>MDSV01125961.1_pt1 | contig 28207 bp, 27 predicted proteins | sample 810851 | NCBI WGS metagenome assembly MDSV01 (sample SAMN05326640, study PRJNA326480) | marine metagenome | isolation source: seawater | place: Atlantic Ocean: North East | collected 2012 | reverse complement strand
GAATAACTATTTGTATAATCTATATCTGTTATAAAATTAATCGCACCAGCTATAGCACTTGGACCAAAATGTGCACCATTAGCTCCTTTGTAAACTTCAATCTGTTGAATTGTTTGAACAAAATCTTGACCAAAATCATGAAGTCCATCTGTTACTGACTGATCATTTATTGCAATTCCATTCAAAAGAACAAGTGTATGATTAGACTCTGAACCTCTTGTAAAAATTGATGTTTGCTGACCTTTTTGCCCTGATTGAAAAACGTCAAGACCAGGAATAAGTTTTAATACATCGTTTGTGTCTACCGCTCCAGAATTAATAATATCTTGTTTAGTTATTATTATTTTATTTACACTCCCTTGATTAAATTCTGAGGTATTTGGAGTTTTGTTAATCGAAATACATGGAATACCATTTTGGTTATTCCATTCACATTTTTCTAGTGCAAATACATTAGAAGATAAGATTGTTAATAATATTATAAAAAGTGCTTTTATAGCATTCATACGACATATCCTTTTTTTTAAGTCTCATAAAATATATGAAACCAGTTAATTTATGCCGATGTTAATTTTTCATTGTAGAACTAGACTTTGCCTGGTCTTCATTCGACAGCGGACTTTGCTGGGTGGCGCTCCGACTTTACGGTTCCAGGAAGAGCCAATGAATTTCACACTGATTTCCCACCATGCATTTCAGCAAAATTGTTAATATCAAACAATTTTTTTTTGTCAATTAAAAAACCTTAGTATAATTACCAGAGTTCTAATATTTTTAATATTACTTCAAAGTATTAATAAATTTTTTTAAGATTAAGTGTGACAAATATGTTATTAGAATTATTAAAACACAAATGAAGTTCAAACTTACTTTAATATCAGTATTGCTATTTGTATTAACATCTCTTTTGTATGGGTATGTTTTTTATAAAGCAGAAATAGTTTATTTGGGTGAGAAAAATTTTTATTATAAACCGTACTATTATTTAGTTTATTCTTTATTTTTATTCTCAATTTTATCATTGTTCTTAAATAGAGAGCTACTTATCAATATTATTCTTGTTTCTATTTCTATAATTTTTGCATGTTATTTAATTGAATTTTATTTTCATTTATCAAAAGGAAAAAATAGCACAGATCCCATGACTTCTAAGAAGAGATTATTGTTTTATAAAGAGTTAAAAGAAAAAGATGGTGTAAATACCGTTGCAGTTCCTCCACAACTTTTTTTAAATGATAACGCTCTATTTACACCATTATCAGGACATTCAAATAATAAAAATTTCTATTGTCATAAAGGACAATATAATATTTTAAATCATGATAGATTTGGCTTTAATAATCCTGATTATGTGTGGGATGAAAGAAATATTGACTATTTAGTTGTTGGGGACTCCAATGTTTACGGTGCATGTGTAAAAGAAAATCAAAATATAAATGGATATTTAAGATCTATATCAAATAAGACGGTCTTAAATATTGGACAAATGAGTAATGGCCCACTTCTAGAATATGCTACTTTAAAAGAATATTTTAAAAAAAAAATAACCAAAAGAATTATATGGATTTACTATGAAGGAAATGATTTAGAAAATTTGTTATCAGAAAAAAAAATACCTATTCTTCAAAAATATCTTAATCAAGATAATTTTACGCAAAATTTAATATCAAAACAAGATTTGATCAATGAATTAGTTATTAAAAAAGTAGACTCTATTTTTGAAGCAACTATTAATAAAAAAGAAAAAAAGATAGAATACATAAAATTATTAAAACTTTATTTAACGCGTCAATTTATAATAAATTATATGTTTAAAGAAAAACTTCCATTAGATGATTTTAAACAAGTAATGAAAAAAACAAAAGATTTTTCAAATGAAAATAATGCTAATTTATATTTTGTTTATTTGCCTGATCATTACAGATATATAAATAACAAAAAAGGGAAATATAAACTTTATGACGAAGTATTATCAATAGTCTCAGAATTAGATATAGATATTATTAACTTACATGAAGACCTTTTTTCAAAAATAGATGCTCTCAAATATATGGATAGAAGTGATCGAGGTTATAATCATTATAACGAAAAAGGAAATCAAGTAATTGCTGATACCATTTATAATAAGATAATTAATTTTGAAAAATAAAATAGTGGAAAAAAAAGTTTCAATTGTAATAAATTATAGAAATGATCAATATTTTGATGATTGTTTAAATAGAATTTCTAAATCAATAAATATGAATTTATATTTCTTAGAAAAAATTGGAATGAGGTCTCTTGTCGATTTTAATATTGTAGATTGGGGCAGTAAAAACCCACTCCATGAAAATGTAGAAATTTTCTCAGATTTTAAAGAGAATGTAAAATTTTTTTTTGTTGATAAATCAATTACCGAAGCTCATTCAGTCGATCATGCTAATGGTTTTCATCTTGATAAATCTCCAAATGTAGGATTCAGGATGTCTAAAGGAGAATTTATTATTCAATCTGGAGCAGACCAAATAATCTCAAGATCAGGCTGGTTTAATCTTTTAAATATAATTAACAATAAGCAAAACTTTAGTATTAATATTGATAATACTTTATTTTATATACCTAGAAAATTTATAGATCTTGATTTTTATTATAAGGATCCTTCGTTCGAGGTTTTTGAGAGATATTTAAATTATTCTAATTTTTCAGCTATAAAGTATAAGCAGCCAACTTTTTACGTTGGTGGTGGATATGGTTTAATGGCTAATAGAAAAATTATTGAGTCTTTAAATGGACATACGGAAGTTAATATACCTGGTTCAGCCAATGATTTAGATTTTAATACTCGAATAAAAAAAATGGGGCTTGATCAAGTTGACTGTTCTAGTTTTGGTATTAATTTTTTTAAGTTTCCATCAAAACCCAACTCCAATAGAAATAGTTTGTTGTATAAAACAAAAAAAACAAGATTTTATCCAAATCTTTCTGATACCACAAAGCCAAACGACGAAAACTGGGGGTTAAAACAAGAAAATATTTTAACTATGAGTCCTCAAAAAATTACAAATAAATTAGAGGAAATAAACAAACATAATTTTTTCTTAGAAAAAAATAATCTAAAACCTTTGACTATTTTTGAACAATTAGGCCATTTATCAAAATTTGAAAAAATAAGTTATAATTTAAGTGAATGGAGATTAATTTTTCAAATTTCAAAAATAATTAAATCATCAAAAATATTTAGTTTGATAGAATTTGGTTATGATAATTCAGATAGACTAAATGTTGTAGGAAAAGAATTTAAATCATTAGAAATAATTAGTTTTGATATTGAGTGTTTAATTGGAAATAATAATTATATTAATCGACTTTTAAGAATTCAAAATTCATTATCTAATAATAGGCATGGAAAGTTTGTTCCATTAAATTCAAATAATTTTGAAGAATTTTCAAAGTGGGTTGATAAAGCAAAGTTTCAGGATTATGCTAATATATATTTAGTAAACATATCTTCTATAAGAGATGAAATTGTTTTAAAAAAAATAGAGTTACAAATTAAAGAAAGTAAAGACTATATTTCATTTGTTATTCTTTATGACCCATTAAAATCTAAAAAAAATTTACAACCAAATATAAATGAATATTTCAAAAGTATTCTTATAGATAAAAAGATTAAAATTTTTATCAATAAAAATATTAATGATGATAATAAATACTCTAAGAAAATTATTTTTAAATTTAAATTAATTAAATTATTTTGTTTAATTTTTTTATATTCAGCTTATTCATCTTATATAAAAATTACTTCAACTTTGAAAAAAATTCACAAAGTAATATTTAAGTTTAAATATTAATTTCTGATAGACCTAAATGACTAATATTTGTTTTCCATACTTCAGAATTTTGAGTTATTGATTTAAATTTTTTATAGTCATTATCATTGTAAAAGCCTTTAAATTTTCTGTGCATTAACATCTTGTAATAAATCGCAATAGGATCATTTTTAGCAACCACATCACTTACGTAATTCATCCACTTGTAATTTTGCTCTATTTTTTCTTTTATATTTTCATTAGCCAGTCTTTCAAAATTTAAATAATAATTCATAAATGCCCAAATAACTTTTATTTCTTTTGGTCCAGGTACAAGATCTAAACTTTTTCCTTTAAAAATTTCTAAAAAATTATCTTGTAGAGGGTTTTTAGATTTTTTGTTTGAACTTATTCCCGCATAACCTCCTCCTACGAAATATTTTATGTCACCAAAAGCTTCGGTTCCAGCCAAGTTATCTTCTACCATATCATCAAAAATTGGTGTGTTGGGAAGTGGTTGTAAGGGAGTTATATAATTCCAATCCATATCCATTTTTCTCGATACATTAATAGTATCTAAAATTTGTCCATAAGTTTCATTTGGAAAACCTATCATTAAAAAAACTCTAGAGTTAATTTGTGGATATTTTTTTAAAACCTCTGAGGCTCGTAAAAATATTTCCACAGTTCCAGGTTTTCTAATTTCTTTTAGAATTTTTGGATTTCCAGATTCCATTCCAATGACTACTCCAAGGCAACCACTTTCTTGAGCAGCACTCATTATTTCATCAGTTACTGATGCAGAAATTACACCATTTGATGCATCCCAAGTTATCCCTACATCTTGTTTTACCATTTGGTTAAATAACTCTATTGTTCTGGCCTTATTATACAACAAATCATCATCTAACCACATCACATGTTTTATGTTTTGATTGTCTCTTAAGAAGAGCAATTCATCTATAATTGATTGAATAGATCTTGTTCGAATTTTTTTTCCATTAAAATTTCTCACACTACAAAAAGTACACGAGGCTCTACATCCTCTATTTGATAAAATAGTTGTTATTCTATCTTTTTTATTTATTAAAAAATTAAAATTACCGACTTTTCCATAAGAAGATAGCTCACTTGAGTTCATACTTTCATGATCTGGAATTATATTTAAAGCTTCCCCCTCAGGTCTTTCTCTTGAACTAAAAAAAATACTTTGATCTTTGTCTCTAATTAATAATTGTTTAAATGATTCATAATTCTTAAATTGACCATTAATTGAATTTATAAATTCACTAAATGAAAGTTCTGCCTCAAAAAGAAAAAATAAATCAATTTTATCAAGATCTTCAACCAATTGTTTTCTAGTATTTTCATTCCATATTGAATTACTAGTATGTACCCCTCCAACAGCAACAGGAATATTTCTAATTTCTTTAATAATTTCAGAAACCTTTTTTAAAGATTTGTGTGTCATACTAAACATACAAGTTAATCCTATTAGATCAGGTTCAAATTTTTCAATTTCTTCCCTTATTTCATCAGTGATAATAGTCTTATAATCAAATTCTTCTTCATTAAGCTCTTCTACTTTTTTCAAAATTATATGATTGAGATTTAAAATTTTAGTTTCATATCCCATTGATTCTAGATGTTTAGAAATTATACCTAAGCCATATGGTGCAAAATTTGTATACCTTCCTGATTTTGCAGATGTATAATTAAACATTTTTTCATCTCCATCTGGTGGATTGATAAAAAGTATTTTGTTACAGGATAGACTGCCATTTTTTTTTAGAAAAAATTCTTGAAAGAATATTTAAAATATTTTTATGAATTCCTTGATCAATGTTTGTAAAATTATTTATATTTAAAATTTCCACTTCGAGTTCCTAATGAATTATTATTTTTTGTTTTATATCAATTGGCACGTTTTTAACAGATTTTCATTGTATTAAATAAATATTTAATATATATCAAAATTCAATATGATAAATAACGACCAAATCCATTTTTTTGAGGAAAATGGATATTTAATTGTCGAAAATGTCATATCAGAGGCAAAATGTGATCAGTTTTTAGATTTGTGCGAAAAATATAGTCTGGAAAATAAGGAAAATTATACTGAGATATTACAGGCTCATCTAAAAATAAAAGAGACCAACGCTCTACTAAAGGACCCTGTTGTTGTAGATATAATTGAAAAACTTTTAAAAGGAGAAGCTACTGGACTTCAAACTGTATGTTCTTTTAAAAAATTAGGAACCAAATCGGCAAATTATGCCTGGAATCCACATCAAGATAATTCATATATGCAAGCAGAAAAAAACTCTTATATAAGTGGAGATATTGTTTTAGATGACCACGTAGAGGGATCTGGAAGATTGTACGTTTATCCAGGTTCGCATAAAGAAGATTTACTAGCTTACGAAAAAAATAGCAGTTTTGATTTAAAGGAAAATCAAAATCCTGGAAATAGAGTTATAGACATACCTCAAAAATATAAAAAAATTGAGCTAGAGCTTAAAAAAGGTAGTCTTTTGATATTCCATTCTCATTTGATTCATGGATCTTCTAAAAATGTTAAGGGGAAATGGAGACCTATATTATTAATGGCATATGCTTTAAAAGACTCAAAATTTAGAAAAGGCCAAAGTGCTAATAGAAAACCGATTGATTTGAGGGTTTAATTAAATCTTAAATGATATAAGAATAATTCTTTTATGAAAAATTTAGATTCAGAAAATTTTGAAAAAATAATTAAAAGATATCAAAGTAACCCGTTTATGTACGTTGAGTATCCTCATAAAAGGTACTGGAATAAAAATCTGAAAAATGAAATTGATCTCAAAAATTACTTTATAGAGTCTTTAAAAAAACATAATGACAAAAAATACTTATTGTATGTGCATATTCCTCATTGTCATACGCAATGTTTGTACTGTACTTGTCATGTTGAAATTACTAAAGACTATTCAAGGGTAAAAAGATTTTTGAATTATTTATATAAAGAGCTTGATTTATTAGACGAAATTTTTAAAGAAACTGGACTGAAACCAAATTTTACTGATGTTCACTTGGGTGGTGGTTCTCCTACGTATCCAAAAAAAGAGGATTTTGATATTCTAATTGAAAAGTTATCAAAGTTTGTGGATCTATCTAAACTAAATGAATTTTCTATTGAGATAGACCCAAGAAGAGTAAAAGAAGAAAAAATTGAATATTATCATTCAAAAGGTATTAATAGAATATCTTTAGGTGTTCAAGAATTTGATACCGAAGTTCAAAAGTTAATAAATAGAGTTCAACCAGATAAATTAATAGACAGAATTTTGACTCCAAAAATTCGAGAGTTATTTAAACATGGTATCAACTTTGATATTATATGTGGGTTACCTGGGCAAAATTTAAACAACTTTGAAAAAACTGTAAAAAAAATTATAGATTTCAATCCAGATAGAATTTGTTTAAATTATATGCATTTATCAACAAAATTTCATCCACATCAATTAAGAATGCCTAAAGATAAAATTCCCGGTGAAAAATTAAGAAAAGAACTATTTACTTTAGCTACTGAAATGCTTGAAAAAAATAATTATGCTAGAGCTGGATATGATCATTTCGTTAGCAAGGACGACAAGTTATATGACGAGCTTAAATCAAATAAATTAAAATGGAATAGACTGGGTATTGTAACTGGAAATTATGAAAATATAATAGGCACAGGTGTAAGTTCAGTAGGCAAAATAGAAGGAGATTTTTATTATCAAAATACATTTGAAAATGATGAATACGAAAAAATGCTATCCAAGAACTTACTACCAATTTCAAATTTTCACGTAATGTCAAAAGATGATCAGATTAGAGAAGAAATAATTCAATCCCTAAGAACATATTTTCTCCTAGATGTAAAAGCTATTGAAAAAAAATTCTCAATTAATTTTTTTGATCAATTTAAAAATACAATTGAGAAATTAAGAATTTACGAAAAAGAAAATATGTTAAAAATACAAGAGGATCAAATTGAAGTGATTAATTCAGGTACACAATTTGCTAATCTAATGGCTAGTGAATTCGATACTTATATCCCAAGGTAATTAATTTAACTTATATTTTACTTTTATACTGTTGTAACCTTTTCCTTTAAATTTAGCTTTTTTATTTAAAAACGCCATAGAATATGTTGCTCGGTCTTTAGTTTTAGATTTATTTGGAGTTGATGAATGAACTAAATTTCCATGCATAAAACAAAGCCATCCTGATTTTCCATCTATTTTGATAGCTTCATATTTTTTTTTTAATTTTTTAATCTCATTATCTTTTATTTTCCAACCTGGTCTAGAAATTCCACTTTTACTTATTTTTTCTTTATGGCTTTTTCTTACATTAAATTTGAGTATCCCTTCTTTATGAGATTTTGCCCAAAAAACCAAACCACCATTTTTTGGCGTGCTATCATCCAAAAATAAGTGAGCAATGATATAAGAGTTTTTTGGAGCACCTATGTATGCATTGTCTTGGTGAATTGTCCATGCTTGTCCTGCATAGGCAGTGTTTCTTTTTTTATAAATCATTTGATCATTTAAAGCTACTATAGGACTATTCTGAAGTTTTTTTACAATATTAATTAAATTCTTATTTGAAATAATATTATAAAATAACTTATCTCTCCTGTGCACATTTAAATTAATTGCGTACTTAGGTTTTTCTGCTAAATTTTTTAATGCATATTTTTTGATTTTTTGAGCCCTATCTTTTTTTATAAAGTTCTCAACAATCAAATATCCATTTTTTTTATAAAAATTTATTTGCTCTTTGTTTAAGTCAATTTTATTAGAGATCATAATCGGTGTTTATTAAAGTTAGAATTATTTGTAAACTATTTTTTTTTTCTTAATTTCAAAATTATATCAATTATTTTTGAAGATTGGGGTGGCAAATTATCCCTATACTTACTAAATCCGGCAGATCTGTCATCTAAACCGTAGGGGTAAACTTTTTTTTTTGAAACCTCCATTAGCTTGTTAGCTAAAGAGCTACCCACACCATCTTTATAATCATCATCAAGGATTATTGAAAATTTTGATTTATTTATTGATTTAATCCATACATCTTTTATTTTAAATGGTTTAATCCACAAAATATTAAACAAATTTACTTTTATATTCTTTTTTTCTAAAATTTTTGCTGCCTTAAGTGCTTCAAATCTTGTTATTGATATAGCAAATATTGATACTTCAGGATTGTTTTGATTTATATCATTTAATTCATTTTTGTTGAGATAACTTCCTCTATGCTCAGATACATAATAAACTGAGTCGTCCTTTTCAAATTTATTATAAACTTGCAAATATTCTTTAGGAGTCATAGGACTTGCAATTTTTATTCCTGGCATACGATAGTATAATGAATGATGTGATGATCCCGCTACTGGACCAACCCCCCCTTCCATTGCTATGCCTCTTATAAAAATAGGACAAGGTACATTCCAAATCTCTTTAGATTTACAAGCATAGTTTAATATTATGGGACAATTGAACCAATTAAATCCTTGATAACGAATAATATAAATGGGTCTGTCACCAGTCAATGCTGCACCAACCACTATTCCTCCTCCGGCTACATCTGCCATAGATAATTCAATCATACCATCTTTTTCATATAATTCTGGAAGAGTACCACCAACCCAACCCACTGCACTTAAGCATTGTCCATATGCTTTATGTTTTTTTACTTTTAAATGGTTGTAAATTATACCTTTTATTGTTTCTTTAACTGTTTTTCCCATAAATCATTTATTAATTTTTTATTATCATCATCAATTTTTTTAAATTCATTATAATTCATGTTTAAAATTTTTTTATACCTATCAAAAGTTTTATTTGAATCTGTTCCTGCACCTTCATGCCAAAATAATCTTTTGGTGTTAATATTAAGTAAGGTAGGTTCTTTAAAAAAATTTTTTGAAATTTTATAAATATCTAAAGGATCATCATTTATATTAAACCCTTTCATTTTGAAGCCTTTAGCAACTTGATGCATTTCCCAATTTCTTCTGACCTTTTTTTCTGTTAATATAGATAAATTATTATCTTCTACTACAAACAATATGGGTAGTTTTTTAAATGAGGCCCATCCAATAGAGGCCAAAACATAATCTTCTTCAGCTGAAGCATCACCAAGAAATACAATTGTGGGTTTTTTCGTTAGAAAACAATGACCTACACCTATAGGTCCCTGAGAACCCATCAAGCCATCGTGTCCGTACATATTGATTTTTTTAGAATGAATTGACGCAGATCCACCCCAACCATTCGTGCATCCATTTTTTTTTCCTAGAAGTTCATTTATTAAGAGTTTTTTATCACCACCAAAAGATAAATATATTGAATGGCAGCGATGCTGGGGAAATAAACTAGGTTTTATCCCTCTACTTTTACATATGACTGACAAACTAGATGAAATAAATTCTTGTCCCGCTGATAAATAAACTGGAAATTTGATATTTTTATTTACTTTATTTTTATATACATTTAACTCAAAGTACCTAGATACAGAAGCTAGTTTAAAAGTTTCTTTTAGATATCTTGATTTATTCATGAATAATTAATTTATATATAATAATAAAATATTATTATTAACTTTGTAATTTTTTTTTAGTTTTGATATTGTGTCCATTCTAACAATGTCACCCTTCGTGAGAACATAATTTTTTTTATTATCTACTAATCCACCTTTTAAAACTGCAACAATAGTTTTTTTATTTTTACTTTTAATTTGATTTGATTTAGTAAATTTATTTAATTCAATTGAACAATCTTGAAAATATATTTTTTTATTTAATGATTTTTTTTCATCTAAATATAAAAGATCTTTTTTTCTAATTAAATTTTTTCCACTCTCATAAGGTTTATTGGCTCTTCCATAACTATCTTTATATCTTACCAAATCATTTTTATTTACAGGAGTTTCGAGTTCCAAGATTGTACTTCCTTTTGGTGACAATGATTTTGTTGAATGAAATAACCCAGATCTTATCATTATTTTTGCAGGCGCCTTTAAGACTAGTTTTTCGTAGAAACCTACACTCACTTCAACTTTTCCTTCCAGCACAATCAAACCAGTTTTTTTTTTAGGATGGCAATGCAAAGATGTTTTTTTTTTAAAATCCATTCGAAGTAACCATCCTGCTAATTCCTTGTTTTTATAAAATTTATATTCCTCACCCCAAGGTTTTTTGACTAGAATATGATTATTCATATTTATTTTTTTGAGTAAAAGGCATTTAGAACTGCTTTCATCCAAGGACCCAAGTCTTTATAATGAGCTGTTGTAATTATATTTTCATCAATTACTGCGGGACTATCTTGATATTCAGCACCTGCATTTATAAGGTCATCCATCATACTATAGTAACCTGATATTTTTCTATTTCTAACAACCTTAGCGGATATTAATAATTGCGCTCCACTACATATACAGCCTATGATTTTTTTTTGAGCATCAAACTCATTTATAAATTTAATAATTTTTTTATTTTGTCTAACTTTTTCCATTGATTTTACTCCCCCAGGAATTATCAAAAGATTATAATTATTAACATCACAATCCTCTATAGATTTTATATTTGCATCTTTATTTGGGGGGATACTTGTTCCAAGAATTCCAACAACGGCCTGACCCTCATTAATACATGTATCAATTTCAAAGCCATCCTCAAGTAATCTATAAAATGGATAAATAAATTCATGATCCTGAACTAAATTTCCAGTAATGATAATTGCTTTTTTTTTATTCATTATTTTTATACCAACTTATAGTTTTTTTTAATCCTTCGTCAATTGATACTAAAGGTTTCCAGCCATATTTATTTTTTGCATAGTTGCTGTTCACAGCTATATTTATATTAAGATTTGGTTTTGATAAATCATGTTTAATTTTAATGTTTTTTTTCGAGTGAAATATTATTTTTTTTACTAAACTTATTATTGAAATAGATTTTCCATAGGAAAGATTAATACAATCATAAAAATTTTTTTGTTGTCTTAAAATTAAATTTATTCCATTTAATAGATCATCTATGTATAAAAAATCTCTTTTTTCTTTACCCTTTCCCCAAATAGTTATTTTTCCACTTTTTGAATTTGATACTTTATTTATTGTTGCTCCTAAAACATGTGATTTATTAAGATCAAATTTATCATGAGGACCATAAATATTGGTATGTCTAATTACTGAATATTTACAAATTTTAAATTGTGAAAAAAATTCACAAGATTTCTCAGCAAATATTTTAATCCATGCACCCCCAAAATATTTAGGAAAAATTTTTTTATTTAAATCCAAATCTACCTCTCTTTTTTTTATTTTGCTATGGGGATACATTATTGAGCAACTTAAACATATGTAATTTTTTACTTTATTTTCGTAAGCAGATCTTATTGCAATAGAATTAATCAAAGCATTATCTGTAAAGTGAATATATGGTTTTTTAACAATATCTTTGGCACCAGAAGTTACTGCTGCAGCGTTAATAACCACATCTTTTCCCTTCATAAATTTATTTAATTGATCTTTTCTTAAAATATCTATTTTTTTTAATTCAATTTTTTTATTTATATTAGGTCTGTTATTATTATATGTTCCATATACTTTATAATTTTTATTTAGAAAATATTTGGATAAATTTTTTCCAATGAATCCAGAACATCCAATAATTAGAATTTTTTTTTTACCTGCCACCTGAAATAGTTATAGTTGTTCCATTAATATAATTTGATTTTTCATCAATTAAAAACTCTATTAAGTTTGCAACATCCTTGGGACTTCCAAGTCTTTTATTAGGGATAGTTGCAATAATTTTTTGAAAATCGGCTTTAGATGATTTTATTTTTAAATTTCTAGTATCTATTATTCCTGGAGCAACATTAACTACTCTTATTTTATTTTCACTTAATTCTCTCGATAGTCCATATGTGAGATTTTCTAATGCAGCTTTTGTTGGAGCATAATGTGTAAAGTTAATTCCACCAAATTTAGCAGCAGTAGAGGAAATATTAATTATTGTTTTCCATTCTTTACTTTTTTTATTCATCTGATTAAATTTTTGGCTAAGTTTAAAATTTGCAAAAAAATTAATATTCATGATTTTTTTTGCATGATCTAATGAAATATTTTCAAATTTCTTCCTAGTCACAAAGTAAGCTGCGTTATTTATTAAACAATCTATTTTACCAAATCTTTTTATTATTTTTGAAAACAATGTGTCGATTTGACTATGTTTTTCTAAATCAATTTTAATAGGGAGAATTTGATCTTTTTTTATTTTATTTTTAATTACAATTTTCTTGGCTTTTTCAGATCTTTTATTATATGTAAAAATTATATTATGTCCTTTGCTTGCCAATAGTTTTATTATTCCTTCTCCTATTCCATTTGAACCTCCGGTAATAAGTATTGTTTTAATTAATTTTGACATTATTGTAGTATATATTTATTTTTGATGACAAATAGTAAAATCACAGTTGGTGGCGTTCAAATTAATAATGGATTTTCTGGGCAATTTTATTTACCATATTCCATAGGACTTTTATACGCGTATACCCTACATAATACAAAAAAAAAAGACAAATTTAAATTTAACGACATAATTTATAAAAGGTTAAATTTAGATGAATGTTTGAACAATCTAAAAGATTGTGATGTTGTGCTTTTTAGCACTTATGTTTGGAATGAAAAAATTTCATTAGAAATTGCAAAAAATTTAAAAAAAAAAGATAGTAAAAAATATATACTTTTTGGTGGTCCTTCTGTACCTGATAATAAATATGGAAATGCTGAAAAATTTTTAAGAGATAATCCTTTTATTGATGTTGCAATACATCAAGAGGGAGAAAGAAGCATACACAAACTTCTTGAAGAATTTCCTAATAACAATTTAAAAGATACACCAAATATAAGTTTTATTGATGATAAGGGAAAGTATAACTCTAATTCTATTTTACCAAGATTAAGAGACTTTGACAATTGCCCTTCTCCTTATCTCGTAGGAATATTTGACGATTTAATTAAAAAAAATCCAAATGAAAAATGGTTAGCAAGCTGGGAAACAAATAGAGGTTGCCCTTTTTCATGCACATATTGTGATTGGGGATCAGCCACTAATAGTAAAGTTTCAAGAATGCATTTAGATAGGGTGTTTGCAGAACTTGATTGGTTTTCTAAGCACAAAGTTGAATTTATTTTTTGTTGTGATGCAAATTTTGGAATGTTACCAAGAGATTATGATATTGTAATGAAAGCTATTGAGAATAAAAAAAAATGGGGATATCCTCATGTATTATCAGTTCAAAATACAAAAAATGCACGTGAAAGAGCATATAAAGTTCAAAAGTTATTAGCGGACTCTGGTTTGAGTAAAGGCGTAACTTTGGCAATGCAATCTGTTGATCCTCATACTTTAAAAACAATTAAAAGGGACAATATTTCTACTGAAGATTATCAAGAGCTACAAAAAAGATTTACCAAAGATGGAATTCCTACTTATACTGAGTTTATCCTAGGTTTACCAGGAGACACATACCAATCATTTGCATCAGGGGTGTCAGACGTTATAGAGTCAGGTCAGCATAATAGAATTCAATTTAATAATTTGTCAATATTACCAAATGCTGAAATGGCCGACCCTAAAAATATTGAAAAAGATAAAATCGAGACTGTTGAAACTCCAATAGTCAATGTGCATGGCTCATTGGATGAAACACCCTCGGATGGAATTCATGAAAAGCAAAAACTTGTAATTTCGACGAGCTCTATGAATACAGATCAATGGAAATTAACTCGGGTATATGCATCTACTAGTGAATTTTTATATTTTAACAAATTATTGCAAATACCATTTTTGTTTTTAAATGTTGAAAAAAAAATAAAATTTAAAGATTTGTTTGAAAAGTTTATAAATGAAGGGAAAAGTTTTCCATGTTTAAATAAAATTGTAAATAATTTTTTTAAACATTCAGAAAATATCACTAAAGGAGGAAGTGAGTTTATTTTTAAGGAGGGATTCCTTGATATTTACTGGCCACCAGGAGAATTTGAATATATTAACTTAGTTATAAGTAAAACTTTGGATGCATTTTATAAAGAGGCAGAGAAGTTATATTCTGAATACTTAGATAACGAAGAGGATAAATATATATTAAGCGAGTGTTTTAAGGTTAATAGGTCCATGCTGAGAGTATTTGGTGAAAAAGACGATGAGACGATTGATCTTAAATATAATATTCTCGAATATTATAAGTCCATCATTCAACTCGAAAAATCAGAGTTAAAATTAAGTGCTTCAAAAATAATAGTTATTAAATCTGATAACAAATATCACGATATTCAACAGTGGATGAGAGAAGTAATTTGGTATGGGCATAGAAGTGGTAAATATTTATGTAAGGTAAAAAACTTTGATAAAGATGAGCAAGTTCCAAAACCACAAACAAACCATGTAGGACCTTATATTGCTTAAGTCTTTATTTTATAATTTGGCCTATCTAACAAACTTGAATTAAATAATTTATAGATATGACGAATTTTTTTTAATTCGTTATTATTAATCTTTAAATAATTTTTCTTTTCCAATGATTGTTTTATGTGTTGTGGCTTTGTTGCACCAACAATAATACCACTTAAATTGAATGAGTTACCAAATCTATAACATGTGGTTTCGATTTTTCTATTAGAAATCTTTTTAATTTTATTAGCGTAATATTTCCATCTATTAATTTGTTCCTTTTTCCACATTATTCTATGATCATGTTTAGAAAAATTTATTTTTTTCTTTTTTATAAAATCTTCAGTAAAAATACCAAAATTTAATATTGTCCTACCCATTAATCTTACTCCATCTTTTTTAATAAGTTTAAAAATATCATAATCAATCAATCTTTGATCTAAGACATTAAAATTACATTGAACAAAATTAAATTTATACATTTTTCTAATCTTTAAGTAATCATCAGGTCTATTTAAACTAACCCCAATATTTATTATCTTTTTTTTATTTTTTAAATTTTCAAGCTCTTCTATTGCTTGAAATATTTTTCCATCAGAAGGATCTGGATTATAAAGTTGAATAATATCTATATAGTCAGAATTCAAATTTGACAAAATTTTGTTTACCTGATTAGAAATAAATTTTTTTTCAAAATTAAGTTTTTGATTAAAACTTTTACAACCAACTTTACTTGCAATAAATATTTTTTCTCTGAAATTTCTTATAAATTTTCCTAAAAATTTTTCGCTATCTCCATAAACTGGGGCGGTATCAAAAAAATTTATACCATTTGAAACTGCTTCATCTAGTAAATTATATATTTTTTTTTCACTCAACTTATCATAAGATTTGACATTAGATTTTGAGCCAGATAATGACCAAGTTCCAAGACATATTTTAGAGTATTTATTGTTATTGTAATTAAAATATTGCATATAGTATTTATGTTTTCTTCAAAAAAAAAAAAATTAATATTTACTAATCAAGTTTATAGAGTTTATATCAATGAAATTAAAGGAAAGGATTTTTATGTCAAAGATTTTCTATCCATTGATCCAATCACAAAAAATAAACAAGGATACGGTGGCGTAAGTATAATAACAATTTATAAGGAATATTATTATTTGATGAGAGTTTATAGTCCGATAGTTAAAAGATACTTTTATTCATTACCCCAAGGATTTGTAGAGAAAAAAGAAACATTAAAAGCAAGTGCTGAAAGGGAATTAAATGAGGAACTAGGAGTAAGTGAAAAAAATCTAAATATTTCTAAACTTTCAGAGGTATTCCCATTTAATAATCTTATTAATGGTAAGTTAGCAATATTTAAGGCTTTATTAAAAAAGCAAATATCGTCGAATCTGGCAAAATCTGAGGTAGGAACAGGTAAAATTTTAAAAATTCATCGAAAGAATTTAATAAGAATGCTTAAACATCCTAAAAAATTTGATTTAATAACATTTACCTGTTTAATGCATTTTTTATATAATAAAAATAATTCATAAATAACAATTAATAATGATAATTAGCAGAACTCCCTTTAGAATTTCATTCTTTGGTGGAGGTACAGATTTTCCAATTTGGTATAAAGATAATGTTTCTAAAGTAATAAATGTTGCGATTAATAAATATTGCTACGTCAATGTAAGAAAGTTACCACCATTTTTTAAATTTAAGTATAGATTAAGGTATCATTTAACTGAAGAATCAAAGTTTATAAGCAAGATTAAACATCCCACTGTAAGAGAAACTTTAAGGTACTTAAATTATGATGATAATTTTGAAATGATACACAACGCTGATCTACCAGCCCAATCTGGTTTGGGAGCAAGCTCAAGTTTTACTGTAGGTTTATTAAATTGTGTTAATGCTCTTAATAATAAATATATATCGCAAAAGCATTTAGCCAATCAAGCTATAGATATTGAACAAAATAAAGTTAAAGATATCGTTGGTTCACAAGATCAAGTAGCAGCATCATTCGGTGGTTTTAATGTTATTGATTTTTTCGGAAATTCTATAAAGGTAAAACAAATACCTCTTAGCTTTAAAAATATTAAAAGATTAGAAAGAAATATCTTATTGGTATTTTCAGGTTTTCCAAGATCTGCTTCAGCAGTTGAAAAACAAAAAATCAAAAGATATTCAAAAAATATTAGTATTTTAAAAGAAATAAATAAAATTTCTCTTGAAGCTGAAGATAAGATATATAATTCTAAAAACATAACAAGTGATTTTGCAGAGCTTTTAAATAAATATTGGTATTATAAAAAACAACTGGCATCTAATGTTAGTAATAAAAGTATTAATAGTTTGATTAATATAGGTTTAAAAAATGGAGCAGTAGGTGCTAAAATATTGGGGGCAGGAGAGGGAGGATTCGTAATGTTTTTGGCTGAAGAAAAAAATATTTCTAAATTAGCAAAATCATTTAAGGGTAAATTAACATTACCCATAAAATTTGAAGGTACGGGATCCCAAATAATTTATTTTTCTGAGAATGAGTAAATTTGTACATCCATTAATGCAAAATAATTTTTCTGCAAGTGATATGTTGCAAGTAAAAAAATTTTTGAAACCAAATCAAATTTTAACAAGTAATAAAAAAGTCAAAGAGTTTGAAAAAAAATGGTCAAAATGGCTTGGTACAAAATACAGTGTTTTTGTTAATTCTGGGTCTTCTGCAAATTTGTTATCAATTTCTTATTTAAAAACAATTTTTCCAAAAGGGGAAATAATTGTGCCGACTTTAACATGGTCTTCTGATGTTTCATCAATTATAAATGTGGGTTTCAAACCAGTTTTTGTAGATATAAACCTTTCAAATTTGGGAGGATCAATAAATGAAATTTTAAAAAAAATAAATAAAAATACTATAGCAGTATTTTTAACACACGTTCTAGGCTTTAACTGTTTATCAAAAGATCTTTTAAAAAAATTAAAATCAAAAAAAATAATTTTAATCGAAGATTGTTGTGAGTCACATGGAGCTAAATTTAATAATAAAAAAATTGGTAATTTTGGTTTAATATCTAACTTCTCATTCTATTATGCGCACCACATGACAACAATAGAAGGTGGAATGATTAGCACAAATGATAAAAAAGTTTATGAGATAATTAGAATGTTAAGAGGGCATGGATTAGTGAGAGATGCAGAATTTGATAGCACTAAAAGGTTTTTTTTTAAAAAATACCAAGATTTAAATAAAGAATTTATTTTTTCTTATCCAGGATATAACTTGAGAAGTACAGAGATAAACGCTGTAATTGGTATAAATCAATTAAAAAGTCTTAATAAAAATATTATAGATAGAAATAAAAATTTTAAATTTTTTCTCAAAAATTTAGATAACAAAAAATATATGACAAAATTTGAAATGGAAGGTTGTTCTAATTATGCACTAATTATTATTTTTAATCAAAAATACAGAAATTTACAATTTAGAAATAGATTTGAAAAAAAATTGATTTCAAACAATATCGAATTTAGAAGGGGAATGTCTGGAGGAGGAAATCAAATTAGACAGCCATATGTTAAAAATTTTTTTAAGAAAAAATTAAATCCAAAAAACTTTAAAAATTCTGAGATAGTTCATTTTTATAGTTATTATATTGGGAATTTTCCCAGTTTAAAAAAAAATAAAATTAAAAAGATTTGTAGAATTTTAAATAATGTCAATTAATAGAAAATTTAAAAGGTGCTTTATTACAGGTATTACTGGTTCAGGTGGGTCTTATTTAGCAGAACATGTTTTATCTAAAGATAAAAACGTCAAAATTTATGGTACATATAGAAAAAATAAAATAATTAAATATTTTAATAAAAAAAAGTTATCAAAATTAAAATTATCAAAACTTGATTTACTCAACTTTCAAAAGTTAAAAAAATATTTAAAAGATATAAAACCAGATTTAATTTATCATTTAGCCTCAGATGCTGATGTTAGAAAATCTTTTGATTTTCCTCTTAATGTTATTTTAAACAATAATAATATAACCTTAAATTTACTAGAAGCTGTTAGACAAAATAAATTAAATCCACTTATAGTCATCTGTAGTACTTCAGAAGTGTATGGAAATGTTGTCAAAAAAGACATGCCAATTACCGAAACACAATTGATGAGTCCCCAAAGCCCTTATGCTGTATCAAAATGCTTCCAAGACTTGCTAGCCCAGGTATATTTTAAATGCTATAAGCAAAAAATAATTATAACAAGAATGTTTTCATACACTAATGCAAGAAGGCTTAATCTGTTTCAAACAGCTTTTGCTAATCAAATAGCCTTAATAGAAAAAAAAAAACAAAAATATTTAAAACATGGAAATTTAGAGAGTATTAGAACTTTCATAGATATTAAAGATGCTATGAATGCATATTGGTTAACTGCAAAAAAAGGTAAGATTGGTGAAATATACAATATAGGAGGTAATAGCACCAGAAGTGTAAAACAAGTTTTAAACTTACTAGTTTCATTATCAAATTCTAAAATTAATCTCAAGTCTTCTGCTAAATTATTTAGACCTACAGATGTTAAGATTCAAATACCAAGTTCTAATAAATTCAAAAAACAAACTAAGTGGAAGAGTGAAGTTTCACTTTCACATTCTTTAAAAAAATTGTTAGAAGAATTAAGATTGAGATAAAATTATGATAAAAAAAAATTTTTTAATAACTGGTGGTGCAGGATATATTGGTTCTTCATTGACGACAAAATTAGTTTCTCTTGGACACGATGTAACAGTAATTGATATATTAACATTTAATAAAAATTCTCTATCCCATCTTTTCCTGAGTAAAAATTTTAGTTTTGTTCATGGAGATGTAAGAGATAAATCTTTGATTAAGAAACATATTAAAAACAAAGATTTTATTATTCCACTAGCAGCATTAGTTGGTGCGCCCTTATGTAAAAAATACCCTAAACTTACAAAACAAGTTAATTTAGATTCAATTAAATTTATTTTAAAAAAACTGAATAAGAATCAAAAAATATTGTATCCAAATACAAACTCTGGTTATGGTATAGGAAAAAAAAATGCTTTTTGTGATGAAAATTCTGATTTAAAGCCACTTTCGTTATATGGACGAACAAAAGTAGATGCTGAAAAAATAATTTTAAATCATAAAAACTCAGTGGTTTTTAGGTTGGCAACGGTGTTTGGATATTCATATAGAATGAGAACAGATTTATTGGTTAATTTTTTAGTAAAAGAAGCGGTTAAAAACAAAAAATTAAAAATATACGAACCTCACTTCAGGAGAAATTATATTCATATTTCGGATATTGTTGATGCATTTGTTTTTACGATAGAAAATTTTGGAAAAATGAAAGGTAATATTTTTAATTTAGGATTGTCTAATGCAAATTTGACTAAAATTCAATTAGCTAAATCAATTAAAAAAGTTTTACCTGATATTAAAATTGAAATAATGAAAAACCGAAAAGACCCAGACAAAAGAGATTATTATGTAAGTAACAGAAAAATCGAAAAAAAAGGTTTTAAAGCTCAAATTTCAATTGAAAGAGGAGTTAAAGAATTAGCATCATTATTTGAGATTAATGATTTTAAGGATAACAAAAACAATTATTAGAAATTTAGATGAATGTAACACAAGCAGTAATTGTATGTGGTGGTTATGGTAGAAGATTGGGAAAAATAACTTTAAAAACTCCTAAGCCCTTGATCAAAGTAAAAAATCTTTCAGTTTTGGAGCATATAATAAAAAATTTAACAAGATATGGAATAAAAAATATTCTTCTGCTGTGTCATTATAAATATAATAAATTTAAAAAAAAATTTCATAATAAGAATTTTTATGGAGCCAATATACAATGCTTGGAAGAAAAAAAACCTCTAGGCTCATCAGGCGCACTCTATAACGCTAAAAAAAAATTAGATAACGATTTCGTATTTTGTAATGGAGATACTTTTTTTGATATAAATATTTCAGATCTTATTTTTGAGTATTTTAAAAATAAAAAAATAGCACAATTAGCTCTTAAAAAAAAGAATGATACAAAAAAATATGATACTTTTAAAATAGGAAAAAAAAATTTATTAATTGACGATCTTGAAAAAAAATCGAAGTTGATTAACTCAGGAATTTGTGTATTTTCAAAAAAAATAATACCTTATTTATTAAAAGAAGGTTCATTAGAAAAGAGTGTTTATAAAAAATTAATTAGGCTTAAAAAAATTTTTGGCAAAGAATACAAAAATGATTTTTTAGATATGGGGAGTATTACTTCTCTTAAAAGACTACCTAAATTTCTTAAAAAAATATCCAACAAACCTTGCCTTTTTTTAGATAGGGATGGTGTAATAAATAAAGATACAGGTTACGTTCATAAAAAAAATGATTTTATTTGGAGAAAAGGAATATTTAAATTCATTAAGAAATATAACGATAAAAATTATTATGTAATAGTTATTACTAACCAATCTGGTATTGGAAGAGGCTATTATAAAGAAACAGATTTAATTAAACTTAATGATTGGATAAAAAAAGAAATTAGATTGTATGGTGGCAATGTTGATAAAATTTATTATGCACCTTTTTATAAATTATCTAAATTAATGAAATTTAGAAAAAATAGAAATATGAGAAAGCCAAATATTGGCATGATAATAAAAGCAAAAAAAGAATTTAATATAGATATTAGTAAATCTTTATTGATTGGAGATAGTGAAGTTGATAAACTTACAGCTATAAATTCAAATATGAAATATAAAATATTAAAATTTAGTTCTCAGATAAATTAATTTTGAAATAATGAAATGAATAAAATATCTAAAAGCCATATTCGAGATCATCTCAGCTTAATTGATAATAATTTAGAACAAATATCTTATTGTGCTGAAAAAATATCAACTTATATAAAAAAAACATTAAAAGATGGTAAAACAATTTTTTTTGCAGGAAATGGTGGAAGTGCCGCTGATTGTGAACATCTTGCAGGAGAACTAGTTGGTAGATATAAAAAAAATAGGAAACCTTATAAAGCAATCTCATTAACTACTGATACTTCTGTTATTACATGTATAGCTAATGATTTTGGTTACGATAAAGTTTTTGAAAGACAATTAGAGGGAATTGGTCGTAGGGGAGATTTATTAATTGTTTTTTCAACATCTGGAAATAGTAAAAATGTAATTAATGCCCTTAAGATAGCAAAAAAACTTAAAATTAAATCAGTTAGCTTGTTGGGAAATAAGGGAGGAAAATGTAAAAATTTATCTGATTATAGTTATATTGTTCCTTCTAAATCTACCGCAAATATTCAAGAGACACATCATTTAATAGGTCATATTTTTTGTAGATTAGTAGACTAAAAGTTGAATAATTCATTTAATTTTAATATTTTTTCTTAAATTTTTGCCATATTTTGTTATTAAGCTATGGCATGATTAACTTAAATAATCATAAATTTTTTTATGATCCCTATCCGCATGCGTTGTTTGAAAATGTGTTTGAAAAAACATTTTATGAAAGCTTATGCAAAGAATTTCCTAGTGATCAAAAATTTGAGAATTTTGACTTTGATAAACAAAACAAGTTAAAGCAAAAAAAATTTGCTTTAAATGATAATAATCCATTGTTTAAAAAAATTATTAATGAAAAGAAAAATGTCAAAGATTTATATACTTATTTAAGTAATGAAAATTTTAAAAATAAAATTTTAGATATATTAGAAAAAAACTTTATTTCTATTCCTAAAAATAATAGCCAATCTATTTTGAAAAAATTATATTACAAATTTAAATCTATTAAGAAGTTTGGTTTTGAGTTTTCAATGATTTCATCTGATGGGGGATTTATAAAACCTCATACTGATGGATCAGATAAATTGATAAGTTTTGTTATGCCAATTATTGAAAATGATAATTTTTCGGAAATTAAAAATTCTGGAACTTCTATTTTAAAACCATTAATGGACAAATATAAATATAATTATTCTAATCAAACAGTTCCTTTTGAGGCTACAGAAGAAGTTAGACAAATATCATTTAATAAAAATCAAATATTTTTATTTATAAAAACCCATAATTCTTTACATTCCGTTGGTCCTATGATTAATCCGTCTGATAAAGCTATAATGAGAAAGAGTATAAATTTTTTTTTATATAAATAGATTGAATGAATTTTAAATTGAATAACAAAGTTATATTACTTACTGGGGCTGGAAAAGGAATTGGAAAAGAAATTTTAAATCTTTTGATTAAAGAAAAAGTTATAATTTATGCAATTACTAGAAATAAACAAGATTTTAAAAATATAAAAAAAAGAAAAAATTTATTTTTGATAAGTGGAGATATAACGAATGAAAATGTGATAAATGAAATATTTCTGACAGCAAAAAAAAATAAACATAGTTTTAATGCTTTAATAAATAATGCAGGTATTCGTCAAAGAAAAAAATTTTCAGCAATAAATAAATCTGATTTAAATCTGATTTTTGAAAATAATTTTTTTTCAATTTTTAAACTATCTCAATATTTTTTAAAACAATTTAGATTTAAAAATAATTCGGGTTCAATCATAAATATTAGTTCTATAGTGGGAAATCTTGGATTTAAAGAACTTACAGGTTATGCATCAACCAAGGCTGCCTTGGACGGACTAACAAAATCTTTAGCGGCTGAATTTTCAGACAAGAATATAAGAATAAATTCAATTGCCCCTGGTTTTGTAAAATCATCCTATTACAAAAATTTTAAAAAAAACAAACCAAAATTATATAAATGGACTTTAAGTAGAATACCCCTTAAAAAGTGGGGAGAAAATTTAGATATTGCTTATTTAGCTTTATTTTTGTTATCTGAAAATTCTAAATATATAAATGGTCAAGTGATAAAAATTGATGGAGGTTGGACGTCTACGTAATGAAAGTTTTAGGATTAATACCCACTAGATTAGGTTCAACGAGACTTCCATCAAAACCTCTTTTAGAGATAAATGGAATTCCGCTTATTATTCATACGTATAAGAGAGCAAAATTATCAAAAAAGTTAGATGATATAATAATTTGTTGTGACGACAAAAAAATATTAAGTGTGGCAAAAAAATTCAAAGCAAAATGTATATTAACATCAAAACATCATAATAATGGAACTGAGAGGATAACAGAAGTATTATTAAAACAAAAAATTAATCATGATTTAGTGATTGATATACAGGGTGATGAACCTTTAATTAGTCCTGATCACATTGATAAAGTTATCAATTTCCATAAAAAAAATTTAACTGCAGATATAATTCTTCCTACTCTAAAAATTAAGCTAGCTGATAATCAAAATTTAATTAAAGTTGTCACTGATAATAAAAAAAATGTGCTTTATCTATCAAGAGCTAAAATTCCTTTAGAATTCAAAAAAAAGAACCCTTTTTATAAAAAACATTTATCAATAATTTCATTTAAGAGAAATGCACTAGTAAAATATTCTTCAGCAAAAAAAAGTAATCTAGAAAAAATTGAAGATATTGAGCTATTAAGAGCTCTTGAAATAGGTCTTAAAATTAAAACATTAGATCTAATTGGGGATAGTTTTTCTGTGGATGTAATGGAAGATTTTGTTAAAGCTAAAGAAAAGTTCAAAACAGATAAGATTTTAAGAAAATATTCTTAAAGATGACTCATCAAAATAGAATAGTTTATAAAATAAATAAAAATATTCATGATGTAATATACACAAAGAATATTGTTCACTCTTTAGAAAAAAAAATAACTGACCTTAAAAGTGACAAAAAAATAATCTTTTTATACGATGAAAATATTTCAAATTATATTATTAAAGATATACTTTTAGGATTGAAATTAACAGGATGTAAAATTTCATCGAAAAAAATAAAAAGCCTAAAGAAAAATAAAAATATTAAAAGTGTTTTAGATTTAATAGATATATTTACCAGGTTTTCACTCACAAAAAAATCAGTTGTAATTACATGTGGCGGTGGGGTTATTGGTGATTTAGCTGGGCTGGCATCCAGTTTATATAAGCGGGGATTAATTTATATAAATATACCCTCAACCATGACAGCTTTGGTAGATTCTTGTATTGGAGGAAAAACAGGAATAAACCATAATAAACAAATTAATTTAATTGGAACTTATTTTCATCCTACAAATGTAATAATCTATGAAAAAATTTTGGAAACAATTCCTGAAAGAGAATATATTAGTGGACAGGCAGAAATAATTAAATCTTTTATTATTTCAAATAAAGGAAGTTTAAATATTTTTAATAAAAATATTACTAAGATATTAAATAGACAAAAAGATATTGTTAAAAAATTAATTTTAGATTCTTTAAAAATTAAGATTGAACATTTCACAAATGATGTATTTGAAAAAAACAAAAGATTGCTCTTAAATTTTGGGCATACTTTTGGGCATGCTTATGAAATGGCAACTGATGACTTAATAAAAAAAGATTACCTGAGACATGGGGAAGCAGTTTCATTAGGAATAATTTCAGAAATAGCTTTATCCTACTTAGAAAATAATAACAATTCTCAAAGAAAAAAAATTTATAAAAGTTTATTGAATATTGAGAATATTTTAAAAAGTTTAAAATTACCAACTAAATTAACTTTTCATAAAAAAGTTGAAATAAGAAATTTATATAAAAAAATATTTTTTTATGTTTTTCAAGATAAAAAAAAAGTTTCTAATAAACCGATTTATATAAACTTTAAAGAAAAGGGCAAATTAGTTTCAAAGGAGATCGAAAACTTTGATGATATAAATAAGGTTATTTATTACATTCTCAATAATATTGATTTAAGAACAATTTGATTATTTAAAAATGTTCAGTAGCTCTCTTTTAAAATACAACTATATCCGCAAAAAATATTTTTTAGGGCAAAATTACGATATAAGTTCATTTGATTTATTTGAGCTTATTCTTACAAAAAAAATTAACAAACCAAGATTCAATTTTTTTGAATTTTTAACTAATCTAATAAGTTTATTCTTAAGCATAATAACAATTTTGAAATGCAAATTATTTAAATTAAATAAAATTAATTATTATATTGTTTTTAAAAAAGATTTGTCAGATCCTAGATCAAATAATATCAATTCAATATTTAAGTCAGGTAAAAACATCAATATAATTAAAACTTCAGGTTTAGGCTTATCACTTTTAGCTTATTTTAAAATTAACAATGTAATCCTTCATGAAAGCATTGTTTATTTCTCAAGATTTTTTTTTACAGAAAAGAAATTTACATTAAAAGAAAAATTTAAAAATATCCATAAATGTAAAAAAAGACAAAATTTAATTTACTTTAAAATTTTTAAATTTCTCAAAATTAGAAAATTGTTAATGATTGATGACTATCGAGAGATACAAAATTTTATAAATATTTGTAAAAAATTGAACATAGAATCAATAGGATATATGCACTCTAGATTTTCAAAGTATAGAGTTTCATTAAAATACGATTGTTTTGACAAATATATTGTTTGGACAGAATTTTTTAAAAAAAAATTATTAGAAATAAATCCTAAATATAAAAATAAAATTTTAATTAATAACTTTAGAAATTTCAAAAGAATCTCTAATAATAAAGTATCGAGTCAAACCACAGTATTATTGTTCTCTGACACTATGATGGATTATAAATCAGTAATAAATTATCTGAATCAACTTAAGAGAGAGAATATTAAAGTTTTAGTTCGATTAAAAAGTAATCAAAATGAAAATAAATACTTTTTAAGGTATTTAAAAGAAAATAACTTTATTAATGCAAACGAAAAAAATATAGAGGCAATAGTTAAAAAGTATAAGCCAAAATTTTTTATGGCCACAAACTCAAATGTTTTGCTTGAGGCAACTCTATATAATTGTTTCCCAATCATATTAAAAACTAAAAATGATTATTCTTTTGATTTGATTAAAGATAAAGTGGCTATATGTTATTCAGGAAAAAGCAATTTTCATAAATTTTTAAAAAATTTAGAGAGCAAAAAAAACTTACTCAATGATATCTATAATAAAATATGGAACTCCAAGTATGATAACAAACATATCAAAGGATTATTTTAGATAATGACAATAAATATTTTTAAATATATCCAAACTCAAATAACTATAATTAAGTATAATTTGTCAGAGTATAAAAGATATTCAAATTTACTTAAAATAATTTTAAAAACAAAGTCTATGAAAATATTAGAAATTGGAGTTTACAAAGGTTTAAGATCATTAGAAATGATTAAAGCAGCACAATCATTTAATAGCAGAGTTATTTTTTTTGGGTTTGATATGTTTGAGATGTTTTTTGAAAAAAAAAATATTTTAACAAAAGAATTAAGTAAAAAACCAAAAAGTATGAGATTTATAAGTGATTTATTAAAAGAACATGCAAATGTTAAATTAGTTAAGGGCAATACGCTTATAACTTTACCTAAATTTTCTAAAAAAAAAAAATTTGATTTCATTTTTATAGATGGAGGCCATTCGGTAAAAACCATAAGAAGTGACTGGAATAACTCTAAAAAATTAATGCATAAAAATAGTATAGTTATTTTTGATGATTATTATTCAGGTGATAATAAATTAACAAAGAAATTTGGATGTAATAGAATTGTTGAAAATTTAGGTAAAAATTATTTAATAGAATATTTAGAACCAAAAGATTACATTCCTCATCTAAATGTTCATGTTCAACTTGTAAAAATTTGTTTAAAAAAATGATACTGGTATGCGGAGACATAATACTGGATGAGGTGAAAGAATTTTATTCAAATAAAATTTCACCCGAAGCACCATTGCCAATTTTAGTTTTAAAAAAAAAAAGATTCTTTTTAGGAGGTGCAGGAAATGTTGCAAATAATATTAAGAAATTATCAAGTCAAATTTTTTTAATT
>MDSV01190541.1_pt1 | contig 28228 bp, 41 predicted proteins | sample 810851 | NCBI WGS metagenome assembly MDSV01 (sample SAMN05326640, study PRJNA326480) | marine metagenome | isolation source: seawater | place: Atlantic Ocean: North East | collected 2012 | reverse complement strand
TCAAATTCTGGTGCAGATATGTTCCCAGAAACACAGACTTATTCTGAAGGTGGTTTGACTATTTCTGGAGCAAACAGAATGAACAGACTTCAAAACTGGAATTGTTGCAAATAATGGCTGGAAGAAAAAAAGGTTGCAAAAGCAATCAAGAAAAAAGAGAAATCAACAAGAGATTGTTGGAATTATATTTAAAAAAAAGACATGGAAAACAAGCTGACAGAATTAATCAGTTTTAATTCAATAAATATTGGTGCAATATCTCTTTCATTTATGGATGTTGAAAGCATCTTGACAATTGCTGTGCTAATTTCAGCACTTGTTTACAACATTAAAAAAATTAAAAGTGACAAAATATAGATATTTTTCAGAATCAGAATTTCACTGCAATGGTGTAAATTGTTTTGACAAAATGAATCATGACTTACTTGCAAAATTGGACATTGCAAGAGATATGTGTGGTTTTCCTTTTAAGATTACATCATCATGGAGAAGTGAAGAACACAATGCAAAAATTGGTGGAGTCAAATCATCTGCCCATTTAAGTGGAAATGCTGTTGACTTGGCTTGTTCAAATTCAACAACAAGAATGTATATGATTGAAGCATTGTTGACTGCTGGTTTTAACAGAATAGGAGTATCAAACAGATTTATTCATGTTGATGTGGATGATGAACTTCCACAAAATGTGATGTGGACATATTAAAAATAAATTATGAAAAAAGATATTATCAAAAGTGCTTTAAGCATTATTCCAGATCTATTAAAAGACAAAAATAAAAAATGGTCAGCTAAAAGAACAATAAGTGGTGTACTTGTTTATGTTGTTGCAGATTATGTTCAATCAAATCCTTTGTCATGGATGGTTGTTGCACTTACATTTGTTGCAGTATTACCATTATGTATGTCATTTCTTGAATCAAAGTGTGATCCAGAATGTGAACTTAATAAAGAATAAAAATGTCATTAACAAGAGAACAAAAACACAAAGCAAGAAGTTATCAAAATAAAGGTCTTGTTGAATCAATTACACCTGATGATAGAAATGATCTTGATGTTACTATTGAAAAGTTGTATGTTGGAACAGGTGGAGATTTAAAAATTGACACAACAGAAGATCAAACAATCACACTTAAAAATATTCCAAATGGGACTTTGATTGATTTTGTTATGATTAAAAAGATTCATTTAAGAGGAACAACAGCAAGTGATCTTGTAGCAATTCATTAATGCAGTTCAGACCAAGATGGTCTGATGCAATAAGACCATACATACAAGAGTTCAGAAAACTTCCAAAAAGTCAACAACTGCATTTGTTGAAAGCAATGTTGCAGTCAGACAAAATTGAAACTTCTGAAAACAAAAAACATTTGAACATTGTATCAAAGTCAAGTTCAAGAATTAAAACACTTGAACAACTTCTTCATGTTGCTGAAGTTGACTTGGAAAAATATCATGTTGACAAATATAATGTCAATAAATGGGAAGTTTCTGCCCAAATAGATGGACAGATGGTGACTGAAGAATTATTTCAAGTTAAAGCATCACTTGTCAAAAACAAAGCGTTGCAGATACGCAAAAGAATACTTGATGAACTACATCAAGATTTTAAAAAGCATACACCAAAAGCGATAAAAAGAGTTGATAATGGTGGTAATTACATGCTTGAAGTCAACATCTTTGATCTTCACTTTGGAAAGTTGTGTTGGAATGGTGAAACTGGTGAAGATTATGACACAAAAATTGCATCAAAAAGATTTCATTCTGCAATTGATGATTTGATTCAGAAAGCATCAGTGTATAATATCAGCAAAATTTTGTTTCCAATTGGAAATGATTTCTTTAATTCAGACAATCACAAGAACACAACAACAAACTTGACACCACAAGATGAAGATTTAAGATGGATGAAGACATTCAGAAATGGAAGAAAGCTGATTGTTGAAGGTATTGAAAAGTTAATGCAAGTTGCTGATGTAGATGTTGTCATTGTGCAAGGAAATCATGACTTTGAAAGATCATATTATCTTGGAGATTCTCTTGATGCATGGTTCAGAAACAATAAAAATGTATCAATTAACAATGATGCAACACCAAGAAAGTATGTTAAATATGGTGAAAACTTGATTGGACTGACACATGGAAACAATGAAAAGACATCTGAACTTCCGTTGCTTATGGCATCAGAAAAGAAGAAGATGTGGTCAGAAACAAAGTATCATGAATGGCATCTTGGACATCTGCATCACAAAAAGCAATTTCAGTTTCAATCAGTAGCAGAACAAAAAGGTTGCACAATAAGATATATGCGTTCACTTTCTGGAACAGATGCTTGGCACAATCTAAAAGGATATGTTCAGAATATACAATCAGCAGAATCATTCATCTGGCACAAGACTGATGGTCTTGTCTGTCATCAATTCTTTAACTTATGAGAATAGAAATCGGACTTGCAATCTTCAAAGGTCTTATGATTGGAATCAGACACTTTGATGAAACAGAAGAAATTCCATATTCAGAAGTACATATCTTCTTTTTGATGTTTAGACTTGACATCTTTTTCATTCCTACATCAGAAGAATAGCAATTGATTCAGACCAATCACAAAAAAAACTTATGAATATTATTGTTTAAATATTTGTACAATACAAATGTTCTTTGTAAGTTAGCATCATATTAATTAACTAAACTTAACAAAATGAAAAGTTTTCACAATCTTGAAGTAATATCATATTTAAAAAATAATTATGGTAAAAGTAATTTTAAAAATTATTCAATTGAAAAAACTGCTGATGGTTATATTTTTAATTGGGACTATCAATGCACTTCTTGGTCATGTCAAGGACATTGGTCTTCTTTTGTTAGATTTATTGACTTATCAAAAGACTATGTTGAAGAATTGAATAAATTTAAAACTGAATTAACTGAATTTATTAAAATAGAATATAAAGAATGTTTCAAAACTGCTTAATCAAACAAGTGCTGAAACATGCACACTGCAAGAAGGTATCTTTGGAAGTTGTCCAAAGGTATCTTTTTTTGTATTACAATATTAATGTGTCAATGTTTTCACTTCGTAAAAGAAAGACATTGATGACAATCATGAATGACTTATGCTAAAGAACTTTGAAGATGAAACATGTGATCTGTCAGAAGAAGAATTGCAGATTGCACAATCAGTCAAAAAAGGATTGAAAAAATACATTGGAAAATCAAATGCAATTACTGGATCAAAGATTTGTTCAGGGTTTAACAATCGAACAAAACACAGATTGCAAGGTGTCAGACTTCGCAAGATCATTAATTATTTAAGAAATCAAGGTGAGCCAATTTGTTCAAGTTCAAATGGATATTATTATCCAGCTAATAAAAAAGAACTACAAGACACATGCACTTCATTGGCTCAAAGAATAGATTCACAATTGCAAATTTTAAATCAGCTAAAAAAACACTTATGAAATTAAGATTGAATAAAAGTCAGCGTGTTGCAAGATGTGACACAGATAAAGCTTATGCAATAAAGTATTCTAAATATGGAGATTCAATGTTGTTCTTGTCAAAGAAATACACAAAAATAAAAGAAGACATAATTGAAAAAGATGGTCTTTATTGGGCAACAGAATATCATGTTGAATTTCCACAATGGATTTATGAATACATGAATGACAATCAAAAATCAACAATTAAATTATTACAAGAACAATGGAAGACAGAAACCAATTCTTAATGCGATTGCAACTTATGTCAAATGAAATCAAAGCAAGTAGTTTTGATGATGCACACATTCACAAAATGATGGAATTTCAACTTGCTTGTAGAGAAAAAGAACTGATCAGAAATGTTAAAAGACAAGTTGTTGGTGAACTTGAAATGCTTGATTCAAGATACACAACAAAATACTTTATTGGAAAAGCCAATGATAAATTTCTTGATATAATTGAAGATTTGTAAAATATATTTTACTATATTGCACAATAATTTAAACAACTAATCTTAATTTTATGAATTTACTTGCTAAATTAAAACCAGAATTCAAAGCAGTTCTTGTTGACAAGATGTATGAATATCCGCACATGAAAGAATCTATATTCAAAACACTTGAACAAAAAGAATATGTCATTCAATTGACAATTGCTGAATCAACTGACATTGCAAACTATCTATCCAACAGAAGTTTTGCACACATTTATGAACTTTTTAAAGAAGAATTTTAATGTCAAGACTATTTGAAAAATTTATTGAAGAAGTATTTGGAAGCAATCCACATTTGTATGATGAAGCTAAAAGAATAGAAGCTGAATCAAATGAACAACAATGGCATGATGCAAGATCAAAATGCAATCCTTTAGATAATACAATTGAAGAATGGAATGCACTTGGTAAACCAAATAAAAAAAATCAAACTTTAAAATGTGATTCATTGAATCATATCTTTGGAGATCCAATATCTGAATTGGATCAATTAATTAATCAAACATTTAAAAACAATTAAAATGCAGAAAAAAAGTAAAGTGACAAATGTTCAAGCAAATGGAACATGGGAAGGGTCTTATGGAACAATGTATAAATTTGAAGTGACATTTGAAAATGGTGACACAGGTGAATATTCATCAAAGTCTTTAGATCAAAACAAGTTTGTAATTGGTCATGAAACAGAATATGAATTCACTGATGGAAAATATCCAAAAGTAAAACCAGTTTACAATGCGCCAAGTGGTGGTTCATTTAACAAATACAACAATGATCCAGACAGACAAAGAATGATTGTAAAGCAATCATCTTTAAAAGTTGCATCTGACTTGTGTATTGCTAATAATAAGACAGACTTAAATTCTGTTTTTAAAGTAGCTGATCAAATTGTTAAATGGGTCATGGATAATAAATCAGATATGTCATCAAATCAGGAAGTCACAACATTAAGAAAAGAAGTGATTAAAGAAATGGAAAGTTTTGCTGAACAATCTGGTCAATCAGTAAACAATCATGACTTACCATTCTGATGACTTGGTCACCTAAAAACAAAGCAGAACAATTGTTTAAGAATTTGTTTGAATCAAAATCAAACATGGCAAAAGAACTGAACTTGTCAAGAGTAACACTTGACACTTATCTTTCAGATCCAAGTTTGATGAATTCACAAATTAAAAAAATTGCTAAATTGAAGCAGATTTCTGAATTAAAAATATTCAAAGCAATAAACAATTGACAATGGAACATTCTTTTGACATACATCTTGCAAAAGAAATTGGTCTTTCTGAAGCCATAATGATGAAACATTTTATTTTTTGGATCAGCAAGAACAAACATAATAAGAAACACCACCATGATGGACACACTTGGACTTATAATTCAGTGAGTGCATTTGGTGGTTTGTTTCCTTATTTGACAAAACATCAAATTTCAAGAACTATTAAATCACTTGAAAAGCAAAAAATCATTAAGTCTGGTAATTACAATCAGTTAAAATATGATAGAACAAAATGGTTTGCAATAGTAGATGAACAAAGATTTCTTCTTAAACAAAAATGCAATTCTATAAAAACAGAAATGCAATCTGATAAAAAGCAAAATGCATTTGATGAAAAAGAGAAACCAATACCATATACTAAAAACACAGATACTAAAACCATATATAAAATGTCTATTGACATTTATCACAAATTTTGTTTGTCAAATTTTGATGCACCTGCAAAGATTGATTCAGTTCAAGGTAAAGCAATGAAGTCAATTTTAAGCTATTTAAAGACACTTTGCAAACAGAAAGGTGATGATAGTCAAGAAAATATTTTAAATGCTTTAAAATACATATTTAAAAATTGGAATAATCTTGAACCATTTTTGCAAAAACAAGTTAAATTGTCACAGATAAATTCTAATTTGGTAAACATTATTCAACAACTAAAACAAACAACTAAACAAAATGACATTGCAAATGACATCCTTGCCAAGTATCGACAATAAAATTTTGTCACCTATGCAACCAGAATTTAATAAACAAATTCTGAAAATGAAAATGAATGACATTGTTTCAATTGCTCTTGATAACAAGCCGCCATCATTAAAAAAACAATTCTTAAAAGAAGAACAAAAAACAATTGACATAATTATGTTGTTGTTAATAAAGTTTCAAGATTTTTACAATTGCAAAAACAAGATGGATAAAAGTCAGCTTGAAGAAACTTCATACATGATAGTAGAAAAATTCTCTTATTTCAATTGGTATGATCTTGCAATGTGTTTTAAACTTGCTAAAATGAATGAAAAAGTATTTGACAGAATTGACGGAGGTATGATTTTTGAATGGTTAATCAGATACGACATCACAAGAACAGGCATGATTGTTACTGAAAGAGAAAAACAACATTCACAATACAATTCAAATTGGTCAAGTCTTGCAGAAAGAACAAGTGAAATGACAAAAAAAGATTGGTTAAAAAAAAATAATTAAATGAACAAGATAATTCATAAATCATCAATTAATGATGATGCATATACAAGATATGTCATAGAAAATTATGATATTCAGAATTCAAAAGAAACAATTACAACAATTGAAAACAATATTCACAACATTGTAAATTCTGATTTTAACATTGGAGTTGTTTATGGTGGATCTGGAAGTGGTAAAACATCAATTCTTAAATCATTTGGAACAATAAAAAATGTGCATTTTTCTGACACGGATTCTTTAATATCAAATTTTGATTTTTTACAACCAGCTGAAGCAACAAGATTGTTGTCAGCAATAGGACTTTCATCTGTTCCAACATGGTTAAGACCATATCACACATTGTCAAATGGTGAACAATATAGAGCAAGATTGGCATATCTAATTGGAAAAGCACAAGACAATGAAACAATATTAATTGATGAATACACATCTGTTGTTGATCGTGATGTTGCAAAGTCAATGTCTTATGCTATTGGTAAATATATTAAAAGACACAACAAAAAAATTATATTTGCATCATGTCATTATGATATAATTGAATGGTTGTTGCCTGATTGGGTTTATTCACCTGCAAAAGGAAGACTTGAAAAATTAGATCCCAGGCAATGCCGACCAAAAATTAAACTTCAGATATTCAGATGCAGATATGAAACTTGGAATTTATTTAAACAACATCATTATTTAAGCAGTGATTTGAACACATCTTGTCAATCATATTTAATTACATGGAATGATAAAGCAGTTGCATTTGCTGGAATACTTCCTTTTCCTGGTGTTGGTGATCCCAAAACAAGAAGGGTTTCAAGACTTGTTGTTCTTCCAGATTTTCAGGGTTTGGGTATTGGAAAAAAAATATTAAATTATTTATCTTCAATATATTGGAAAGAAGATCATCAGATGTTTATAAGAACAATGCAACCAGCACTTGGAATTGCATTATCAAAAGATGATGAATGGATTGCAACTGCTGGGAATTTAAGAAAACCATCAAATGATACAAGTGGCAGAAAGATAATAATGCGTGAATCGTATTCATATAAATATATTGGACACAAATCAGAAGATGTTTCTGACTTTATTATGTTCAATGCTGATGCATACAAAGATGTTGCACAGAATCAAATATCAATGTTTTGAAAGATAAAAAAGAAATTAAGTTGGTGACTAAAACAATGTGGGAATTACAATTTGGAACAAAAGACAATGGTGAATTTTATGTAAATCACAAAAATTACTATATAGAAAAATCAGTTCCAACAATTAATGGAAAGAAAATATATGCGAAAACAGACTGAACATGAACTTCAAAAATCAATTATTAAATATATGAAGTTGCAACATCCATCAGTTTTCATAAATGGATCACTTGGTGGAATATATATTAAACATCATTCACAAAGATTAAAAGGGAAACAAGCTGGATATAAAAAGGGTTTTCCCGATTTATTTATTTATGAATCAAGAATAATAGACAATAAAATTAAACATGGTCTTGCTGTTGAATTAAAAGTAAAGGGAAATTATGCAACAGAAACACAAAGAAGAACACTGAATGAATTATCTGAAAAAGGATATGAATCTTATGTTTGCACAGGTTTTGATCATGCAATTGAAATAATTGAATGGTACATAAACAGCACAATTCCAGATATTGATGTCAACTACATAATTAAGAAATGAAAAACAAGTGGCATCCAATTGAGTGGATATATAAAGACTATTCATATTATCTTGGATTTGCAATTAAGCAAACAAAAGACAAAGATTTGTCTGAAGATTTAGTTCAAGAAACATTCCTTCAATTGATGACCATGAATCAGAATAAACTTTTAATCATTATTGATTCCGGAAAAATCAAAACATATATCTGCAAAATAATGATGGTAAAATATTATTCTGCAAAATCACAATTCAACAAAAAAATTGTTCAATATAAAAGAAAAAAAATACAAAGTGATGAATCATTTCTTGAACATCTTGCAAACATAAATTCAACACAAGATTATCAAAACACTTTAAATGATATGAATGAAAGAATTGATAATTGCTTAATGCACTTTGATGAATATGACAGAAAATTGTTTCAATTATATTATGAAACTGGATTGTCAGTACGACAATTGTCAGAAGAAACAGGAATAAGTTTTAAATCTATTCAATACACAATACAAAAAGTCAGAAAAAACATAAAAGATTTAATATGATACCATTTAAAGCTGATAAACAACTTGCAAGAAAAAGAATAAAGATTTGTGAAGAATGTAAACACTTTAAATCTAATACAAGAACATGTGGAACTGCTATAATTGGAGATCAAGTTGGTGACACAAGAACTTGTGGTTGTTTTATGGATGCAAAAACAAAATTGTCTTTCAGTAGATGTCCATTAAACAAGTGGGAATTTCTTCAAGTCACTGAAAATGACTATCTTGCGATAAAGAAATTGTTGAATGAAGTGGACAACACTATAAATACAAAACAGAAAGAAGTGTTGTTTGAAATGAGAAGAAAATATTTTGGTGGAAAAACAAAAACAACAAATTGTGTTCCTTGTTTAAAATCAGCATTAAGAGAAATGAAACAAATTGTTCAAGAATATGAAAAATAAATCATGGCAAAATTAGTTTTACCAGTCAGTGTTGAAACAATTGCAACAAGACATGATGGATCTGTAAAGATTGTCATGGGTACTTATGAACTTAACACACAATCAGCAGTAAAATTGTTTGATTTAAGAAAGTCTGAAGCATTAATGTATTTATCAAGTGATAATATTTCACAAGAAGAATTGGATGCGTTGGATGGCTTTAAATTAGATTCAGAAAAAACAGATGGAAAAACACCATCACAAAGATTAAGAGCAGTTTTGTATGTTTATTGGAAGCAACATAAACAAAAAGACATTGAATTTGACATCTTTTATTTAAAATACATGAACAGAACAATTGACAGAATCAAAGACAAACTTGATGCAGAAGCATACTAAAATATATTTGAATTATTTTGATGCATTGTTTGGAGAATTTGTACCTTGTGAGATGTGTGGAAAAGAAGCTGTTGACATTCATCACATTGAACCAAGACAAGCTGGTGGATCTAAATTAAAAGACACAATTGAAAATTTAATGGCATTATGTAGAAAATGTCATATAAAATACGGAGATAAAAAACAATATAAACAACTACTTAAAAAAAGACATAATGAAAGACTTCAATCCAGAAAATGAAAAGCATGTTGAAATTCTTCAAGAAACAGAACAAGCAATGAAAGAAGAAGCAGAAAGACAAATGGAAGAGATTCCAAGACTTTCAAATGGACGACCAGATTTTATGACTATGATTGAAGAAATGTTTCCGGAACAAATAGGTGTTGCATCTTATGTAAAAGGTATATGCAAAGGATATGCACTTGATATGTCTATGTCAACAGCAATTAACTTTAAAGATGCACTTGAATCAGGATCAAAAGAAATACAACTTCATAAATTAATACCAGAAGAAATATCACCAGACAATAAAGATGTGAAAGTGACATCAAATGACATAAACTAAATATTATGATTTACATTTTTCTATTAGTACCAATTATCATTGCATCATGTGTTGCTTATTATAAACTAATACAAGAAGACTGATGCCATTTGAAAAAGGAAATCAACTTGCAGGAAGTCGCAAAGGAATTCCAAACAAGACAACTGCTGAAATAAGGAATGCTTTTCAATTACTTGTTGAAGACAATCTTGACAATATGAAAGTCTGGTTGTCTGATGTTGCACAAGAAGATCCCGAAAGAGCATTGGAGATCATATTAAAGATGTCTGAATATATTGTTCCAAAACTATCAAGAACAGAAGTCAAAGCAGACATCACAGACAAATCAATTGTGATAAACTTAAACAGACTAAATGCCAAAAACAATTGACATTGATTTGTTTGATAAACAAGCAGACTGCTTTGCATATCTTGAAGATAAAGTCACAACAGAAGTTTTGTTTGGTGGTGGAGCAGGAGGGTCAAAAACATTCACAGGTTGCTTGTGGCAGATTCACAGAAGACTTGAATACCCAAAGACAAGAAGTGTGATTGGAAGAAGTAAGCTGAAGAATCTTAAAGCAACAACACTGAACACATTTTTTGAAGTAGCACAAGACTTTGTTGGGTTAAAACCAAATGAAGACTTTACATACAATGCACAAGAATCAACAATCACTTTCTTTAATCAATCAATCATATATTTAAAAGACTTGTTCTTGTATCCATCAGACCCGGATTTTACATCACTTGGTGGTCTTGAAATCACAGATGCTTTTGTTGATGAATGTGCTGAAGTATCACACAAGGCAATTAACATATTAAATTCAAGAATTAGATTTAAGCTTGACAAGTATAATTTGATTCCAAAAACATTAATGACTTGCAATCCAACAAAGTCATGGTTGTATTCTGAATTCTACAAACCAGCTAAAGAAAACAGATTGCCAAAACATAGACAATTTATTCAGTCACTTGTATCTGACAACACTGCAATTTCAGAACACTATGTCAAGCAACTTGAAAAGCTGGACAAAGTATCAAGACAAAGACTTCTTCTTGGTGATTGGGAATACAATGAAGATGATGCACTTTTATTTGATTATGATTCAATTCATGATATGTTTACAAATAATGTTGAAAGTGGATTGAAACATATCACTTGTGATGTTGCAAGATTTGGTGCTGATAAAACAATTATCATTCTTTGGAATGGTCTTAATGTCGAAAAGATTGTTGCAATAAATCAATCATCAGTGACAGAAACAATTGATGCAATTAAAACAATGTCACTTCAAAATGGTGTGCAAAGATCACACATCATTGTTGATGAAGATGGAGTTGGAGGAGGTGTCAAAGATGCATTGTCAGGTTGTAAAGGGTTTGTCAATGGAAGCAAAGCACTTAAATCAGAAAACTTTCAGAACTTAAAGACACAATGTTTTTTTAAACTTGCTGAAATGGTTAACAATGGTAAGATTGCAATAAAAGACAGCAGACACAAACAAACAATTATTGAAGAACTTGAAATTATTAAAAGAGATAAAATTGACAAAGACACACAGAAACTTTCTATTATTCCAAAAGATACGATTAAATCATTGCTTGGAAGATCACCAGACTTTGCAGATGCATTGATGATGCGAATGTGGTATGAAGTAAAGGGAAATTATGGTGTATATGCTTTTTGAAAGTAAATTATTGAAAAACAAACTTTAAACTATTGAAATGAAGAAGACATTTGAAATATCAATTCCAACTGATTGGAGTGAAGTAAGCATCAAGAAGTATATAAAATACACTTCAGCAATTCAAGATGTGACAGATGAAGATGAAATTTCCAGAATCACAATAAGTGTGATGTGTGATATTTCTTTTGATATATTAAATCATATCAAGTTAAAAGATTTGAAAGTGATTCAAAAGAATCTACAAAAGCTAATAAGCAAACCAGTAAACAAACAAATCATAAACAAAATAAACATTGATGGCAAGATGTTCGGATTTCATCCAAAGATAAATGATTTGACAATGGGCGAGTATGTAGATATTGAAACCTTTGCAAAAGATAATGACTTGGCAAGCATGATGTGTGTATTATATAGACCAATAACAAAAGAACAAGGAAACAGATATGACATTGAACCATATCATGTTGATCATATAAATAATAAAAAACACTTTGAAAAACTTTCAATTAACATTGCTAATGCAATAGTGGTTTTTTTTTGGAATTTAGGAAATCAACAATTGAATCATATCCATCAGTATTTAAAGGAAACAAAAAAGAATCAGCAACAAGTGGATATGGTTGGTTTGCAATAATTGACAATTTGTGTAATGGTAATCTTTTAAACTTTGATAAGATTACAGAACTTCCATTGGACTTGTGTTTAAACAAACTATCACTTGATGCTGACAGAATGTATGAAAGAGAAAAAGAAAGAAGAAAACAAAATCAAAAAATTCGTAGATGATAACATATAAAGGAATCATTTCATATTTTGAAGCAATATGTGATGCACATCAACAAATTAATTCATTTACTTATGGTGAAATTGATTTGTTTGACAAGGATAAATTCACAAAATATCCTGCTTTACACTTGACACCAACAGGCACTGCAATAGATGATCAGACAATTGTTTATGGATTTGATGTTGTAGTGTTTGACAGATATGATGTTGCAAGTAATAAAATGACTAATGAAGCAACATGTCTTTCTGATTCATTGCTTATTCTTCAAGACATCTGCAAAGAACTAACACAAGGTAAATATTTTATTAATGAAGACACAAACATTCAAATGGATGTTCCTGTTGTTTGTCAACCATTTATTGACACTGAACCAGACAATTGTTCAGGCTGGACAACTACATTTAATGTAATAACACCAAATGAAGCAACAGCATGTCTTATTCCTTACTTTAATAGTGAACAATTAAGTGGATATGATTTTACACTTCCAATCGAAGCAGATTCTCACAATCTTGCTTGGTATTCGCATATCAATTTAAGTGCAGTAATGACATTGGGCGTTTCTGAAAGACAATTTGTATCATTGAATGCAGTAGTTAACACATTAACAACACCTTTAACTTTAACACAAACAGGTGAAACCACAACTTCAGACATTGTCAAAAATGCATTTCATTTCAACAATACAGATCCAACACGATCTGGGTATATAGGATATAGCGGTGTCATGCCAAGTTCAAACATGACATTGTTTATTACAATTAAAGATTTTTCAAGATTTGGTGGCACGAACACAGACAACACAATTTTTGGTGCATCTTGTTTCACTAATCTGCAATTCAGAAAACTTGACATTAAAATTTCTGCATCCACTGGTAATATTAAAGCTGTAAGAAGTGATGGAACAGCACCACATCCAGAAAGTTCATATTCAGTTTGTCCAACAAATGGCAACAGCAAAGAAAATGCACACAGAAGAATTGAACCTTTAACAATAGCAGTTAGATTCAATACAACAAATAATATTCGTATATATTACAATGATGACTTTGCTGAATATATAGAAGTTGACAGAAATGATTTTGATATTAATGAAATTGGTGAATTTTTTATTGGTAATAGATATAATACAGATGATTGTGATTTTTACATGAAAGAATTTCTTGTTGTAAATAGTGGCTTTTTGTCAGTTAATGATATTAATGCAATCAGACAATGGTTAAAATATAGATAAATGATTGGAACTACTAAACAACAGACTGAAAAGCTGGGTGCAAAGATTGTAAAACTTGCAATGATTAATCTTGGTGCATCACAAACAATTGATGGAAAGAAGCGTGTGACTGATTCAACTGGTGCATTAAGAAAGTCACTTGGGTATAGAGTAAAACAAAACAGAACAAGCACAGGTCAATTCAGTGAGGGTTTTAAAATTGAACTTACTTCATCAGTTGATTATGCATCATTTGTTGAACAAGGTGTCAAAGGGTCAGAAAGCACAAAAGGAAGTGCAAAAAAATCACCTTTTAAATTTAAGTCAAAGAATTTGCCAAAAGGTGTGATGTCTTCTTGGATCAATAACAAACCAATAAGATTAAGAGATCAAGGAACAGGTAAGTTTTCAAAGAATACAAACACAGCAAAAAAACAACTTGCTTTTGTTCTTGGTCGTGCTGTTGCAACAAAAGGTATATCAGCAGTGAAATATTATGCTGATGCAGTAGAACAAGCAGTGCCAAAAGAAGGTGGTGAAGTAGCTGTTGCAATGGCACTTGACTGGATAAATAATTCGTTAAAAAATCAATTAAAATAGTATGTCATTAACCGTTTACACATCTACAAGACCAAAGATGTCGACAGGTACAAACATCATTATTTGTACAACAACAACAACTGGAGTTTTTAAATACAGATTTCATTGTCGAATAGAATATTATATTGATGGTGAAACTGCAACAAAAGTAAGCACATTTGTTCAACCAAAAAATTCAAATGGTGTTGGTGTCTTTAATTTATCAGAAATTTATAAAAGTGTTGTGACACCAATGATCAGAACACATAGTCTTGAAAACTATAAAACGACAACAATACCAGCAGACATCATACCAATTCACAATTTGCCAATTGGCAAAGGTGATGATCAATATTTATTTTCAAGACCATTTGTAAATGATTCAAGTGGCTTTTTAACTTTTCAAGGTCAATGCAATCGAATAGATTTGACATTCAATGAAATGTATTCATCAACTTCTGGTGGCATTCCAACAATACAAGGTACACCAGTTGAAGAAATCAATTATGTTTTTTATGGTCGTGGTGAAAGAAATGATGAACCAGAAAAAAATTATTTAACTGATTTTCGATTGACATCACAAACAAAAAAAATGCTTACTAACAACTATAAAAAAGTGGGTGGAGAATATATTGGTTACATTGGAAGAAATCAAAGAATGACAATGACATTTGCCAATGGTCATGAAGCAAATACAAGTGACACAAAATATGTTAAATTTATTTACTATAATTCTACTGATACACAAGTCAGTTATTTAAGATGTGAAAACGAAGATATATCTGGCGGAAAATATGGTGGTGTGACTGGTGCAAACAATGATGAAAGGTCTTTGTTTTTGATAATTGGTGCTGGGTTAAAAAACTTAAATCAAGTTGATACAACACAAAGTTCTTATCTTGGATTCACACCTGATGCGGCAGAATCAGCAACAGGTGACACAATTGCTTATTATACAATTCATGTTGAAAACACTTCACAAGCAATAATTAGTGAAACTTATAAATTCATTTTGACAACACCTTGTGACAGATATGAAGAAACAAGACTTGCTTATATGAATAGATATGGATGTTGGGAATACATCAATCTTAACAAAGAAAGAAAAGACACATTAAAAGTAAAAAGAGATACAATCACAAAACCAATTGTGAATACTGAAATTCCACTTAATACATTACTTGAAGCAACCGTGACAAACACTTATGCAGAAGACATGCCACATCAAGGTGTGATGCCTGTCAACATTCAGGTTGAAGAAGAATTGTCATTGTTTACACAAAACTTGGATGATTCTGAATTATCAAGAATACAAGAATTAATTATGTCACCACAAATACACATGTGTGTAAATGATGCAGATGGTGAAAATACGGATTCATGGGTTGCACTTATTTGTAAAACAAATAAAATTGACAGAAAACAAAAAGGTGTGTCAAAATTATACAACTATGAATTGAAGTTTAGTTTTGCAGATCCAAAATATCGTACTATATAATGGCAACAGAAATAAGAGTTAAAGCAAGTTATGAGATTGGAATATTAAGTGTTCCAAAAGAAATTAACTTGGAGTTGTCCAAGAATGAACCAATTACTGCGAATTATCAATTTAAAGATATTCAAGATGTAAAATCAAATCGTGGAAATTACACATTCAATTTCAGAATACCAAGCACACCAAAAAACAATGTATTTTTCAACAATTACTTTGATGTTACATCTTATGGTAATTATGACACAAGAAAAAAAGTTGAAGCTGAAATTGTTGTTAACACTTTTCAAGTCTTTTCTGGTTATTTGCAATTGACAAATGTCATTTCTTCAAATGGTAATATTTCATTTTATCAGTGTGTTGTTTTCAATTCTGTTTCATCTTTGGGGCAAATTGTTGACAATAAGCTTTTAAAAGATTATGATTGGTCATTTTACGATCATACAATTACAACAAGTGTTGTGATTCAGTCAATGAATAGAGATGTCACACCATTTAAAAATGGTGACATTGTTTATTCTTTATATGATTATGGTGCTGGGTTTTTAGGAACAACACCAGCTTATGAAGGTGTAAATTCACCATTTTCACCAATCAACATAAGAAATTTAAAACCACAGATGCGATTGAAAACCATCTGGGACAAAATAATTGATGATGCTGGTTTTACTTATGAATCAAATTTTATAGACACAGAATTTGCAGAACTATACATGGACTTAAATAATGGTCGGTCAACTATTTCACAAGGTGACCAAAATTATTATGTCATGAATGTTGCTGGAAATCTGTCACAAACATTCACTGCCGAAACAGGTGTTACAGAATTCATCACTTTTTCTGATACAAGTTGGACTGATTATTTGAATGAAGCTGGACAATATGATCCAGTGACAAACATATTGACACCATCATCTGATTGGCAAAACTGCATCATGTGGTTTTCATTTAGATTGCGAAATGTCACAAATCCAGGTGATCTTGGGAATCTTGATTTCTTTAGAATAATATTGTTTAAAGAAGAAGTTCTTAATTCTGGAAACTTTGATTATCCAGAAGTAACATCAACTTTATACACTGGTACTCTTGTTCAAGGTGGTGCAACACAAACGGTTGATGTCGAATGGGAAATGGGTGCTTTTAATCTTGACACGACCAAAAGATATAAGATGGCAATTGAATGTACTTCAATTACACAATCAGACGGTGATGTAATTGTCTTTGATGCGGCATATTGGAATTTTTATCCACAAGCTATTAATGGACAACCATATTATGTGCAATGGAACAATCAACAATTTGATGCATCTGTTTTATTTAAAACTAAATACAATTTTGGTGAAATGAAAGCAATTGATTTTGTGACTTCACTATGTAAAAAATTCAATTTAGTTATCATTCCAGATAGATTGACACTTACACATCTTTATATTGAACCATATAGTAATTGGATTACACAAGGAGAGGATCTTGATTGGACAGAAAAACTTGACAAGTCTAAAGACATACAATATAAACCTACAACTAATCTTCAAGCAAAGCTGATAAAATTTCAAGATGGTGAATCTTCAGACTTGTGGAACAGATGGTATCTGCAACAATCTGGTGAAAGATATGGAACAAAAGTATTGCAACAAGACAATGATTTTGGAAAAAAGAAAGATGAAGTTGAAACAATATTTGCACCAACTATTTCAAGACATATTCCAGATACAACATTTGTCAATGCAATATGTTATGGTGAAAATCAAGAACCAGTTGGTGGGAATAGATTGTCTTATTATTGTGGCTTTAATACATCTGACAATGGTGAACTTTATTATTTGACAGACAGCTTTAATGTCACTGGATATACTGCTTATGCAGTATTCCAAAATTGTAAAGATGCAGTTCCAACAAGTACAAGTGAATGTATTTCATTTGAATCTATGCCATCAAATTATGCACCCTATTCAGTAAATGGTGCTTTTAAAACTTATTGGGAAAGATTCTTTCTTGAAACTTATGCAGTTGATTCAAGATTATTAATTGCACACTTTTATCTTAATGCTTTAGACATTAACACTTTAAACTTTAATGACATTGTATTTGTAAATGATTCTTATTACAGAATTAACAAGATCACAAACTATCCTTTAGTTGGGTCAGGTACTTGCAAAGTTGAACTTATTAAAGTTGTTGAAAACAACCCATGCGGACTTGAAATTGCATATATATCAGGAAATGGTGCTGTGTATTTTTACAACACAGAAGATGGTTCAATGGTATTTCCAAATCAAGTATCACAAGATTGTTGTGAATCATTTCCATTTAATGAATATATTGATCCAAGTGGCGGAACAAGTTATAAATGTTTCAATTTTCAACTTGGCGAACAAAGACCACAAGCCAATCAAGCATTTGATCAAAACAATATTAAGGGTGGAAACAATGGTGTTTTAGGAACTTTAAATTCTGTTATTGGAAGAAACAACAATGTAACATGGATGAATAATGTCACAGGCTCAAACAACAACATTGGAAACACATCTGCAAAAGCAGTAATCAATGGTGACAATAATATCATTGGATTGGACACAATTGGTGCATCAATAAAAGGAAATTACAATCAGATTGTTCCATATTATGTTTCATCTGATAATTCAAGATTAAAATTAAAATCTTATGCATCAATTTCAAATGTAAACATCACTGGTGATTATGCTGTTCCATTAGGCAGTGGTGACAATGTAATAAGTGGTGGTGCTGATACTTTATACAATGCAAAAGGAAGAAGTGCATCAGGTCATTTTGTTGTCACTGGTTGGACTGATGATCAAGAACTTATTAAGATTGGTCAGAAAGGTGCTTTTGATTTAGGATCTTCAAGTCAATCATATTATCAATCAGTAATTGAAAACGCATACAGAATGACATATCCATCAATTATTGGTTTTGAATTAATTGTTGTTGGAAACAATCGTGGAACATCAAGTGCAAGAAGTCAGATTTCATCATATAGAAAATACACTGGAGTAATTCAAAACACAAACAATTCTGGAAACATATCTGCAAAAAATATTACACTTGATATTCAAAAAGAAGATTCTGAATTTGCAAATTATTCATTAAGTATAATTCCAGTAATTAGTGCATTTATTGACAATCAATATGTTGGTGATGGACAATTCTATTTTGAATTGGAAACACTTGGTTGCCCAAAACTGGACAATGTAGATTGGACACTTGATTTCAAATATTCTTTAGTTGGTTTGCAAAACTTGTCAAGAACTGCTGGTCAAAAGATTTTTGTTCCAACATCAATAACAGGTTGTTTGTTGTGGCTTGATTCAGCAGATTATTCAACATTTACATTCAATAGTGGGACAGATATTTCACAATGGGCTGACAAGTCTGGAAATAATCATCATTGCACAAATGTTGTCAGTGGTGCTTATCCAACTTACAATGATGTAATATACAATCCTTATGTTCAATTTGGTGCATCAAATGTTGCTCTTATAAATCAAGATTCAAGCTTGTATGATTATTCAGATTCAGACAACACAATCTTTGTAGTCTTTGAAGCAGACACATCATCTGATGGTGGAAGATATGGACATCATATTGCAGGTAATTCATATCGTGGAAGACAAACAAACGGTATCTTTGGTGAAGCTAATTCAGATTATGGTGGAGGTGGCGTTGGATATGTTGGTTATTGTAACAATTCACTTGACAGAAGTTGTGATTCAAATGACATTGCACCAACAACAAAACAAGTTGTGTGTGGAACTTTTGATGGAACTAACACTTGTAAGTTTATAAATTCAAATGGAATACAAACTACAACAACAACTGGTGTGACTACATCAACAAAAGATCAGTTTGCAGTTGGTGGTGGTAAATTCAATTCATCTTCTGTGACTTATGAATTTGATGGTAAAATTTATGAAGTTATTGTTTATGACACTGAATTGACAGAAGCTCAAAGAGTTCAAGTCTTTAATTATTTAGAAACAAAATGGAATACTTAAAAATTAAAACATCAACAAAAGAAGTTAAATTTCCAAAGATGAAAGTTTTGGACTTTTCACCAATGTCGAAATATTGGACTGGTGGTTGTATGCTTGTAGCAAAAACACTTAAAAACATGGAATTTACTAACTATGAAAACAACAAATGTTTGACATGGTATGAAAGACAGAAAGATCATCATGACAAAGTAATGAAAGAATTCAAAAACATATTCAAATGGCCGAAGAAATAGTTGTTGACATAGAGTTTAAAACCAATGTCAGCAAAATATCCAAAGACTTGGAATCAGTTAAAGACACACTTGCTGAAACTAATGAAAGTCTTGAAGATATAAAGAAGACTGGCAAAGGAACAGAAACTGCTCTTGGTAAAATCGGAAAAGGTTTTAAAGGAATGGGACTTGCAATGAAGGCACTTGGAATTGGTCTTGTCATTGAAGCGTTCACATTCTTAAAAGACATCATGATGCAGAATCAAGGTGTAATTGATGCAGTATCTGTTGCAACTGAAACTGCTGGTGTGATATTTAATCAAGTATCATCAGTCATCACAGATGTATTTGATGCAGTTTCAAAATCATCAGAAGGTTTTGAAGGTCTTAAAGCAGTGATGGGAAGTTTGCTTGATGTAGCAGTCACACCATTAAAGTTATCATTCTATGCAATTAAACTTGGAATTCAGTCAGCAATGTTGGCTTGGGAAGATTCTTTTCTTGGTGGTGGTGATGAAGGCAAAATTGCACAATTAACTGCTGACATACAAGAAACAAAAGATGCACTGAAAGAAGTTGCAACAGATGGTCTTGATGCAGTCAAAAATATAGGTGAAAATATTGGTGAAGCAATCACAGAAATTTCAAGTGCTGTAACAATTGCCGCTGATGTTGGTTCAAAAGGTATTGAAGAAATATCTGTCAGTGGTGCAATTGCTACTGGAAAAGCACTTGCTGATGCAAAAAAGAATGAAGAACTTCTTGAAGTTATAAGAGCAAAACAACAACTTCAAAGTCAATTAGAAGCAGAACAACAAAGACAAGTTCGTGATGACATTACAAAAACATTTGAAGAAAGAATTGAAGCAAATGACAAACTTGGAAAAATACTTGATGAACAACTTGCCAAAGAACAAGCAATTGCAGATGAATCAGTGAGAATTGCAAAACTTGAACTTGACACAAATGCAGAATCTGTTGAATTGCAAACGGCATATCAACAGGCACTTCTTGAACAGATAGACATTGAAGAAAGAATCGCTGGTCAAAGATCAGAACAATTGACAAATGAAGTTGCATTGATGCAAGAAAAGAAAGATGCACAAGAAGAATTAAGACTTGCAACAATGTCTGATCGTGAACAAGAACTTGAAGCACTTGCACAAGATTATGCGGCAAAACAAGAACTTGCAAGATTGGCTGGTGAAGAAGACTATCTTATCACTGAACAATATCAAATGAATCTTCAAGCATTAAAAGATAAGTTTAGACAAGAAGATTTAGATGCAGACAAAAAATTGGCTGATGAGCAACTTAAAATTGATGAAGCAAAAGCACAACAGAAAGCACAGATTGAACAAGCATCATTTACACTTGCAAAATCTTTGTTTGCTGAAGGTACAAATGCTTACAAGGCATTTGCATTAACAGAAATAGGAATTGACACAGCAAGAGCAGTTGCGAGTTTGACTGCTAATTCAGAAGCAAACCCAGCCAATGCAGTATCATTTGGTGGTGCTGGTGTTCTTCAATTTCTATCAGGAATGATTCGTATTGTTGCAAATATTAAGAAAGCAAAAGACTTGCTTTCAAGCAAAGGAAAGACACCATCTGCTGGTGGTGGTGGTGGTGGTTCTGGTGGTGGAGGTAGTGATGCGGCAGCACAAGCGGCAAGAGATGAATCACTTGTACAACTAAATAACACACCATCACTTGTTGATCAATTTAATGCAGACTTTGGACAAGAAGAACAACAACCTGTTCAAGCGTATGTTATAGAACAAAATGTTACAGATGCACAACAAATAAATACACAAATCGAACAACAATCTAAATTTTAAATTAAAATCAAAATGACAAAAATCGTTGAATTAATTATTTCAGAAGAAGAAAAAGAAGATCAAGACGGAGTCTTTGCAATTAGTCTTGTTGAAGATCCAGCAATTGATGAATACTGGGTTGCATTAAGTAAAGAGCAAAAGCAGTTAAAATTTGCAAAAGTAGATGAGGACAAAAGACTATTGATTGCACCTGCTCTTGTTCCAAATAAGCACATTTTTAGAATGTCAGAAGATGGATCTGACTATTATGTTTGGTTCAGTCAAGACACAATAAAAAAAGCATCTGAATTGTACATGAAAAGAAATCATTTGCAATCAACAACACTTGAACATGAAAAAGATATTGATGGATTGTGTGTTGTTGAATCTTGGATAAAAGAATCACCAATTGACAAATCAGTCAAATATGGTTTTGAGCATTGTCCAATTGGAACTTGGTTTGTTACCATGAAAGTGGAGAATGATAAAATTTGGAACAAAGTAAAAAATGGTGATGTACTTGGATTTAGCATTGAAGGGTTTTTTACTGACAAGATGCAAACATTGTCAACACAATCAACTGATGAAGAATCAAAAGTTCAATTGATAAAAGAAATGATTGAAGAAGCAGAAACAACATATCTTGAATCCTATCCTTGGGATCAATGTATCAGTGATATGAAAAGTGAATATGGTGATGAAGAAACTGCTGAAAAAATTTGTGCTGCCATTAAGAACAGAACAATATCTTATTCGTTAATTCCTAAAATAAAAGATGTATTTAAAAAGTCATACAAAAAGAAATCTAAAAAGCGAAAAGAAAAAAAGCAATAAATATCTTTAAACTATTGGAAATTAAATCTAAAACATGGAAAACATTTACAAAGACTTGAAAGAACTTCTTGGATTCAAAGAAGAACTTTCTGAAGAAAACAACACAGAAGTCAAAATGATGGCTGAAAAAGTGTTGGTTGATGGTACAATTGTCATGACTGATTCAGACACTTTTGAAGAAGGTGCATCTGTCTTTGTTATGGGCGACAATGAACAAAGAATTGCAGTTCCTGATGGATCATATCAAGCTGAAGATGGCACTGATATGGATGTTAAAGATGGAAAAATTGTTGCAATTTCTAAAGCAAAAGAAGAATCAGTTGATGAAGAATTATCTGCTGATGAAACTAAAGAAGAAACCAAGGAAGAAAAACCAGAAGTTGATTTGTCAAATTACATGACTAAACAAGATGGATTTGAACTTGGTAAAATGATTACTGAAGCAGTTGAATTGAAGATTGCTGATTTAATAAAAGCACAGAACACTGAACTTGAAAAAGTGAAGAAGTTATCTGCAACAAAAACTTTTAAAAACACACCAAAGTCTGAAACAAAGACTGAAGTGAAAACGAAACTTTCACAAGATGAAAGAATTTTTGCAATCTTTAATAAAATAAAAAATAAATAAAAAATGGCAAATCCAACTTTAACAAACACAAGTTATGCTGGTGAATTAGCACTTCCGTATGTACATGCGGCAGTTGTTTCAGCACCAACATTGCACGGTGGAAATGTGACACTATTAGATGGTATCAGATACAAAGCACACATTCCTGTAATGTCTTTTGGAACTGGTGATGATGCTTTAATAAAAGCAGGTGCATGTGACTTTGATGAAACAGCTACATCATTACTTGATGAAGCAACACTAACCGTTACAGACTTAATGGTCAATCTTCAATTATGTAAAAAACAATTTAACACATGGTGGCAAGGTGATGCATATTCAATTAATTCTGGTGTTCCAGATGACTATGCAGATGCAATCTTATTATATGTTGCTAAATATGTACAAGCAGACATTGAACACAATATTTGGATGGGTGGTGCAACTACATCTGGTTATGCTGCCTTTGATGGTTTCAAAAAAGCTTCAGGAAATACAGCTGGCGCAACTGAATTAACAAAGTCAATTGTTGATCAAGCAGAAGTGATTGAAGGTTTACAAGAAATTATTTCAGCAATGCCAGCCGGTCTTGTTGGTGATTTTGAGAATACAAACATATATGTAAATCCAGCAACAATTTCAGCATACAATCTTGCAATTGGACAAGCTGGAAATGGATATGACAATGCTGCCGCTAATGGTGGGCAAACAAACTTTGTTGGATACAAATTAGTATCTGCTCCTGGTATTGCATCAGGTGAAGCATGTTTGGCAAGTAAAAACAATTTATTTGTTGGAATCGGTACTGCTGATTCAGATTCACTTGCACAAGCAATTGACATGACTCCACTTGATGGATCAGACAATTACAGAATCACAATGCGTTATGCAGTTGGAACAGCAATTGGTGTTGTGGCTGATGTTGTTTGGTTCAAAAATGATGCGTAAATATAATTGAAAGATGATGTCAAAGTCATCTTTCACTTTTTAACTTTTTAAAATAAAATAAATTATGGCATGTTCAGTTTCAGTTGGTAGAAATAGATTTTGTTGCTCACAAGTAGGTGGTATCAAAAAAGTGTATTTCGCAACTTTTGATGGAGATGATTCTTTATCCAATCCAAGTCAAAAAATTACAAGTGTAACCGTAAGTGATGCTGGTGTTGTTACAGACATACATACTCCAGATAATGACGGTGATGTATATTTTTTCCAATTTGAATTAGATAGACAACTTTCTTCTTTTAACCAAACAATTGTGACTGGTTCTGGGGGGTCAGTTGCATATCAACAAGATTTAGAATTGCACATGGTTGGTGATTCTGAACAATCTTGGGCAAAGATGCAACAACTTGTTGAATCATTAATGTATGCTATTGTTTTAGACAACAATGGAGTTTATTATCTTTGTGGTGTTGAAAATGGAATTGAATGTTCTGGTGGTACTTATGCTCATGGTGGTGATGTAGCGTACACAGATTATGTTGGTTATGTTCTAAACTTTAGTGGAACAGAATTAAAACCAGCTTACAATTTAAGCACAACTTCACCATTCAAAGGTTGGACAAGTTCTCAACTTGAAATTGGAGCAATAAATTACCAGGAGTGTCAAGCATAGTTGTTTAGTTGATTAATTAATTAAAGGTGGTGGAATTATCCATCACCTTTTTTTTATCTTTATAGTATGAAAATTAAGAAAGAATTTATTGGTCATTTTATATACAAAGGAAAACGAGCCATTCATTTGTCAGAAGTTGTTGATGAAAGAACAATGGAGATGTTGAAAAATGAATATCCACATTATCTTGAAGAAAAAAAGCCAAAGAAAGCACCAAAGAAAAAAGAAGTTGAATCTGATGAAGTAGAATAATATGTTGTTTTTAAGAAGTTCTAAAGGTTATCAAAATACATTTTCAATAAATGTGTACATGAATCAATTTGGATCAACTATAAATGCACCAAATTGGTCTTCAAATACTCAATATTTAAGAACATCTGGCATCAATCAAAGTTTAAACAACAATGCTTATTATATCAACTTTATAAATCAGAATACACAAGAAGAACACTTTGAAATTCTTGGTGAAAATATAGTTCAGACAAGTAGTTTTCCAAGAACAAAACAATTTTTTATATTTTGTGATGGTGCAAAATTACAATCTGGACAACCTGTTGATAATCACATTGAACTTGAAGATGGCTTGTATAATTTTGAAGTCTATTGGGGTATATCAGGAGCATCATCAAAAAACAGCAATGCAATTGTGGCAATGGTATATTCTGGAATGGCACTTGTACACAATGATAATTATGTAAACAATCATTATCAGAATTCAATTAATGGTGTTGAAGAATTGACAATACCAGCAACAATATCATACAATGGATAAAAACGAATTTTTATTTTCTGCAATGGGATCTTCTTATGATATGACAGATTCTTCAGAAGTAGTAAAAAAAGGTTTTGACTATATATATTATGGTCATGACAATCTGTTCCCACAGCATACAAATATGCTGTATAAAAATTCATCAACACTTAATGCACTTGTCAATTCAATATCTGCTTGGATCTATGGTGGTGGACTTGATGCAGATGACAAATCAAATAACATAGAAGAATGGACATCACTTCAAAAACTAATCAATCAACAGATTGGAAAAAATGATGTGCAATTAATGTGTATGGATTTAAAACTTCATGGAGGTTTTTATTTGTCTGTTTCTTATTCATTGGATAGAGAATCAATCACAGAAATTGAAGTCTTGCCATTTGAAACTATGAGAGCAGGACACACAAATGATGAAGGAGAAGTCACAACATATTATCATTCATACAATTGGGAAGACGGAAGACGGGCAAAATACACTGAACTACCAGCATTTAACCCAAAGCACAAAGACATATATCCAAATCAAGTGATGTGTGTTAAAATGAATTCTGTGGGATCTTATTACTATCCAAAACCAGATTGGATTGGTTCTTGGAACTATGCTGAACTTGAAGCAAACATCAGTCAGTTTCATTTGTCAAATATTGAACATGGACTTGCACCATCATTTGTTATTAACTTTGCAAATGGTATTCCAGCAAGGGAAAAGCGTGAAGAAATAAAAAGAACAATTGAAGCTGAATTGGCTGGATCAAGAAATAGTGGAAAATTTTTGTGTACATTTTCAGATGGTAGAGATACAACACCAGAAATAACACCTGTTCCATTAAGTGATGCAGACAAACAATTTCAATTTTTGTCAGAAGAATGTCAAAAGAAAATAATGGTTTCAAATCGTGTTGTGTCACCAAGATTATTTGGAATCATTGACGGAGGTGGACTTGGAAATAATGCTGAAGAATTACAAACAGCATCAGCATTGTTTGAACAAACGGTAATTGAACCATTTAGAGATGTAATTCTTGATGCACTTAAAATGATTCTTGCAGAAAGTGGAATGACACTTGACTTATTTTTCAAACCTTTTGATTTATTCAAAACAGAATTTGCAGACACTGAAGCAGAAGTCATCAATGAAGAAGTTGCAACAGAAGTAATTCCAGATGCGAAGTCAACAATATCTGATGAAGTTGGTGGAATGGTTGACAAAGTAGAAGAAGAAGAAATTGAAAAAGTTGATGCATCATACAATGGCGCACAGATTAGTTCTGCAATTGACATTGTTGCAAAAGTTCAAGAAGGTGTCTTGACTAAAGAACAAGCAGTTGTTTTCTTGGTTCAGTTCTTGCAATTACCAGAAGAAGTTGCAAAAGGTTTTTTTAATGATGATGGTTCACAATTGCTTGAAGCAATGTCATCAAAAAAAAAAGATGACAGACCAAAATTAAGTGATGAACAATCTGAATTCTTTTTGTCAAGACTTGAAAAGTGTGGTGAAAAAAATGATGATGATGCATGGGAACTTTTAATTGAAGAATCAATTGACACATCACAAAAAAACTTTCACAAGTTTGCAAATAAGATGCCAAGAAAATCAATGGCAGATCCAGATGGAAAATCACAACATGATGTTGGAATGTATAAAGTCAGATATTCATATCAAAAGACAAACAATACTCCAAACAAACCTGGAAACAAGTCAAGAAAGTTTTGTGACATTATGATGAATTGGTCACAACAAGGTCTTGAATGGACATTTGAAGACATTCAAAAGATGTCAGATGATTCAATCAATGGTGAATTTGCAATGAAAGGTCAATCAAGATATGATCTATTTGAATACAAAGGTGGATGCTATTGCAGACATGGTTGGATCAGAAGAATATATTTCAGAAAAAGAAATGTAGATGGAACATTTATGCCATCAAAAGGTCTTGACAATGAAAAAAGAGTTGGAAACAATCCATTTATCAGACAAAAAGGAACAGAAGCGATTGCACCTTATGACATGCCAAAACATGCAAAAGTCAATCCACCATTTATGAAAGACTAAAAAAATATGGGACTAACAGCACAAGTCATCTTCATTGATGCATCATATATAAAAGCATATTCACACATTGATGGAAGTGTGGATGAAAAAGACATGTTGCCATCTATAATTCAAGCACAAGATTCACAGATTCAACCGATACTTGGAACTGACTTGTTTAATAAATTAAAATCTGAAATTACTGCTGGAACAATCACTGGTGATTATGATACATTGTTGAATGACTATGTAAGAATGACTACATTAAAATGGTTTTTAGTTCACTTTTATCCATATTTGCAAGGTAAAATAATGAATGGAACAATTGGTTCAAGAAATGTTGACAATATTACTGCATTATCACAAAATGAAGTTGCAAGATTAGTTGACATTGAAAGAAGCAATGCACAATTTTATTCAGAAAGATTGATTGATTACTTGCAAAACAATTCATCATTGTTCAGTGAATACACATCAAATTCTGGTGCAGATATGTTCCCAGAAACACAGACTTATTCTGAAGGTGGTTTGACTATTTCTGGAGCAAACAGAATGAACAGACTTCAAAACTGG
>MDSV01156462.1_pt1 | contig 28228 bp, 24 predicted proteins | sample 810851 | NCBI WGS metagenome assembly MDSV01 (sample SAMN05326640, study PRJNA326480) | marine metagenome | isolation source: seawater | place: Atlantic Ocean: North East | collected 2012 | reverse complement strand
TAAATAAGACAATTCTTTACTTGATATTATTTTTTTTCCATAAAGTTTATTATCTTGTTTCTTATAATCATCATCTACAAAACAATAAATTTTTTGATTTTGACTAGATAATCTTTGATAGACTTGTTTTCCAGCGTTACCTGTTCCATAAATAATATAATCATCTATAATATCTTGAAGTATATTTGATGCATCTTGTTTATAATGGTCAAATTTTTTGTTAATCTTTTTTACTTTTTTTGAAAAAAAATTTTCTAATTTAATAAATTTAAACCCATCTAAAATTTCATTCTTTGCTATCGAAATATCTGCCTCATCTATAATCTTTCTACTTTTTTTTAAATTAAACTTATTTGCTCCCAATGAATCTATTAAATCTTTGAGTTTTGTTCCCTGACCTACTCCAATATCATAAATAGAATTTTTCAGATTTTTTGCATTAATGTAAAAGTTAATTAATTTGACCACATCCTTTACATGAATAAAATCACGAACATTTTCACCATTATTAAATAGTTTAATTTCATTTTTAGTATTAATACTTTTGTATAATTTTGAAATTATAGAAAACTTATCATCACTATCGGAATACATATTAAAAATTCTTAAAATAAGAAAAGATATTTTGTTTTTTGAAGCAAAGTTATAAATTAAATTTTCTGATGCTATTTTAGTTGAAGAATATAAACTTTTATTATTGCTATCAACAAATTGATAATCTTTTCTAATAGAATTGTAAACGGCTGAGCTGCTAGAATAAATTATTTTTTCAATATTTTTTGCTTTTAACTTTGCAAATAATTTGGCATTAAACATGATTGACTGATTATAAAATTTTTCATAACTATCATGGTTAATTCTATTTATTCTAGAAGATGGATAAAAATTATTTAAAATCAAAATAACTTTATTTAATTTGTTAATTATTGTAGAAATTTTTTCAATTTCTAAATGATTTCTTGCTGAAAAAATTATAGATTTTTTATTTTTTTTTGAAATATATTTTGTTAACAAACTCTCTTTACCTATAATAACTATATTATTTGTCATGTTAGATTTTATAAAGTTGTGTCATGATTTATCTAATATTTCTGAGTATATTTTTTTATATTTTTCTAAAACAAAAATATCTTTATATCTTTTTAGGTTATTCTTTCCAGTATTAATAAGACGGTTAATAAATCTATCATCATTTAAAAGCTTAATAAGACCATCTCTCATATGAATAATATTATCTGGCTCAACAAGTATTGCACCTTTTCCCGCAATTGACTTCATTGGTTCTAAATTACTGGTTATGACCGCAAGTCCACATTGTTGTGCCTCTAAAATAGGCATTCCAAAGCCCTCATATTTTGAAACCATCATTAAAATTGAATTTTTTTTATATAAATTAATCATTTGTTTATCTGAAATATCAACATAATTATTATATTTAATTTTTTCTATGATTAAAAAATCTATAATTTCTTTTTCTAGTCTGCCTACGATATCAAATCTAACATTTAATCCTTTGGAGGCTTTAAGCATATTATAAACATTTTTGTGCTTTTCAGTTCCTACTATTAGAATATTATTATTGTTCGATGACTCATTTTTTATGTTTGTATTATTTACAATTGGTACCGGAATGACTTCAGACTTAATTATATTTTTTTTACTAAATATTTGCATTATTTCATTTCTAGTAAAATTAGAAATAAATGTACATTTTACTGATTTAATTATAGGAATTTTAAACCAAAAATATTTGTAAATCATTTTTTTTAAACCTTTAAATTCACTTAAAAGCCTACAGTCTAAAAAAGTATTTACAGTTTTTTTTTTATTCATCATAACTGAAATAAAATTTATGTCTCCAAGGATATGATTAACATCACCCTGATTAAAAAAAGCCCAAAAAATTAAATATAATCTCTTAAAAAAACCATTGCTTGCTAATGGACATTTAATAATCTCTATTTCTGCATTTTCTAGCTTTAACCTATTGAGAATAGTATCAGCAAATCTTTCCAAACTATGATGATGAATAGAATTTTTTTTTCTAAGAAATAATTTTATTTTTTTCATTTGATACAAAACATAATTTGTAAATTTGTATAATTATTATTAAAAAGATAAATTTAAAGAATATTGGTGAGATCATTAAAGAAAAATTATTTTCTGCAATTACCAACGATATAATTGTTGCTAACCATGAATAAAATAGAATACAATTTTTTTTAAAAATAATTAAAAAACTTAAAAAAGATAAAATAATTCCCTTAAAAAACATCGCAACATAAAAGTATTTGCCAAAATTCCAGAATGACTCGGATATCCAAGATAAGTTTATAGATGTTGGATAATCAATACTAGTAATTCCGCTCTCAATACCATATTCAATGCCATAAGAACTTATTGGTTTATTTGGCCACAAAACTCTTGGGATAAAAAATAATAGTAATGATTTATATGTTTCTCCATTTTTAAAATTTAATTGACCTTTGTCATATTTATAAAGTATGAAATTAAGGGCAACAGTTGACATTGTCAGTCTAGCTGCATTAACATTATTTTTATTGTCTAATTTTTGGTGCAGTGATTTGTAATCATCCACATTTGATTGTGATATCTTTTGTTTTTCTTTATCATTTTTTAAAAAATAACTGAAATTAATATGTTTTGAAATTGTTGTATTATAAAAATATAAAATTTTAATAAAAGGTTCTCTTAATTCAACAGAATATTCACTAATTTTTTCCCTATATTCTATCTTAATGTCTTGAAAAAAATAAAAATTAAAAATTATTAATAAAATTCCTAAAAAAAATATCTTTTTTTTTAAGAGCCAATAGATCATTACCATTGATATTAGCATTAATGTAATACCGATTTGTGATCCTGTTTCAGTAATACTAATTAAAAAAGAAATAATTAGTATCAAAATAGAAATCATTTTTAGAATTAATTTATTGTTTTCAAAAATAATATGAGAACAGCATATAGTTAAAAAAATAAGAACAACTTCTTTAAATTGATTAATTATATTAAATGTTAGTAATTTTGGAAATACAAATAAATTTAGTTTTATGAAAAAAAAAATTAATGAAAGAAAAAAAATATGAATGTCTTTAAAATTATAATCATAATTGATTTTATCAAAAACAAAATTTGATTTATTATTAAGATAAAAAAATAGAAAATAATATCCAATCAAAAATGAGATGGCACCGTAATAAAAAATTTTTATAACTTGATATGGATCATTAAATATCCTTAAAAATATTTTATTATCTTCAGCTGAAATCTCATTAACTAACCAAAAAAAAGCTTTAGTCACAGAATTTGCTCCCAACAAAAATATTGTCAAATAAGAAATTAAAAAGAATAATAAAATAATTTCTACTATAGGAATATTCTTATAATTAAAATGATTAAAATAGTAAAAAAAAGAAGGTAGTAAAAAAATTAATATTATTAATGAAATTATAATAGACTTCTGAATTTCATTAGTAAACGAACTAAAAAAGATAAAATTATAATTTATAATTAAATTTAAAAATATAAATAAAAATAATAATATCTTGTTTAACAGATTGAATTTAAACATTTAATATAGTTTTTAATATTTTTAAAATTCTTTTATCATAAGAATGATCATTTGATATTTTAAATGATTTATTTCTCATTGTAAGAAAATATTTTTTTGTAAAATCCTTTTTTAAAATTTTTTTTAAAGTGATTAAATTATTATACATAATTACAGATTTATTATTTTTAAAAAAAGATTTTGTCTCAGATGTTTCGGGTGTTATTATTAATCCTCCATATCCTGTAACTTCAAATAATCTCATGTTATGAGCGTTTTTCACTTGTTTGCGGTTAATATTTAAACAAGCACTATATTCTCTTATTTTTTCAACTAACTCTGATCCATAAATATCTTTAAAAAAAATTTTATAATTTTTTTGGAATTTTAAGGACGATTTATGCCAAGCATTGCCATAAATTTCAATTTTATCTGATTTAATTTTACTGAGAATTTTTTCTCTTTCTTTATCCCATGAACCATAAAAAAGAACTTTTTTTATTAAAGTTGATTTATTGGGAAGCAATACATCTCGATATCTCCCATCATATGCAAAAGGTAAATAAACGACACTATTACGATCTTTAATTTTTTTCTTAATTATTAAATTTTTTATTTCTTTTGACCATGTGAAATAATAATCAAAGATTCCAATACATTCTCTAATTTTTTTGTTGATAATCAAATCATCAAAAAATGGATTATCTGTATTATAGTTAATATAAATATTATTATTGAATTTTTTTTTTATATTTTTTAAAAATTGAATATTTAAACTTTCCCCTTTAAAAAAAAAAATAATATTATTTTTTTGATTTAAACATAAATATTTATAAATTGCATAATTATAATAATGGAAATAAATAATTTTAAAAAATTTGATTATTAATTTATTGTTAATTATTTTATTTAAAGATTTATTTGGATCAAAAAAATTTACTTTAACATTGTTTCTTTTAAAAGAATTGTAAAACATATTTTCAATAGATGATGGGTGTGAGTTTCCAATTATTATAACTTTTTTTTTCACTATTTGATCTTTAAGATTTTTTCAACAGTTTGATGTGTTGTAAATTTTTTAATTTTTTTGTAAGTAAATTTTTTCATTTCATCATATTTAAAATTTTTAGAAAAAGTATTATTTATAATTTTAAATAAGCTATGATAATTTCCTTCTTTATAAATAAAACCATTTTTATTATGAATTACTAAATCGTTAGCACAACCACAATTATCAGATACAATACAAGGAGTACCTAGAGACATAGCTTCATTTACAACCAAGCCCCAAGTTTCATATCTTGATGGAAGTATTAAGAAATTTGATAATTTGTAGTAGTAAATAAGTTCTTTTTGATTTTTAAAACCTAAAAATTTGAAATTCTCGATTTTGTTATTCTTGATAAATTTTTTAAATTTTTCTAATTTTTCACCAGTACCAATTATTAAAAAAATTAATTTTTTATAAATTTTGTGATTATTTTTTATCAACATTGCAATGTTCTGAATATCTTCAAAACCTTTTCTTTCGATTAATTTTCCAACAAATAAAAATATTTTTTTTTTCTTTATTCCAATTTTTTTTTTAATTTTGTTAAGTTTTAATTTATTTATTTTTTTTTCTGAAAAAAAATTTTCATCAACACAATATTGAGTTTTGTAAATTTTTATTGGATTAACTCCACATTTTAAATACATATCTAAATTTTTTTTCCCGATTGCTAAAAATTTATAAAAAATCTTAAAAAAAAGAAATAATGATATAATTTTAGTTATTTTAAAAAAACCCCTTTTGTTATCAAGATTATTTTCACATCTTAAAATAATTTTTATATTTAAAATTTTTGAAATAATTATTATCGTTCTATAAAAATTACTATTCCATCCTGACAATATTAGAAATTTAATTTTTTTTTTTTTTAAAAAACGATAAATATGCAAAAAGTTTTGAGTATAAGATTTATATTTATCAAATGAGATAAATTTATATCCCTTTTGAAGATTTTCTCCCCAAACAATTTTTTTATTAAACTCTTTATCAAATAATGTAGTTGACTTTTTAATTTTATTTTTAAATATCACATAAAAATTCTTATGTTTTGCCAATTTTTTAAAAATAGGAACTTGATATTGTATAGGATGAGATGACACAAATACAATATTTCCTTTAATATGATCAAACATTTATAAAATTTTATTTTTTACTAATGAAATTTGTTTTTCAAAATTAAATTCATTTAAAAAAGCTTCAATGTTTCTTTTTTTAATAACTTTATAAAGTTTTTTATTTTTTAAAATTTTTTCTAGGTTTGAATTGATGTCTTTAATTGAGTGATTATTTACTAATATTGATGTTTTATATTTATCATTAAATTTTTTAAAATCTTCATTTTTTGTTACAATCGATGGGATACCCGCAAAAATATAGTTATTCAATTTTTGAGAAGTTCCACCCATCAAGTCATGACTTGTATTGACTGGATCATAAAGTGCAAAACCAACTTTAGCTTTTTTAAGCAATCCAAACCATTTTTGATATGATATATTTTCAAATAATATTAATTTTTCTAAATTTTCTTTTTTTTTTAATATCTTTAATTTTCTAAAATAATTATCATATGATTTGCCAGCCATTACCAAATACATATTATTTTTCCAATATTTTGTTGCAAGTGCAATATTTTTTAAACCATGATGTTTATAAAATGAACCTAATCTTACACAAAAATTTTTGTTTTTTAAATTATTAGGAATCTCAATTTTATTTTTAATATCAAAATCTGTAGAAAAAGAATTATAAACTGCGAATATATTTTTTTTTCTATTAAATGTTTTTTTATATAATTTTAATCTACTTTTTGATGGAACAATTATATAATCAACTTTATTTATTATCATTTTTTCAATTGAATTATTCAAGTTAAAATGATCAAAAATATTAAAGTCAAAATTGTAATAAACCCATTTTATTTTAGAAATTTTTAAAAAAAAAGAAAAGAATAAGGAAATAAAATTTACTGAAATTATTGTTGAAATATTAAATTTTTTACAAATAAAAATTTTTTTAAAAAAAAATTTAATATATCCATATTTTCCATCTTTTTTAATTTCAATTACTTTTAATTTCAAATCCTTTTTTACAAAATAAAAAAAATCATTTTTTTTTTCTATTTCTTTACAAACTAAAATAACGTTTTTATTATTAGCTAAAAAAAAGTTTATTAAGAATAAAAGGTTTATATAATTTGATGGATCGGCCCATATGCTTATCAAAATTCTTTCGCTTTTTACCATTTATAAATTAATTCTTTTCAATATAAAATTACCAATAACAAGTAAGTCCATTTTGGTTCTTAAAAAACAATCTACTGCTTGCTCTGGAGTATTTACTATTGGTTCATTTTCATTAAATGAGGTATTTAATAAGATTGGTACACCTGAATACTTTTCAAAAGATTTTATTAACTTATAGTATAAATAATTTGAACTTTGTTTAACAGTTTGTAACCTTCCACTTCCATCTTTATGTGTCACAGCAGGAATTTGACCTAATTTATTTTTTTTAATTTTTAAAACTATACTCATATACGGAACTTCTATCGAATTTTCGAACCATTCACTTGTTTTTTCATATAATATTGATGGTGCGAATGGTCTAAAACTCTCTCTTCTTTTTATTTTGGAGTTAATAATTTTTTTCATATTTTGATTGCAAGGATTTGCTAAGATAGATCTATTTCCAAGAGCTCTAGGACCCCACTCCATTCTTCCTTGAAACCAACCAACAACTTTATTTTCACATATATTTTTTGCTGTTATATCAACTAGCTTATTTTCATCTTCTATAAAGTCTAATTTAACATTTTCATTAGTTTTACTTTGGTTAATCTTTTCTTTAATTAGGTCTAGCAAACCATTTGAAATTAATTTTGTACCTAAGTACTGATCTGAATAGTAATAAGTTTTTTTTTTGAAATCAGATTGATTATCATTGGAACATAATATAGCAGCACCAATAGCACCACCCGCATCTCCTGGTGAAGGTGGTATATAAACATTCTTAAAACCTAATTCTTCTATAATTTTACCATTAGCTAAAGAATTCATTGCACAACCTCCAGAAAGAGACAAAAAATCAACTTGGAATAGGTCTTTATAATATTTAATGAAATTTAAAATTATCTCCTCATATTTTTTTTGGACACTATATGCTAAATCCATATGTTCTTGAGATATTTTATTTTGGAACTTTATATTTATGAGTTTTGTCAAATTTTCATTATACAAATCATCAATTTTAGGTGATTGATTATCCCACTGCATGCCAATATTTTGGGTATGATGCCTAAAATATTTTAAATTAAGATAAAAATTTTGTTTTTTATACTGAATTACTTCATCTACTTGATTTTTAAACTTATCTGTTCCATATGCTGATAATCCCATTACTTTATATTCATCGCCATAATTCTTAAATCCAAGGAATTGAGTAAATGCCTGATAAAATATTCCTAACGAATGAGGAAATAAAATTTTATGTTTTATCTTAATTTTTTTATTTAACCCTAAACCAGCGCATGTACTTGTAAAGTCTCCAAAGCCATCTGCAGATATTAAAAGTGATTTATTAAAATAACTCGGAAAGTGTGAAGAAGCTAAATGACAAAGATGATGATCATAAAATTTGATTTTAGGAACAGTATTAATCTTAAATTCATTTTTTAAAATTTTTGCAAAAGATGATTTTTTTTTATTGGTAATTATTTTTTTTAAAAAAAAATTAATATTTTGTAAATTGCTTAAACTATATTTAATTTTACTTGTTAAATTTGATAAAGGATTGGTATTAATAGCTATATGATTAATATTGCCTAACTCTATATTGGCATGATTTAAACATGCTTTAATTGACTCTAAAGGGAAACCTGCCCAATGCTTTATTCTATTAATTCTTTCCTCCTCTATTGCAAAAATTATCTCATCATTTTTCATTAAACACGCACTTGAGTCTCCATGATAAATATTTAATCCTAAAATGTATCTATCTTTCATAATATTTTTTTGAAACTTTTTTCAGAAATACAAATGTTTTTTTTGCAATAATTTTTCCGTTATATTTTTTTGATTGATTATAAACTCTTCTTGATAAATCTTTTCTTCTAGTGTGTGAAGAAATAATTTTAAATAGTTGAGTATGAAAACTTGTGTATGAATTATTCTTGTAAAATAGTGCATTATTACCTAACACTGATCTCATGGGCTGAAGATTGACGCATAAAATTGGTAATCCCTTAGACATACCCTCAATCAAAGATACAGAGAAATTTTCACATGAAGAGGCAAATAAAAATATAGTATTGAAACCTTTTTTTTTAGAATAGATGAATTCTTTTTTTTTTAAACCAAAATATTTAAAATTTTTCTTATTCTGAATATTATCCAAAAGTTGAATTAAGCGTATAAGAGCTGGTTTATAATAAGCTCCATAAAACTCAACAAAAATTTTGTTTTTATATTTTGGGTTTTTTTCTAAAAATTCATTGATTGCTTTAACTATAAAAATTTGGTTTTTATACAAATCTATATTTGATACATATATAACTCTAAATTTTTTTTCATTTTTAAAGGGCAATAATTTTGAATTTTCAATTCCATGAGCAACAACATTTATTAATCCTTTAATTCTATAAATGTGACTCAAAATTTTTTTTTGAGAATATTTGTGTAAAAATATTATTCCATGTGACATTTTAAATGATAATTTTTGAATAAACCTTAACAATTTCATCTTTATGTAAAATAATGAGAAAAAATATTTTTCTACTTCGTCTTTACTAAAAGGTAATAAATTTTGACTTATAGTTACTACTGGTCCACTAAATAAAAAATGTGAGCTACCTGTAACAAAAATACATTCATATTTTTTTTTTATAATAATGATATTTAAAATTAATGTTTGCCATAGAATTCTAAAAAATAAATTATGAGTAAAAAATGACGGACAGATATAATTAATACTTTTTTTAATTGGCATTAATTTTTTTGTTTTAAGAGGTAAATAGACATCGACTTCATCAAAATAACTTTGATTTTCAAAATTTAATAATAAATTTTTTAAATGAGCAATAGCACCTCCAGAATTTGTACTAATTGCTTCAATTAAAAGTTTTTTTTTGGGCATTTTAATTTTTAAGAATTATGAGGTTTATATTATTCTAAAAGCTTTCTTTATTAAATAATTTGCTGATTTTTTTGAATTACAAATTGAGTCTGCTATTAACTTTTGATTTCTTTTACCTTGAAACTTAATAATTTTCGGTTTTTTAATGCATGTCTTAATTATTTTTAGCAAAGATTTCTCATTAGGCTGAATTATATATCCATTTTTTTTATGATTAACCAATTCACTCACTCCGGCATTTTTACTTAAGATTATAGATAAAGATTGATCCATAGCTTCCATCGGCACTACACCCCATCCATCAAAAATAGAGGGGAAAACTAAAATATCAGAGACAGAATAAATTTTTTCTAATTTTTTTCCTTGTAAAAACCCATAATATTCGACGTATGAATTTTTTTCCATAAATTTTATCAATTTATTTTTTAAATTACCTTCACCAACAATACGTAATGTAATTTTGCTTTTTTCTTCAGCTGAAAGTGATTCAAATACATTGAAAATATAATTCAATCCTTTTCTTTCTATCAATTGACCAACAAATAAAAAATTTATCTTATTGTTTTTATAAAAATTTTTTTTTATTCTAGATTTTACTTTAATTGAGTATGGTAAATTAATCACATTTTTATTGAATTTTTTATAAAATTTTTTTGCAACCTCTCCAACTGCTAAAACTCCATTTGATTTACTAATTCTATTTCCTATTAAAAATTTAACGATATTGTATTTAATAGAATTATTTTTGTTTAAATTTTCGAGCCAATAAAAAAATTTAATTTGATTTTTTTTTAAAAATCTAACAATTTGTAAAGAATATTTTAACCTATAGCCGCCAATTATTACCAAATCAGGTTTAAAATTATTTATATTTAATAAAATTGTTTTAAGAATATTTTGTTCTTTATCCAAAAAAATATGGTCTTTTTTTTTTTTAAAAAAAAAATTATAATTAGCATAATTTTTACTATAAAAAATAATTTTTAAATTTACTTTTTTTTTCAATTCTTCAAAAAAATTTAATTGATATGGTGTTATGGTGTTAAGTAATATAATAATTTTTTTTTTTGATCTCATTTGATTTATTTAAAACAATTGAATATACAATAACTACAAATGTTAAAAAAATATACTTTCAATTTTTTATATCTAATCTTGTTATTTTCATTATTGGAGATTGGATCTAGAGTTTTTTTTTATGAATTCAATGAAAATAATATTTTTTATGACAAAAATAAATTCTATAGAGTATCTAAAGGAAAAGATACCTTTTTTCAATATATAAATGACACTCAATTTCGTGTGAGTAAATTAAATGAAAAAATTTTTTTTAATGATAAAAATTCCATTTGGTTTCTAGGTGATAGTATTACTAACGGATATGGAGTAAATTTTGAAGACACTTACTATTCTATATTTAAAAAAGAATTTAACAAAGATGTTAATGTTTATGCATCATCAAAATATGGTTATAGTTTTAAAAATACGTTTTCAAATCTTGACAATACAATAATAAAACATTTAAAAGAAAATGATATTGTGGTTTATCAATTTAATTTCAATGATATTTTAGAAATTGCAAAAAAATCCTCCAATATTTCTAATATTAAAGACGATGATATTCCTGGAAAAAGAAAATTCATCTCTTTTATAAATGATACAAATAGATTTCGTTATAAATATTTAAATCACTCAACTTTTTTTAAAGTTTTACAACATTATGCAAGTATATCTGTTAGAAAAACAAATGGTGATTGTCTCAATAGAAAGATAGATGCATTAGGACCATATACATACGCTTACTTTGCTAGAGGTTATGAAGATATAAGCCATGAACTATGGCAAATTTTTTTAAGAGATTTAAAAATTATGAATAAAAAACTTAAATCAATGAACATTGATTTTTTTGTTTTAATACCTCCTATTTCACTTGAAGTTTATAACCATGAAAAAATCAATAAACTTAAATATGATTTGAAATGTTCTACAAAAAATGGAGCTAAATATATAAAAAAAATTTTTTATGAAAATGAAATAAATTTTATAGACACTTTGCCTTCGTTTAATCATTTTTCCAAGAAACCATCTAATAAAGACAAGCTTTTATTTCATTCATATGACACTAATCACCCAAACGAACTAGGTCATAAACTTATGGCTTTAGAAATATTAAAAAAATTAAACACGTTTTGATCTATATCAATTAGAGATATTACAGATTGGAAAGGTATAAAAAAAAGTATTAAAGTAATTTATGATAATAAAAAAAATAATTATTTTTTTTGTTGATATTTTAAGTCAAAGAAAAGATCCATTTCATATTAATAGAGACTCATCTTATAAAATTATGAGATTTGTTTATAGAATTACTAATGGATTACTCATTAATCTAATTGGCATATTTATTACTAATACAAAATACATCAATACGAAAGAAAGTTTTAAGCGTTTGGAGAACATTAACGATATTGAAACATCTTTCTTAAAAAAAGAAATCAGTAAAATGCGAGTATACAATAAAACTGAGATTAAGAAAATTCATTATACTAATATACAATATCCTACTAGCGAATATTCTTTTCCTGTAGATCTAAACAATAGTAAAAAAATAGTAAGATTGGATGTTTTAAAAAAAGACTTATTTTCTAATAAAAAAGTTAGCGAATTTGCGCTCAAAAATGAATGGATAAATATTGTTAGAAATAATTTCAAATTTGAACCAAAACTTATGGATATTACTGCTTGGTACACATTTCCAGATTTACTAAATAATAAAACTGAACATATAGAGGAGAAAAATTTTTCATATGATGCGCAAATATGGCATAGAGATGTAGATAAAATAAGAGATATAAAAATTTTTATATACTTAACAGATGTAAATAGTATAGATGATGGACCATTCGAAATTTTATCAGGAACACATTTATTTAATTTTAAAAGATTTAAATATTCAAATAATAACAATTTTAGAATTTTAACTAAAGATATTCCAAGTAAGATTTTAAAAAATAAAGTATCTTTTACAGGAAAAAAAGGTTCAAACTTTATAGTTGACACTCGATGTTTTCACCGAGGTGCTCAGGTCAAGAAAAATCATAGGTTGGTACTAGAATTATATTTTTCAAACTCATTCTTCGGCAAACATTTCAAATTTAACGATTTTACCAGACCTAAATTAGATATAAACTGGGATAGTTATTCTATTTGGAAAGAAAAAATTGATAAAAATCCTAAAATTTATAAATATCTTTTCTTAGAAAACTAAATTTGTATTAATCTTTTTTCTGATAACTTAAAAAGTTTATCACACCTAGTTAAAGCTTTGGGATTGTGAGAAACTTGAATGATTGTTTTGTCATAAAATTCAGACCAAATATTATTCAAAATTTTATTTTCAGTTTCTATATCAAGTGCATTTGTCGACTCATCTAATATTAAAAAATCTCTTTTTAAGTAAAAGATCCTTGCAAACCCAATTCTTTGCCTCTCTCCACCAGATAATCGAACAGCATTTTCACCTATTTTTGTATTTTCTTTTTCAGTTAAACTGCTTACTAGATCTCCAAGCAATGATTTCACTATTGAGCTTTTAATCAAGTCCTCATCTTCATTCTTGCTTCCTAATAAGATATTATTCTTTATTGAGTCATCTAAAAATACCGAATTTTGAGATAAATAACTTATTGAATTTCTCCAAGATTTTAGGCCTTTAAAGATATTTTTTTTGTCAACTAAAACATCTCCATTATAATTATCAAGCATACCTGTTATTATATCTAATAAAGTACTTTTACCAGATCCACTTTTTCCTAATAATCCAATTTTTTCGCCTTTTAGAATATCTAAATTTAAATTTTCTAAAACCAAATCTTTATTATTATAAGAAAAATTTATATTTTTAATTAAAATATTTTTTTCAAAAAATATTTCTTCATTATCAAATTTAATCTTAGTTAACTTTAAAGTATCTTTAGTTGATAATTGTTTGAATTCTTCAATTACTGGTGCAACAAAACGAATTGACTGCACTCCAGTGATAATTCTGTTAAATGATGGTATTAGTTTAAATGAAGCACCAACATAAAGGGCTAAAATTGGAATAATTGATTTTGGAAGAATTTGATAATCATCAAGAAAAATCAAGATAAAGAGTAAAAATAATACTGTCACTATCGTTAACATTTCTATCCATATTTTAGGAAAAGATAGCATTAATTCCTGCTTTCTATTTACATTCAAAAAAATATTATTATCTCGTGTGAATTGATCCGTAAATTTTTTTTCAACATTTAGCAATTTCAAATCTCTAATTGAATTAATTATTTGCTTTATTCCAATTAATCTTTTTTTCTCAAAAAGATCTCTTTCAATTGACCAGACTTTAGTTTTTCTTTTTAAAGTAAATAAAAAAATTAATGTACCAAATACAAACAAAGTAACAGTTGATATCATTGCATAAGGATGAGTTAAAAATAATAAAATTGAAATTAATATAATCGTAAAAACTTCTGATATTATTTGAGCACAATAATTAAGGTTATGTCTGAGAATAACAGAGTCATTTGCTAAAATTTTAATAAAATTCCCAGAATTTTCACCTGTAAAATAAAGATATTCTTTTTTAAGAATATTATCAAAAACTTTAGAGGTTATATAACTGGTAAAATTTTTCAAAAATGTTACCTGGTACCAGCTTACAGCCAACAGATATATATTTTTGAAAACATAAATTGCTAATGTAATCAATAGGATTAAGGCAGTTAATTGTGTTGCATTGAATGAATGTAAAAAATTCAAAAATTCATAATTTTTTATATTCAAAACCAGCTCGTTTGGTTCCAATATTACTTTAATCACCGGTAAAATCATTGCCAAACCAAAAAGCTCCATTAAACCTGCAAAAAAGAGAAGTAATATAAGCATAAAAAATTTACGCTTCATCTCTACGTTCATTAAGTTTAGGTATTTTAATAAAATTTTCATTTTAAATTCAAATATATAAATTAAATAAATATCAATCTTAATCTTTTTTAAAAGATAATAATTTGACAAAAAATACTTATGTTTATAGACAATGATTGTGTCTTCAAAAAAAATTTTTTTCTCCAAAAAAGCAAATGATATACTAAAAATCAAAAAAAATTTTATTAGTTCTAATTTTGCTTTAATTCAACAAGCTAGAGCTTGGAATAAATTCTATAATAAACAACCAAGACGTAAGCTCTGTAAAAATTGTGAAAAAAAATTAGGGAAAGCAGCTTTTTCATCTCACTTAGCAAATTATACCATATGCTCTTTTTGTGGACACTTTAATGGTTTAAACAAAGATACAAAAAAATTTAATCAATATTTGTATAGAGATAATGAAGGAAAAAAATTTTCAAAATTCTATATAAAAGATTATAAATCAAGAGTTAAAAATATCTACGTTGCAAAATTAAAATTTTTAAAAAAAATTATTAAAGGTAAAAAAGAAATTTTAGAAGTGGGGTCTGGTGCTGGACACTTTTTAAAGGCTTGTGAAGACAATGGTATAAAAGCAAAAGGTTTTGATGTGAATCTCTCAATGGTCAAGTTGGGGAAAAAAATGCTAAAAAAAAATGAAATAGATCATTTTGGTATAAATGATATTTATGACTATGTGCTTAATTGTGATAAGGAAATTTTGGTCATTCTTGGTGCTATTGAACATTTAGAAAATCCTAATCTAATATTTAAAAACTTTAAGAAATCTAAAGCTAAATATATGTTTATTTCTGTCCCATTAATTTCTCTTTCTGTTTTTTTGGAGCATAGTTTCCAAAACTTTTATCCAAGAGTAATGGGAGGAGTTCATAATCATTTATACTCCGAACAATCTTTGAGATATATTGTAAAAAAAAATAGATTGAATGTTATTGGTGAGTGGTGGTTTGGAACAGACATAATGGATTTAATGAGGGCAATTTTAGCGTATGCTATACCAAAAGACAAAATTAAATACCATAAAAGTTTTGAAAAATATTTTATGTCAGTAATAGATGATTTACAAAATGTGCTAGATAAAAAAAAAATATGTGGTGATGTACATATGATTATCAGCAAATAAGCTGTCAGTATTTTGGGAATTTATTAAACTTGTATTAAATATAAACAACATTAAAGTCTAATTATGCAAATCAAAAAAAAATCTGTTAATAAAAAATTTAAAGCATATTCGACAGATGGAAAAGTTACTCATTTATCTAACGAGGATGATATAAATGACAAATTAGGAAAAATTATAGGTCAAAAATTTATTGATTACAGAGAAAAATGGGATGCTGTCAATAGAATGGAAACTATTACTGACTTTCCAATGTTTTTACAATTAGATATGAATCAAGAATGTAATTATAAATGTCCTCATTGCATAATTGGACATAAAAAAGAAGTTGATGAATATTATGAAGGGGAATATTTAAATTTTATTGACTTTAAAAGAATAGTCGATGAAGGAGCAGAATATGGATGTCCTTCATTATCTCCACAAGGAAACAATGAGCCTTTTCTAATTAAAAATCTGCACAAGTATATACAGTATGCATATAACAAAGGTTTTATTGATATCATGCTAAATAATAACGGTTCTGCAATGCCTAAAAAAAAGGCTCAGCAAATTCTAGACTCTGGATTGACAAGAATTAGATTTAGCTTAGATGCAATAACTCCAGAAACATACAGCACTGTGCGTGTTGGCAGCATACCTTTAGAGAGGGTTACCAAAAATATTATGGATTTTTTGGAGTTGAAGGAAAAAGGAGGTTACAAATTGCCTGTTGTTGGAGTTAGCTTTTGTAAAGTAAAACAAAATGAACATGAAGTGGATGAATTTATTAATTTTTGGAAAGATAAAGTTGACTTAATTTCAATTCAACAATTCATGCCACCTACCACAAACAAAGAAAAATATAAGAAATACTATGCTAGTGACCAATATAATGAAAAGCCGATTAATAAATTTCATTGCCCTCAACCATATCAAAGACTAACTTTTAGAAATGAATATATGTATCCGTGCTGTGTGAGCTTTAATAAAGACCTAAATCTTGGATCTTTTAAAAATAAGACCATATACGATGCTTGGAATTCAGAAAAAATGAATATATTAAGAGGAATTAGTAAATCAGGAGAATTTTACAAAAATAAGACATGTAAAGATTGTGTAAATTTAATTTATCCGCCTGTATAAAATAATTTTAAAATTTAATAATTTTCAAAAATAATTTTTTCAACACTTTCTAATATGAAATGACCCAAAAAAATGTGAGCTTCTTGTATTCTTGCGGTATTAGAGTGTGGAACAATTAAATTAAACTTGGAAATTTTTTTTGCTTTACCACCTTTATTACCTAAAAAGCTGATTGAATTAATTTTCATATCTTTTGCTTTTTTTAGAACTTTTAAAATATTTTTTGAATTACCAGATGTAGAAATACAAAATAATAAATCTCCTTTTTTTGCGAGAGCTTCAAAATTTCTAGCAAATAAATCATCGAAATCATAATCATTTCCACAAGCCGTAATTGTTGAAGTATCTAAAGCCAGAGATATTATTGGCAAAGGTCTTCTGTTAACATTTGGTCTCAATCTAACTAAAAATTCTGCAGATAAATGTTGTGCGTCTGCTGCCGATCCTCCATTCCCACATATCAAAACCTTATTTTTATTTTTTAAAGTTTTGTGGATAATCTTTATTATTTGATTTACCTCGTTGCTAAAATTAATGAGTTTTTTTTTAAGAAAAATATTTTCTTTAATTGATTGGGCAAAATCTTTTTTTAAATTTTTCATTTTTTCATTAAACTTTCTATTATAAAGATATCATCAGGTTCATCAATTTGATAAGATTTATGATTCTCTTGAATATAGGTACCAATATATCCGAACATTCTTGATTTAAATTTTTTAAATTTGCTTTTGTTAAATATAAAAAAAGATCCATTTTCTAAAAACAAAGGATCAATTGATTGCCTGGGCTTTCTATTTTTATAATTATAATTTGGTGATAATTTTTTGCCATTTTTTTTCCAAACAAAAAAATCTTTAATTATACTGCTAGAAAATAATGAGTCATATTTTTTCGTAAAAAACTTCTTTATTGCTTCATCAAAATCATTTTTTCCTCTAATTGGTGATGTGGGTTGAGGCGAAATAACTGTATCAAAATTTATTTTTTTGTCTTCTAAAAATTTAATAGCATGCAACCATGCACTTTCTGAGGAGGCTTTATCAGTTGCAAATTGTTCAGGTCTTTTAATTACATTAATTTTATTTTTTATTCCATAATTCAAAATTTTTTGTGAATCCGAACTTAACCAAGTTTGCTGAATCAATTTAGATTTTTTACAATGATTAATTGTCCATTGTAAAAGAGGTTTGTTGTTAATTTTTTTTAAGTTTTTATTCTTTATAGATTTAGAACCACCTCTAGCAAGAACTATTGCAATAACTTTTTTTTTCATTTGTTTATTTATATCAATGGCTATATATACACAATATAATTCATGAGCGTATTTATAATAGCAGAAATTGGGATTAATCATAACGGAGACCTTAAGCTTGCAAAAGAGCTAATTACATCTGCAAAAAAATGCGGTGCTGATGCTGTTAAATTTCAAAAAAGAGATATTCATCTAGTTTATTCTAAAGAATTGTTGTCACAAAAAAGAGAAAGTCCGTGGGGCGATACTCAACTTGATCAAAAAAAAGGTTTAGAATTTAAAAAAAAAGAATTTGATGAAATTGACAGATTTTGTAAAGACTTAAATATTATTTGGTTTGCTTCTGCATGGGATTTAAATAGTGTTAAGTTTTTAGAACAATATAATTTTAAATATAATAAAATCGCCTCTGCTATGATAGTTGATGAGGATTTATTGGTAGAAGTTGCAAAGCAAAAAAAATATACCTTTATAAGTACTGGTATGTCTAATTATAAACATATTGATAAAGCAGTTGAAATTTTTAAATCACAAAATTGTGAATTTGAATTAATGCATTGTGTATCTGTATATCCTTTTGAAAATAAATATGCACAATTAAATCTTATAAAGAAATTAAAAGAGAGATATAATTGTAAAGTTGGATATAGTGGACATGAAAAAAGTGGATTGGCTATATCTTATGCTGCAGTTGCACTTGGTGCAAGTTCACTTGAAAGACATTTTACAATAGATAGAACCATGTATGGAAGTGATCAAGCAGCATCCTTAACACCCGAAGGTTTTGGAAAGTTGGTCGGGGGTGTTAGAGTAATTACTGAAGCTTTTAGCTTGAATGAAGATAAAAAAATATTGGAAATTGAGAAGCCCGTAGCTGAAAAACTTAGATTACATATTAAAGATAAAAACTTAGATTAGAATATTTAAATAAAATATAATTTTAAATTTATATACTTATTTTAATTATAAAATTGTACTTTAATATTATTTTTTTATTATGAAAATATTAATCATAGAAAGTATAGCTGCAACACCTCACTTGGAAACTGCCGGTGAAATTGCTCTTAATTTAAATAAAAAAAATCATGATGTTACTTTTGCATGGATTGGCTATGAGTTACCTTGGAATGATTGGCAGTTGGGAATAATAGCAAAAATATTCGGTGGTTCGTATGAAAAAAAAGTTAAGAAATTCACAAAGAAAATATCAAAAAAAGGTATCAAAATAGAAAAACCTGTCATTTCTATTAACTTAGATAAAATTTACAACTGGTCTAAAAAATTTAATGGAAACTTAGAAGAATTAAAAAATTATAAATACGATGGATGTAAACTTGGTGCTGGAGTAGCTTCCTCTTTAATTTCTCATTTTAGAAAATTAGATTTAAATTTAGATAAAAATAAAAATAAAGTCAGAAATTTATTGAATGCTTCGGCAATAATTTACGAGAGAACAAAAAAAATTTTAAAAAAAAATAATCCAGAAAAAATTTATACTTTTAACAATAGATTTGCAACTTGCTACCCGATAATTTGTGCAGCAGAAAAATTAAAAATTAAAACTTTAAGACATGAAAGAGGTAGCGATTTATATAAATATGAAATTTATGAAAAAGATGTTCACAATTTAGATTTAACTAAGGAAAAATTTTTTAGTAATTGGAAAAACAATAAGGATAAAGAAAAAATAAATAAAGCCATTAAATACTTTAATGATAAGATAAAAAGGAAATCAAAAATTAATAGTACAAGTTCTATCTATACAAAAAATCAAATAAAAAATAATTTACCCACAATACCTAAAAATAAAAGAATAGTAACTTTTTTTACATCTAGAGATTATGAAAAAGCTTCGATTGTAAATATGGAGTTTAATCAATTCAAAGAATTTAAAAAATTTAAAAAAGTAGTTGATAAATTCAAAGATATACATCTGGTAGTAAGGGTGCATCCTAATCTTGATGATAGAATAAGTGATGATGATCACCAATGGTTAAAATTTAAAGATGACAAAACTACAATAATCAAATCTAATGAAAAATATGATACCTATGCACTAATGTTCAAATCAGATATAGTGGTTACTTACACTTCAAGTATAATTGTTGAATCGTCTTTCTTTGGTAAACCAAGTATTTCAATTGGAAAATTTTGGTGGTCAGGACTCAAAATTGTTGATGAACCAAAATCAAATTATGAACTACAATCACTTCTTAAAAAAAATTATAAATTTAAAAAAAAAAAAATAACTAATTTTTTAATAATAGCTAATTATTTTTTAAATTTTGGAAATCATTATATATTTTATAAACCAATTACATTAACTAAAGGAAAATTTTTGGGGGAAATTTTAACATGGAAGTCAGGCCTAATATTATTTGTAGAAAAAATTATAAAAAAAATAATTTCTATCAGGGAATTTATTTAATAAATGAAAATGATTAAAAATTTTCTGTTAATTTTAATATCTTCATTTATTGCGCTTATTCTTATTGAATTAATTTTAGCTTCGTTCTATCCTCAGGCTAGAAATGGAAGTTGGAGAATTCAAAACGAAGATGGAGTTTATCTTAATAAAAACAAAGGTAAATCTAGACATGAATTTTTAGGCCAAAAAGAAAAAATTTCGATAACTTATAAATTTGGAAAGTATCATAATAGAATTATTCATGATGATAAATATTCAACTAATCCAAATAAAATACTTGTGTTAGGTGATTCTAATGTTTTTGGTTGGCTATTAGATGATGAAGATACATTTATTGCAAAAATACAAAAGTTTTTTAAAAATTATTACTTTATAAATTCAGCTGCGGGTGGTTTTAGTGATACAGATATGTATTTATTTATTGACAGATATTGTAAAAGTATAAAACCTGAATACATCCTATATTTTATAGACGTAGATAGATCTATAAGAAAAAAAAGTATTAAAATTGATAATAAAAACAAATTAATTATAAATAGAAATAAGCAACATCAATTAAAAAAAACTATAAATGAAAATAAGTTTTTTTTATATGTTTTAGAAAATACTCATTTAATGCAATTAATAAAAAAGGTTTATGTAAATTTATCAAATGAAGCTTACATAGATTATGTAATCAAAGAAGATCCAAATATAAAAAAAATTAAAAAAAAAATTGAAAATTTTTCGAAAAGTGAAAATGAAAAAAAAATTATAAAAAATAACAAAAAAACATCTGAGAAGTTAAAATTAAAAAATGATTTTGAATTAATTAAAAAGCTTTTTAATAAAATTTTACAGAGTTCTCACGAGTGTAACGCTGAACTAATTTTTATTGATTTAGCATGGTATGATAAAGATTATAATTCAAAAATTTATAATCAAGTAGTTGAAAATTTTAATGAAATGTTTCAATCAAAAGACAATGTTAGCTTTATAAGTATCTATGATGAGATGAGGATTTCCAAAAAGGCAAACAAAAACTACAAATTAGAAGAGGGTCATCCTAATACTGAAGGAAATTTAATAATATTTGATAATTTAAGTAATAAACTAAAAAAATATCTTAATTAAAATTAATTGATATATTGCCAATCATAGGAGTATTGATCTTTTGTCCAAGTTAATTTTTTATCATATTCTAATTCTAAAAATTTAATAATTTCTAATCTTTCATCCAACTTAATATTTTCTAATTTTGTTGGATAAAATTTCCACTTATTGTAAAATAATTTACTTACTTTATTTTGATCATTTTTAATATCTTTCCAAGATCTTGAAATATCAATTTCTCTATCATGATAATAGTGGATATCAGGTATAAGGACGTTGATTAATTCATTTTTTTGAGTAGCTAAACATATATCTTCATCAGCAAATACTCCATGAGGAACATCGAGGTCAGTAATATCAAAATGTTTTAAATTTGAAACCTTAAAGCCCATAATATTAGTCCACAAAGAATGAGCTCTTACTGTTTTTTTAGGAAAATCTATTTTATTAAAATCAAAAAAGAGAGATGTTAAAAAATTAAATAATATTTCGTTTTCTTTTTCTAAATCATTAAATGTTCTTTTGCTCAAATTCAAATAATTTAGTAATTTTTTAATCCTAACAGTTTTTTTATGCCAATTTTTTTTTTGAAAGTGGTATTCATATTCTACACCATTTTTTCTTGAATTTTGATAAACTCTATCAATATGATATGCACCTCTTAATTGTGGATTAAAAAAACGTCTTTTATATCCATCATCAATAAAAGTGAAACATCCAATATTTTCGATTTTTAAAATTTCATTAATAAAAATTTTATCAAAATATTTTGTTCTAATATATGTATCATCATGAGATGTAATTAAATATTCAAAATTCTTTGAACTTATGAATGAATATTTTAACCAATTATACCAACTTAAATTTTTGTAAAAAAAAAATTTTAGATTTGGATTTTTTGAAATTTTAAGATCATAAATATATTTACTAACATCGCTATTTAAATTATCTTCAATTGATAGATGAATTTCGTAATTTTGATGAAAAACATTAGATGTTATTCCTTTAATTACATTTTTAATATTTAAAGAAGAAACGTTGAGACCACCAATTTTAATACAATATAATACTGAATTAGACATTTTTAGTTCTTATAAGGAAATAGTTTTCCTACCTTTTAACTTATTTTTTTTTAACCAATCATGTTTTACAAATATAATAATTATATCAAACAATATTAATTTTACTTTTTGTAACTTTATGTTGTTTTTTGAAAGATTAATGGGATCAAATATTTTAGCTTTTGGGTATCTTTTTTTTAATCTATTTATGAGATTAATTGCAGGAGAGTTCCTTATATCATCAGTATTTTTTTTATAAGTCGTTCCAAAAAAAAGAATTTTGGACTTATTGTTTAAAATTTTATGTAAATTTTTATAAGTTTCTGCTTCTTTTTTTAAATTTAATATTCTAGAATTATATATTATTGAATTTTCAATTATTCTATCTTTTCCTAACAAAAACCAAGGATCTACTGGAATGCAATGTCCCCCAACACCTATTCCTGGTTCGTGTATTTTCACTCTAGGATGAAAATTAGTTAGTTTGATAAGCTTTTTTGAATAAATTGAGTATTTTTTGCAAATAGTATCGATCTCATTTGCAAAAGCTATATTAACATCTCTATATGAGTTTTCAAACAATTTGATTAACTCTGCTTCTGTTAGGTCAGTTTTATAAATCTTACCTTTTACAAATAGTTGATATATTTTTTTAGTTTTCCTAAAAGCTTGCTCACAAGATGCTCCGATAACTCTGTAGTTGTTAACCATCTCTTTAATAGTATTACCAGGCATTGCTCTCTCCGGACAAGTTGCAAGATAGAAATTGAATTTTTTTTTGATTTTATTATAAAATTGTAAAGCAGTTTTTGGGGGACAGGTTGACTCAATTATAACTAAATCATTTTTCTTAAGAATTTTTTCTAATTTACCGAATATATTATTTAAAATTGACAAGTCTGATTTATAAAAAAATTTTGAGTTTTTTTTTACAGGTGTTGGTACACAAATAATGTATACATCAGATATTTCTATTTTTTCATTAAAGTTCAAGTATTTTCTTTTTTTTTTAAAAAGTAAATTAATATTTTTTTCCTTAAAAATAAAATTACCACTTTTGAGATTTTTAATTTTTTTTTTATCATTATCTACACAATTAATTTGTCTATTCTTATGTGCTAAAAGTAGAGCTGTTGGAAAACCAATATAACCCATTCCTATAATTGTAATTTTATTTTTAATAGTTTTTATCAAACGCATTTCATTATATTTTTTAATATTTTTAAATTTATTTTTTCTTTTAATGATTTTAAATTACAAAGTAGTGATTTATTTACTATTACAAAATTTTCAAAATTTTCTTCACCATATTTAATTTTTGTGTTTATTAATGTTGTGCCATGGTCACTATGTATAAATAAATTTGCACTAGGCATATTAATTTTTATTTCTTTTAAAAAAGTTTCAAGCTGTAAATAAATACAGTCTACTTGTTCTAGAAATTTTTTTTGGTCATGAAGTTCATATTCTAATCCGAATTTTTGTAAACCACAGTTTGAGTCTAATATATATGGCGGATGAGGAGACATAATATGAGCAAATATAAATTGATTAGTCGCATTTTTTTCATTTTTTACAAAATTAGTTACAATATCTAAATTAAATAAAATTTTTTTTTTATTTTTAATTTTATTAATATAAAAAACATTAGCCTTTTCAACCCAATATGGTTGCAACAAAAGCATTTGGAAAAAATACTTAACAATCTCTTTATTAAATATTTTTAATTTATGTTCACCTGGATAACATTTTACCTTACTATAATTTGGACAACTGCTTAAAGTTAAATCATTTGGAAACCAATTAATTGAATATCCATTTTTAATAAAAATATCTAATAATAAAGAACTTTGTATAAATTTATAAAAATATTTTTTATCCATTTTTATATCATCTCTTATTAAAGACATATTCATCGTAGATGACATAGATTTCTGAGTATCTAAATAACTTGATTTGGTGTTTTCAAATAAAAATAAATCATATTTCTCAAACAAAGCCTCAAATTTTGATGTATCGTATCCTATCTTTTTAAGATTTTTTAGTCTTGGAAAACCATCAAAAACAATAAAAAAAAAATTTTTATTACTTTTAATATCAATTGTCTTTTGTACAAAAAAAACATCTTCTCTTTTAATATTAAAATTTTCTTTGCTATAATTGGTAAAATTATTAATAATAAAAAAGCCAAAACTTGAAGCTGTAAATACCATTAAAAATATGAAAAGAAAAAATGAGTTTTTAATGATTTTAAAATGAACTACAGAGTAACTTATAATTAGACACCCAGCCCAAATCAAAAGAGTCTGCTTATATGTAAAAGCAAGATAATTAATTGTTGATAGAGAAGTAAAAACAACCAAAATTATAAATACTGATAAAAAAATATCATATTTAAATTTTCTAAAAAAATTTAAAAAAAAAGGTATTAAAGAGATTGCAAAAAATATAATTATAATTTGAAGAGTATATAAAAGGTCGTAATAATTTATTACTGAAGAATTATTAATTAAAATAACTGAAAGAGGTAATAAAATGGATAAAAATATATTTGCAATTTTAATGAACATTTTAAAACTAATTAGTTGTTATGTTTAATTTTAAATCAATTCATAATTATAAACTTTTTTTAAAAACAAACAAACTATATAAAAAAATTGTATTTTATTCCGAAGGAGAGAATTATGATCATTTTTATGAACCATATACAAATATTTGTATCAATGAAAATATTCCTTTTAGCTACATATCTTCTGAGGAAAAAATACCATTTAAACTAAATAGTAATTCAAAATTTTTTTATATTGGCAAATCATTTATTCGAACATTATTTTTTTTATTATTAGAATGTGATAATTTAATCACTACAACACCAGATATTAATAACTTTCATTTAAAAAAGAGTGCTAAATGTAAAAATTATATTTATTTTTTTCATTCAATGTGTAGCACAAATGTAATTTATAATCATAATGCTTTTTCTCATTATGATACAATATTAAGTGCCAATAAATTTCAATCTGAAGAATTTAAAGACTACTTCTTCTCTAATATGAATAAAAAAATAGTTAATTTAGGTTATCCAAAAATTGACGAACTTATTGCAAATCAAAAATACCAAAATGATAATCACAACATAAAGTCAATTTTGATTGCTCCAACGTGGGGAGATGAAAGAAATACTTATAACAATTACAATGATATAATCAGTATTCTCATAAAAAATAATTATAATGTAACTTTCAGACCACATCCAATGACATTAATTAAATTTAAAAAATATTTATCTCTTTTAGAAAAAAATTTTTCTCTAATTGAAAATTTTAAAATAAGTTATGAAAAAGATAATTTGAATGATTATAACTCTAATGATTTGATATTATCTGATTGGTCTGGTTCGGCAATTGAATTTGCTATAGCATACAAAAAACCATGTATATTTTTAAATTCAAAACAAAAAATCCGAAATAAAAAATCAACTATTAATCAGAGGAAAAATTCATTTGAAAATTTTTTTAGAAAAAGTATTGCTAAAACAATAGATAATAAAAATATATCAGAACTATTAAACTACATCGAAGACAAGGATAATTTAATAGAGTATTCAGCAAAAATTGATGTTTTCAGAAAAAAATATTTATATAATTTTCAAAATACAAGCGAAGTTATTAAAAAATTTGTTAAGTCTATCTCTTAAAAATTTTTTTATATTTTAATAAAATAAATTCTTTTAATTTTTTATACCAAAGTTTAATTGTTAATAATGCTGCAATGATTCCAGCAAAAATCATTTGAAAAAAAACTGCTATAATGCTTATATCAATATAACTATAAGCATTACTAGAGCTATAAAAAAATAATATTGTTGTATAATAAAAAATTTCATAAAATTTAATCATTATTTACTCAAACATTTATCTAAAATAATTTTTGCTATTTTTTTAGAAGATTTACCATCACCAAACGTATTTTGGAATTTTTTAGAAGGTTTGAATCTCATAAATTTTATAAAATATTTTTTAAAAAGATTTAGGTTTGACCCACCAATATATACCAGTTTATTAACAATTTCAGGTCTCTCTGTCTTATTTCTAACTAAAAGAAGATATTTATTAACAATTGTGCATTCCTCTTGTATTCCGCCGCTGTCAGATATTATAAACTTGCATAACTGCATTAACCTCAAAAACTCGAAATAATCTAATGGTCTAATTAAATTGATATTTTTATTTTTTTTAAACATTTTCAATGCTGTTTTTTGAACATATGGATTTGGGTGAACAGGATATATAAATTTCAAATCTTTATACTTTTTAGACAATGTATTGATATTATCACATATTTTCTCAAACTGTTTTCCAAAATTTTCTCTTCTATGGATAGTAATTAAAATAAAATCATTTGGTAAAAATTTTAATTCTTTTAATATCCTATTATCAATTGATTTTTTAATTCTTGATTGATTAATATATTTAACAGACTCTTTTATTGTATCTATGACTGGATTACCTGTAACAAATATATTTTTTTTTGGCACGCCCTCTTCAACTAGAATTTTTTTATTATATTTTGTAGGTGCAAAATGTATATTTGATATATGGGTAATAATTTTTCTAAAACCCTCTTCTGGCCAAGGTTGATTATAATCACCAGTCCTTAATCCACTCTCTACATAAAATATATTTGATTTATTAAGATATGCTGCAATAGCTCCTGTAGTACCAGAAAGCGTATCTCCCATAACTACAACGGAGTCTGTCTTATTTTTTTTCAACATATCATAAATTTGATCTACAAATTCAAAAGAAATTTTGTTATTAATTTTTCGTTTTAATATAATATCGTAATCTATTTTAAATAGATCTGATAATTTTTTGCCCAGTTCTTTATGTTGATTTGTATAGAGCACTTTACAATCGAATTTATTACTATTTTTTTTTTTTAGATGACTAATAAGTAATTTAAGTTTAATTATTTCAGGCCTTGTTCCTAATATAAATACTATTCTATGCATAAAATGAACAAATTAAATTTTGTTGATTATATTTACAATATTTTTTTTTAATTTATTTTTTGAAGAATCTATTCTACAATAAAATACTGACTCATCTTTCAGATTTTTTAAATTACTTTTAACAATTAAAATTATCTTCTTACCAAAGTTTTTCATTATTTTTTTGATAAACTCTATTTTCTTTTTTTCAACATTTTCTCTTAAAAAAACAATATTTAAATAATTATTTTCTTGTGACATATTAATTACAAATTCTGTAATTTTTTTTTGAGGAAGTTTTTTTTCCTTAAATATCCAAAAAATTTTTTTATTTGAAAAATATAAGGATAAATCAATTGCTAGTTTTTCTATTTGGTCATTTTCAAAATCATGAATAATATTTACAATATTATAAATTTTTACTTTTTTATCTGATG
>MDSV01067239.1_pt1 | contig 28233 bp, 21 predicted proteins | sample 810851 | NCBI WGS metagenome assembly MDSV01 (sample SAMN05326640, study PRJNA326480) | marine metagenome | isolation source: seawater | place: Atlantic Ocean: North East | collected 2012 | reverse complement strand
GTTGGGCCTGTAGCTCAGTCAGGTAGAGCATCCGGCTTTTAACCGGACGGTCGCGGGTTCGAACCCCGTCGGGCCCGCCTGAACGCTATCGGTCTAGCCAGTCATGGGTATTGAGGGGTCTGGCATGGTAGTAAAAAGCGCAACAAAAAAGCGATTAATGGAACTTGGAGTATCGGAAGAATTCGCACACAAATTAGCGACTGACCGAAATATGACAGATATCAAAACTTTATCTCATGATGAGATTGCATCTATTCTTGGCATCTCCAAAGATTCAGAGTCATTTACTAACGTAATGTCGGTAATTGCAGAACAGGGTTCGAGACGTCGTGCCCAAAAGAAAAGTAAGAAAATCACCATCAGTTCTCGTGCGGTGAATGATTTTGATCGCCCCGAAATCACATTGAGATTTAATGCCTTAAACCATGAATTAGTTCCTCACCAAGAATTGGTTGGTGATGCAAACATTACTGTAGAGGAGCAATATGACGTTGAGAAGGCAGAACTGGACCCATGGGATCTAGTTGATGTCGATCCTGATACTGGAGACAAGAGACTTGCTAAAGAATTACTTCCTAAAATTTTAATCACCGATCCTGTTGTACAGGTTTTGAAAGAATATGCAGAAACTATTGATAATGCAAAGTTGGCCGCTGACCCCGATCACAAGCCACTTGCAGCAGGATGGATTGCAGACCGTGTGGTGAAAGTAATTCGACGTTCGCCTTCGGCTGGAAAAACAGTGGCTTACAGGCTGATAGTAGAGGGTAACTAAGAGGGATAATAATGCAGGAAATAATTCAATCATTTTTCAAGGAAAGAAGTTTAGTAAATCATCAAATCGCATCATATGACGATTGTATTCCCTCAGAATCTAATCTATTGTCTAGAATGGAAAAAATAATTCGTAATATTAGAGTTGGTACTGATAATGAAGTTGATGATGAGAATGGAGGATTTATCAAACTTGACGTAGTAGACCAAGAAATAGTAATACGTATGAAGAACATTCAACTTGGTGAGCCAACTATTCGTGAAGCGAATGGTTCAGAGCACCCTTCTACTCCGATGGAATGCAGGTTGAGAAAGTTGACTTATATGTCACCAGTTACTATTGATTTTCAAATTGTAAAAAATGGTATTCCAAATCCAAAAGAGGAGTCAGTTCAAGTAGGTAGCATGCCAATAATGGTCCGCTCAAGAAGGTGTAATTTGCATCCAGCACATATAGCCGGAGACAAGCAATTATATCCTACTACTTCCATTGAAGATTCTGATTTGTGGAAGAATTTGTTAAAGAAAAAGGGTGAAGATCCACTTGATCCTGGTGGCTACTTCATAATTAATGGTACTGAAAGAGTACTTATTTCTACAGAAGATTTGGCTCCTAATAGAGTTACTGTTGAAATTAATAAAAGATATGCTAAGAGAACAGAGGTAGCTAAGATTTTCTCGCAGAAAGATGGTATGAGGAAACCATTGACAGTTGAAAAGCGAAGAGATGGAATGTTGATGGTGAAAATTAGTACTGCTGGTACAACACCTATTCCAGTTGTGCTATTGATGAGGGCTTTAGGCATAGATAATGATCAAGAGATTTTTACAGCTATTGCTGGCCCGACTGAAACGTTCAAGTATATTGTAGCAAACATTAACGAAGTTAATGATAACGAAGAGTATCAAGTTCAAAATATGCTTGAAGCCCATGAATGGCTGCAAAAGAAATTCGCTGCTGGTCAACAAAAAGATTACAGAGAAGCAAGAGTAGATCAGCTATTGGACAGAGAATTATTGCCGCACCTTGGTGACCAAGGCACAGACCGTAAGAAAAAAGCAGTATTCCTTGGTCGAATAGTTCGTCAAGTTTTAGAAATGGCAATGCACTCAAAAGAGCCGAATGATAAAGATCACTACGCTAACAAGAGAGTTAGATTGGCTGGTGACTTGATTGAAGATTTGTTCCGTGTCTCATCTAATCAATTAGCTCGTGATTTGAAGTATCAATTAGAAAGACATCACAACAGGAAGCGAGAATTACGAATTACTTCTTGCTTAAGACCGGATGTCTTGACGTCCAAAATTATGCATGCCCTTGCAACAGGTAATTGGGTTGGTGGCCGTTCCGGAGTTAGTCAATTACTAGATAGAACAACTTATCTTGCCGCATTGTCTCATATGAGAAGAGTTACTTCCCCTCTAGTTAGAAGCCAACCTCATTTCGAAGCACGTGACCTTCATCCAACTCATTGGGGACGTTTGTGCCCTAATGAAACCCCTGAGGGTCAAAACTGTGGGTTAGTTAAAAATGCAGCTCAAATGATTGATGTTTCAGAATATATTAGCGAACAAGATGTCAGGAACCAACTAGATGAATTGGATGTTTATCAGCCTGATGACTGGAGTGATGGAGACAGAGTGCACGTAAATGGTGACATATATGGTATTCACAAGCGCGGAACAAATTTAGTCAGACATTTTAAATCTGCAAGAAGAAGAGGTACCATTCCTGCTGAAGTTTCAATACGTTATGACAGTGAAAACCGAGATATTTTTATCAACACAGATAAGGGTCGAATTCTGCGACCACTAATGATTTTGTATGATGGAGCGCCTAGGTTGACATTACAACACTTAGAATCCTTGAAAAATGGAGAGATGACTTTTAAAAATTTAGTTAATGAAGGTATAATTGAATGGGTCGATGCTGAAGAAGAAGAAGATCTTTACATCGCTCCAAAACCATTCGTTCTACCTGATGTAGTTCCAAGTGGCAAGTATTCGGGAAGACCACTCAGTCATGAAAATGTAGAATGGACCAACTTAGGTGAGCCTGGTGCTACAAGTGCTAAATTAAAGGCTAAAGTTAGACTACCAAATAATGATTGGCAAGTAGTAAGTTTCTCCATACCATTAGAATATAGTACTGAGCATACTCATTGCGAGATTGATCCACAATTAGTTTTGGGTGTTTGTGCATCTCTAATTCCTTATCCTGAGCACAATTCTACTCCAAGAGTTACTGGTGGAACTGCTATGGTCAAGCAATCTCTTGGTTTGCCATCCTCAAACTATCGTTTAAGGCCTGATACGAGAGCTCATATCTTGCACTATCCACAAAGATCAATAACAAAAACTAGTGCTATGCAGACTACTAACTTCGATCAAAGGCCAGGAGGTCAAAATTTCATTGTTGCTATAATGTCGCTACATGGATATAATATGCAAGATGCAGTAATAATGAATCGTGGTTCAATTGACCTAGGTCTTGCACGTTCAACTTTCATGCGTACCTACAATGCCGAGAGAAGAAGATTCCCAGGTGGGCAAGTAGAGGAAATTGAAAAGCCAGGTTCATCATTACAGGAAGTTAAAGGCCTTAAACCAGATGAATCATATATTCACCTTGAAGCAGATGGTTTGCCACTTCCTGAAAAATATCTAGAGGGAGGAGATGTATTAGTTGGTAAAACTAGTCCGCCAAGATTCCTTGAGGAATCATCAGGTGGAGCTTTCTTAATGGCTCAAGAACGTAGAGAATCATCAATGCTTGTTAGACATGGAGAGAAAGGTTGGGTAGACAATGTTTATGTTACTGAATCTTTGGATTCTGGCCGACTTGTAAGAGTTATGGTTAGAAGTCACAAAGTTCCTGAAGTTGGAGATAAATTCGCTTCCAGACACGGTCAAAAGGGTGTTATTGGTAGATTGGTTAACCCTGAAGATATGCCATTTACAGCAGAAGGAGTAGTACCTGATTTGATTATTAATCCTCATGCTATCCCTTCAAGAATGACAGTAGCTCACGTTCTCGAAATGATTGGTGGTAAAGTTGGTTCTCTTGAAGGTCGTAGAATTGACGGAACTGCATTTAGAGGCGAAAAGGAAGGCAGTCTTAGAGATGGTCTAATCCGAAATGGGTTCTCACATTCTGGTCGTGAAACAATGATCAATGGTGAGACGGGACAAGCATATCCTGCTGACATTTTCCTTGGATGCATCTATTATCAAAGACTTCACCATTTGGTAAGTTCAAAGATTCATGCACGTTCTAGAGGTCGTGTGCAAATTCTAACACGTCAGCCAACAGAAGGTCGTGCTCGACAAGGTGGTTTAAGATTCGGTGAAATGGAGCGTGATTGTTTGATTGCTCATGGAGCATCCATGGTAATCAAAGACAGACTTCTAGATGAATCGGATGGAATTGATATGTATGTTTGTGCTCAATCAGGTCACTTGGCTTGGTATGATCCTAAAAGAAGAACTTACGTCAGTCCGATTCATGGTGACGGAGCTGAGGTTTACAAAGTACAAACCTCTTATGCTTTCAAATTATTATTAGATGAAATGAAGAGTTTAGGTGTGGCCATGAGATTAGAACTGGAGGACAGAAGATGAGTCGAATTACAACTTTAATCCCAAAGCGTATTGCTAGTATTCGCTTCGGTTTAATGGATCCTAGCGAAATACGAAAGATGTCTGCTGTAGAAGTTAAGACTGCAGACACTTACAAAGATGATGGTCACGCATACCGGCAAGGTTTGATGGATCCGCACATGGGTGTGATTGAACCAGGTCTTGTATGTCCTACTGATAACTGTAAATATGACGAGAGCCCAGGTCATTTTGGACACATACAATTGGAATTACCAGTAATACACATCGGTTTTGTTGGATTGATTAAGACGGCATTGAAAGCGACATGTAATACTTGTAGTAAGATTTTGTTGCATGATGAGCCCAATACCCACCCTTCTAATCCCGAATTGAGCGAGCAAGATTACTTCCGTAATAGAGTTAGAGATATTCAATTGAAACACGGTGTGGGTTCAACCGAATTCTCTAAGATTATCAAAGAGATAGAAAAAGTTACTTCTGGTGCCAAAAGAAAAGTTTGTATGCACTGTGGTGCGGCTCAAGGAAAAATTACTTTGGATAAGCCTACTACATTCAAGGAGAAACTTGAGACTCAAGGCAGTGGTAAAGAAACTGAAAGAAAACTCAATCCTCGTGATGTAAGAGAATGGCTTAGCAGTATACCAGTGGAGCATTTGATTTTTATAGGAATGGATACTCAAAACAGACCAGAATGGACAGTTTTGAAGGTTCTCCCTGTGCCGCCAATAACGGTTAGACCTTCAATTACCTTAGATAGTGGTGATCGTTCAGAAGATGACTTGACTCACAAATTAGTCGACGTGTTAAGAATTAATCAAAGGCTTAGAGAGAACAGAGATTCTGGTGCACCTCAACTTATTGTTGAAGATTTGTGGGAGTTGCTGCAATATCACGTAACGACTTATTTCGACAATCAAACTTCAGGGATACCGCCTGCAAGACATCGTTCAGGTAGAACTTTGAAAACACTTACACAAAGATTGAAGGGTAAAGAAGGCCGATTTAGAAGTAATCTATCTGGTAAGCGTGTTAATTTCTGTGCTCGTTCAGTTATCTCACCAGACCCTTATCTTGGTGTGAATGAAGTAGGTGTGCCTAAAAAGATTGCAAGAGAATTAACAGTTCCAATTCGTGTTACACTAAGAAACCGTGAACAGATGCGTCAAATGATTCTTAGAGGTCCCGATGTACACCCTGGTGTCAATTATATTATTCGTGGCGATAAGCGTAGAGTAAGAATTAACTCTCGAAGTAGACTTATCAACGCAGGATTTAGGTGTCATAACCCGGAATGTATGGAAGAAACTACTATGCGACCAGATTTACACCAAGTACTTCCTGCACCAAACTTCCTTCCTGGTCTAGTGATTAAGAAAGAAGTTAGTCGTTCAATTGTTGACCCAAGTATTGAAGTCACCAATTATGTTGCTGATGACAATGCAACTCTATTAAATCTTAGAGGAGAAGATGTCAATGGCAAAGCATTATCCAAGGATGACCCAAGAGCCGTGTTACATTATCGCTGGATGTGGGAACTTGAACAACTTGACAAAGTGACCTCTGATCCTATTCCTGAACATCTAGAGGTGACTTGCCCGCACTGTGGCAGCCCAATAGATGAAATATATGGTGAGAGAACAGCTGTAGAGGATCGTTTATCTACTGTTGATCGAGATGGTAATCCTAAGCCAGGTATGTTGGTGGAAAGACATCTTATCGATGGAGATGTTGCGATATTTAATCGTCAACCATCACTACACAGAATGTCAATGATGGTTCATGAAGTAAGAGTAATGGAAGGTCACACATTTAGATTCAATCTTGCGGTCTGTACACCATACAATGCAGATTTCGATGGTGATGAGATGAACCTTCACGTTATTCAGTCTGAAGAAGCACGTGCTGAAGCAAAGATTTTGATGCGTGTGCAAGAACATATTTTGACACCTAGATATGGTGGTGCCGTTATCGGCGGTATACACGACCATATTTCGGGAGCATACTTGCTATCTAGACCAGGAACTCTAATTTTGGCCGAACACGGTCTCGAGATGTTGGGCAATATTGGCTGGACAGGTCAACTTCCAGAGGTAGTAAAAAATGAAAATGGAAAAGACTGCTTTAGAGGTCAAGACATAATATCGCTAATTATTCCTGATAACATCCATCTACGATTTAGAAGTCGTTCCAATGACGATGTTGTAGTCCGTGATGGTAATGTTGATGGTACGTTAGATAAGCGTGCTATTGGTGCTGAAGATGGAAGATTATTGGATGCTATTGTTCAAACTAACGGTCCGCAGATGGGTGCGAAGTTCCTTGATGACTTCACACAATTATCAATTGCAGCTTGTACCTCATTAGGTTTCACTACTGGAATAGATGATGAAGATTTATCTCCAGAATCACTTGCAGCAATTGAGAAAGCTAATGCAGATGCTAGAAAATTGGTTGAAGAAGAGCTTGCTACATTTGGTAAAGACGGTAAGGGGTATGAGACTAGACCGGGAAGAACTCCTAGAGAAACTTTAGAAGAAAATATAATGGTAATGCTTGATGAAGGTAAGCAAAAAGCTGGTGATATTGCGAAGGATGAATTGAATCAATCAGGTTCGACTAATGCTGCAGTAAACATGGCGATTTCAGGCGCAAGAGGTTCAATGGATAACCTCACGATGATGGCAGGTTCCATTGGTCAAGCAAAAGTTCGTGGTAAGAGGCTTGAAAGAGGGTATAATGATCGTGTTCTTGCACATTTCAAGCGCGGTGGTCGAGGAGCTCTTGATAGAGGATTTATCTCTAATTCTTTCAAACGTGGATTGGAGCCAACAGAATTTTTCATGCTTTCAATATCTGGAAGAGAATCATTAGTTGATACAGCTGTTCGTACTGCTAAATCCGGATATATGCAAAGAAGATTGATTAATGCTATGGATGATTTGAAAGTATACGATGATGAAATGTTATCGGTAAGAAATACTGCTAACAGAATTATTCAATTCAGTTATGGTGAAGATGGTATCGATCCTTCAAGAGGAGTTCATGGCTCACCATTTAACATAGATGTAATTGTCGATGAGGCATTAGGCACAGATGGTGTGACTGTTGTAGAAAGGAAATCTCGGGAAAGTAATGAAAATGAAGAAGATATGGGCGGATGGGAATTCGATTCTTCTGATGATGATGGAGGTGAAAACTGATGGTAGTTAAGAGTGCAACTAAGAAGAAGTTAATGGATTTAGGAATTGCAGAAAATTTTGCCCATATCCTTGCAGATGACAGGAAATGGGATGACGTGAAGATTTTACCAGCAGAAAAGATCGCACAGATTTGTGAAACTGATTCGGAAACATCAGGTCAAATAAAAGGCATAATTGATGGGGCAAATCAAAAAGGTAAACTTGGTAATAATGAAGCAATAGGTCCAGTAACATCTGTTAGATTAAGCAGAGGTCGTAAGTCTAGAGCTCGTTCTCGAGTAAAGTCTACTGCAGAAATTGACACTTATAATGTTGAAAATAAGTTATTGTCTCTTAATGACGAATTATCTGATGACCCTGTTTACAAAAGTCTAGTTGCTGCAGTTGAGGATTCTGGTTCCCGTAGGTTTACCAATAGAATTTTTCATGACTTAACCTTAGCAATTCATGCAAGAGGCATGAAAAAATTGACTAAGCCTCAAGCTAAAAAGGTTGTTAGTGAAGCGATTGTAGCCTTAAAAAGAGCTAGTATTGATCCATATGAGGCAGCAGGTATCATTACCGCACAATCTATTGGAGAACCTGGGACGCAAATGACAATGCGTACATTCCACTATGCGGGTGTTGCCACGGTTAACGTCACCCAAGGTCTTCCAAGGATCATTGAAATTGTTGATGCTAGAAAAGTACCTCAAACCCCTACTATGACCATTAGGCTTCTAGCAGATAAACACAATTCTGCTGAAGAGGCACAAAAGTTAGCAGCAGCGATTGAAGTTACTACTACTGTCAACATTGCTTCATTAGAAACTGATGTTGCTCAAAGAAGATTAGTATTGAAATTGAATAAATCTAACTTGAAACAAAAGAATATGACCGGTGCTGAAGTCAAAGACAAGTTAGAACAAGCTACAAGATTGTATGTGCAAGCTGATAAGGAAAAGAATCCTTCTAAACTCACTATGATTCCAGGAGTGCATTCAGAAGAAGATCTAGCAGATCTCGCTGAAAATCCACCGTCATATACTATGCTTCTTCAACTTGAGGAAAAGATTAGAGATTTAAGGCTCAAAGGAGTTCCTAATGTTGAGCGAGCAAATGTTCAACTTGATGATAAAACAGGTGAATATTATCTTTCTACGATTGGTTCGAATCTATCAAGGGTTAGTGAAATAGAAACAATTGATAGAAGTAGAACTTATACTAACAACATTATTGAAATATACGAATATCTAGGTATTGAAGCAGCAAGACAAGCAATTGTAAACGAGCTTCAAGCAACTTTAGACGGTGCAAGACTTGAGGTAGATGTTAGACATCTGCTTTTAGTTGCTGATGTAATGACTTCAGAAGGTGAAGTAAGAGCAATTGGTAGACACGGTGTATCTGGTACCAAGCACAGTATTCTTGCTCGTGCGGCTTTCGAAGTTACTGTTAACCATCTATTGAAAGCTGGTATAATTGGTGAAAGAGATCAGCTGACTGGAGTTGCTGAGAATATTATCGTAGGACAACCGATTTCACTTGGAACTGGAAGTGTAGAATTATACTATATTCCAGAGGAGTGAATATTCCAACCATGAGAAACTATGTGGAGTATGGAGGATTAAATATGGATTTAAGTAGACAATTAAAGAACGCAATATTAACAGGAAAACTATTATTTGGACAAAGGCAAGCATTAGATGCGTGTGCCTCAGGAGAGGCTAAAGTAATCATATTAGCTGCTAATTGTCCACAAGATTATATTGAAAATTTACATGCAAACCATCCTAGTGTGGTCAAACATCAATCATTATTGGTTAACCGTGAATTAGGTGTTGCATGTGGTAAACCATTTGCTGTATCAACAATCACAATCATAGACGGTGGAGAAAGCGATCTCTTGTCATTAGACGGAAATATTGAGTAATTGACTTATAATTTACAAGGGAAGGTTTCATTGCCTTCTAATTACACGCCTATACGGGTTTGGACAGTATGAGCGCTAGAATGTCTGTAAAATCGCTATTGATTGTAACTATTACTTTGTTCCTTATTCTTGGTTCTACTAACTCCATTGTATTCAATAATGATAATTCAAAGTCTAATTTTGGGAATGATGAATTAGATTTAAAAAATCCCTCATTAGTCAACAAAAACAATCTGGATTGGTCTGCTTCAGGAAGTTCATCAAGACCCGCAGTAGTGACTTCTATTGATACTTCAGTAAATAATGAGATTGTTGTGGGCGGTTTAATGAGTGGATCAACTACCATGTCAATGGGAGGCACTTCAATTACTTCGGGCCAATATATCGAACCATGGATTGCTAAGTCTGATGCTAATGGTAATTGGCAATGGATTCAACAAATCTCTATAATCGGTAGTTCTGCATATGCTGATGTTACATTACAGGATCTCGCCATAGCACCAAATGGTGATATATTTGCAACTGGAATGTTTTATGATTCAATTTCTTTTGGCGGGATTAACCTTGTCTCAACAGGATTTTACGATTTTTGGATTGCTAAACTTTCTCCTTCGGGCCAGTGGCAATGGGCAGAAGCATTGAGAGGATTTGATGATCTTAGAACTTCAACTACTAGTAATAACTTTGACGTCGTATTTGGTACTTCAATTGCGGTTGATTCTAATAATAATCCAATTGCAGGAGGTTTCTTTCTTGGAAACACAGATGTAGGAATTGCAGCAGATACCGGTGCAATAAATGGAGATGACATAGAAGTTTTTGTTGCTAAGTATAGTAATTTTGGTAATTTACAATGGTTTGAAGTGGCAAGAGGTCAAGGCGCCCAAGAAGCTAATGCAATGATAGTTGACAATAACGATGATATTTGGATTGCAACTACATTTGAACAAAGTATGACTTTTGGAAGTGTTGTTGCTAATGCGGCTAACAATGAATTTCCAATAGCATTAGCAAAAATAAGTTCTACCGGAACATGGCAAGCAGCCTATTCATCTAGTGGCAGTGGTAATTCTATTGTTACTGGCTTTGACCTAGATAATCAAAACAATCTATTAATGTCAGGTTCATTTGCAGGGTCAATTGTTATCGGAAATCAATTAAACAGTGCAGGTCAAGATGACGCATTTGTTGCAAGTATGAATAGTATTACAGGGGCATGGAATTGGGCAAAATCAGTAGGTGGAACTAGTTATGATACCGGTTCTGCTGTTCAATATGATCTTAATTCTGGCAACATAATCTTAGGACTCTCTTCTCAAAGTTCACTGACTTTTGCAGGGCAGTCATTTAACACTAGAGGATATAATGATTCTGTAATTGCTACATTTAATTCAAATGGCAATGAAATTTCATTGGCTGATGCAGGCAGTACTGCTGATGATGCAATTACTGGAATTTCATTGATGCAAAATGGAGTTTTAGTTGTAGCAGGTAACTATAATGGCACTATTGACTTTGGTACTTCATCAGCACAATCTCAAACAACTTCAGAACTAATGCCTTATGTCTGGGTTAAAGAAATAGTATCTATCTCAGATGCCGATGGTGATTCAGTTGCTGATGAAGAAGATAACTGTCCTAATAATCCAAACCCGGGACAAGAAAATACCGATGGTGACTCACTTGGAGATGTTTGTGATTTAGATGATGATAATGATGGAATTGATGATGATTTCCCTGATAATTGTCCTAGAAATAGTCAAACAGGTTGGACGAGTACTCAAGATTTTAATGACCCTGCCAGTTCTACCGATTGGGATAATGACGGATGTAAAGATGATCATCTTGAAGACTTAGATGATGATAATGATGGCATATATGATGTAGATGACGACTGCCCTCTGACATCTTATCTCCCTCCAAGTCCTACATGGATTTCAGATTCATCAAATGACATAGATGGCGATGGATGCAGAGATAGTGATGAAGATACAAATGATGATGGAGATGCATTTGAGGATTTAATGGACGATTGTCCAAATAAATACGGGACATCTACCCAAGGCGAGAACGGCTGCATTGATTCAGATGGGGATACTTGGTCGGATTCAAAAGATTCCTGTCCAATACAGCCTGGAAATTCTTCAGAGAATAACAGAATTGGTTGTTTAGACCAAGATGGAGATGGATGGGCTGACCTTGATGATGACTTCATCTTTGAAAAAACCCAGTGGAATGACACAGATAGTGATGGCTATGGAGATAACCCTGAGGGCGTAGATCCTGATGATTGCATTGACGAAGCAGGTTATTCTTTTGCCGACAGATTTGGATGTTTAGACCAAGATGGAGATGGCTATTCTCATCCAGACAGCAATTGGGGATTAGATGATGGTGCAGATGCATTTCCTCAAAATGAATTACAATGGTCAGATTATGACGGTGATGGTCTTGGTGATAACTGGGGTAACTTATCTTGGACTGACCGTCCGGATAATTGGCCAGGCTCATATATTGAAAATGTTGCAATTAATGAACAGGACGCATGTCCTCTGCAATTAGGCAGTTCAAATCAAAATGGAATTTATGGATGTCTAGATTCTGATGGTGATGGATGGCATGACTACATAGATGCTTTTCCTCAAGAGACAAGTCAATGGTTAGATAGTGATGGTGATGGTTTTGGTGACAATTTAGATGGCTTCAATGGAGATTATTGCAATCAAATTTTTGGGACCTCAAACCAAGACCGAAATGGCTGCTTAGATTCAGATGGTGATGGGTATTCTGATGTAGATCAGATGTGGACTATGTATCTTGGAGGCGATGTATTTCCTGATGATTCTTCCCAGTGGTCTGATACAGATGGTGATGGATATGGTGATAATCCCGGAACTCCAAATTCAGATGATTGTGTAAGCGTTTCTGGGACTTCATTAATAGATAGAGTTGGTTGTTTAGATTTTGATTCTGACGGATATTCAGATCCAAGCGATAATTGGAATATCTCCCAAGGTGCTGATGCTTGTCCAAGTACCATCGGAAATTCTACTATGGATAGGACAGGATGTTTTGACAGTGATGGAGATGGCTATTCAAACAAAGATGATGATTGGAGCTATGCATTAGGTGCAGATGGCTACCCCGATGATCCAACTCGCTGGGGAATACCTCCAAGTCCAGATAGTTCATCATTTGGAACAGTTGCAATTGCTGGTGGTGGTATTTTATTATTAATTATTCTTGGATTACTAATGTTTTTGAGAAATAAAAAGGATACTCCACAATATGTAGAAAATTCTCATATGCAAATGAATTTAGTAAATCAGCAGGGCATTAGCACGATGCCTCAACAACAAAATATGGCTCAAATGGCCATACGCTCTAATGGACCTCCAATACAAAAGCAATTCACTCAACAATCACCTGCTAAGGAATATTATCAAAAATTAGTTGCTCAAGGTTATCCACATGAATATGCTGTAGCGTATACAAAACAATTTTTCCCGGATTTTCTAGGATGATATTATCAAAATAATGAGTATCATTAATCGATATTATTTTGTCGTTAATCAAAAAATATCGAAGCAATTTTTACATTATGTAAGAACTTCTAAAAGTCTATCTTGTTCTGCAGCCATACGCAATTCCATAGCGATTCTTCTACCACTTGACATGGGTTTCCTCCATAGAGCATTTCCATAAGGATGACCAACATTAACATGAACATTTGTACCTCCACCCAATCTAGGTGCAACGTCATAAATATAGTAATTCATATCTTTGTCAATACAGGTTTGAAGGCAAAATGGTCCAATTATTCCTGGGTCATAGTGTTCCTTACTTGCTTTTACAAAGCGTTCACCTAACTCAAATGCCTTCTCTAGTAAAGATTCTCTAATTGTGGCTGTATTGTGTCCCACAACAGTCATCTCAGGAATTTGTTGATGTTCTGGCATATTCATCTGCTGAGGTGCTGGTAGCCTAACATGACCATCCAATGAAGATTCAAATCTCCAATCTACACCTAATAATTCTAATCTTTCACCTTGTTCGGCTAATGGACTATAAAAGAAGTTCAAATTAAATACCGGACCTATGACATATCTTTCAATACGGGCGTTATCAAGAGACTGTTGATCAATAATCCCTTGATTTAGTAAGGATTTAGATTTCTCAGTATACTCTTGATAGGATGCACATGTAAAAAAACCACGTTCTAATTTTTTCTGAGCGTGGTGTAGTTTCACTATAACTAAGCAATCAATATCTTCAGGATTAGAAATCTCTTCTGGAAAAGGTAATCCTGCCTTTTCTAAGATCCAGTAATAATCTTGCTCTTCAGTTCTTTCTTCCATACGTAACATATTTCTAGAGCCAAACAGGGGAATTTTGAATTTATTTTCAACATCGTCAATTGAGGAATATGAGGTGAATGAACGGTTTGGGATATATACAACATTTCGCTTTCGCATTTCTATTTGCATTTCATCTTTCATAACATCGTTAAATGAAGGCATTATTATTGTTTTATCAACCATTCCTTTAATGACTCGCCCAGAATTGGTTCTGTGGGTCTTGAAATAATTAGCATACGTCTTGTGTCTGCCTTCTTTGCAATAAGCAACAGTTGGAAATCCTTCTTCAATGGCACCATCACATATATCCAAAGCAGAATGTGACGCAGTCATTCCAATTCGCAATTTAAGTCTATCATAATCTTCTACAATTTCAGCGACATCCTCTCTGCTTATCATAACCCGGCCCCGTAATTGATTTTCACAAGTGGTACTTGATTATTGACATCAATCAAATTTTTGTAATTGCATCAATTCTTCAGTTGATAATGTATCTCCTGACATTAATTTACTCATTAAGTCTTGAACTTCAACTCTAGATTCAGACCTTCCATCATTACTTTCTGATCCAGACATTGCATTAATAATATCTTGGACAGAATGTAAACATCGTAATGAAACAATGTAAAGGTGGTGAGCTTTATCTCCTTCTTTCTTAGATTTCCTTAATTCACGATGACATGATTCGGCTTTCTCACGTTGTTTATCAACTTCTTTATTCCATTGTAGCATTAGTTCATGTGCTTCCTGAGCGGAATTAGCCGCGGTTTGAACTTCTTCGTGAGCTTCTTCTTGTTTGGCAAGAGCAAGTTTTAATTCATCACGCAAAGATTTCATACTATCGTCATTATCGTCAAAGGAATTCATTTGTTTAAGTTTTGAACTTATTTCTTTCATTCTTTTCATCACTTTCTTTTCATTCTTACCAGTATGACGACCTTGTTCAAACTCACGTTCTAATCTTTGTAATTCTCTCTTTAATTGGTGAGGGGTGACGGGTCTCTGGCCTCTTCTCCCTCGTTGCTCCTGCTCTACAGGCCCTCTTGAAGTATCAAGTTTGGATTTAATTTCTTTTACTAATAGGTTAGCCTTCTGTCTTGTTGTTTTCTTTTCTCGAACCAATTCGTTCATTTGTTCACGAATTTCTCTTTGTTCTCTAACTTGAATAATCAGTTCTTTTACTTCAGCATTAAGTTCATTTCTTGCTGTGGAGTGAGTCTTAGATTTTTTATTCCATTCATCTCTAGTTTCACGAAATTTTGTTGCTTTTCCATTTACTAGATCCTTCTTCTGTTCAAGTATTTGAATGATTTCTGACATTACCTAACTCACCTTGGGTGCAAGATTTCCACCTTACACTGTTGCTGCGACCAATAACCCCCATTTAATGCTTAATATCATAATTGGGAATTAAAATTTACCGAATCATCTAGAACTTGCCTGAAAATATTTATTTAATCGACGCACTGAATCACTAGCTGCATCTCTAATAGCTCCCATGTTACATTCATTAGAACCTAATATAATCAAAGATTGATCTTTTTCCAATTCTAGAATCAAAATTACATATTTGTCAGTTATCAAAGTAGTAGTATGAAAGCCACCATTGGTATTCATCAAATCTACCATTTGACTCATTTTTTTGCCCAAATTAATATCTTTGTGGAGGCTAAATTTAACAAATCCATCACTATCAAGAACTGCTACACTTAGGATTCCATTGATTTTTATCAAATCCGAGATCACGAATTCTTCCATGTTAACTCATATGGGTTAGGTGTATAACTTATGCGTAGATTAGGTATTTATTGACATCAAATAGCCATCCTCATTTGAATAGTAACCGTTAATTTTGTTGACGATTTGAAATCCAAAATGCTGATAAAATTTTTGAGCACGAATGTTTGAACACCGGACCTCCAGTTGGACACTATTATGATTTGAATTTTTAGAATATTCAAGAATTTCATTGATTACAATTGTCCCAAATCCTCGGCTTTGATACTTTTTATCAATGACAAAAGCAACAATTCTTATTCTTTGATTTGTTATTGGCTTGCACCAAAAAATTCCAACTAATGATTCTGGTTCTGGGTACTTTTGTTGATCGATAAGTAATTTGTTACCTTGCCATTCTGGAATTTGTAACATTTTGAAGGTAGAGTCGTTATAATATTCTCCAGTCTCGTTTTTCAGTAATTCAGTGATTCTAGTTTTCCATTGCACAGGGATGTCATCTGGTGTTAAACCTAAAACCCAATTGATTTTATCCATTGGTTGGCCTCATGTCAGTTATTTTGTTTAGTTTTTTTTGCACGATTTACACGCTGAGGAGAGATTCCTTTGTTACTTTTTTTCTTACGTTTATTGCTTTGCCTATTGTATTTGGATTTTTCATTAACAGAACTTAATCCGCCATTTTTTAGCAAAATCTCTAAATCCTGTAATGAGAATGAATCTCCTGAAACAACCTTATTTTTGACATCATTAACTTTAGAATTTTTATACCCTCTTCTTTTATTTCTAGTGTTTGATTTTTTATGCGGCTTACTTTTATCGTAATTTTTACTACGCAACCAAGATTCTAATCTTCCAATCTCTCTTCGGAAAAATCGTCGTTCTCGTTTTAGGGGATTTAATTCTTTTAGTAACCTTTTTGCTAAATCATCAAAGTCTGTAGGTTTGCCTAAGTTTTTAATTACAACCATCTCATCCCTTAAGCTTTTGATATGCTTTACTGAATTATTTTGTTGATTCAACAATCTCAAAAATTCTTTATGATATTCTCGAGTTTTCTTGGAATGCTCATACATACTTTGTAATTCAAAGAACCATGAAAACATATTTTTTTCCTTTTCAATATTGATTTCAACTTTATTAGTAGTTTCTTCAGTCAATATTGTGTAAACTCTAGCCATTTCTTCTTCAATGAAATGAATTGGTATGTAGTTGTTATTTGCTGAGTCACGTTTACTTTGTACTTCATTTAATTTTGCTCTTCTAGGGCGTAATTCAGAAGATAAGTTTGATTGTTCTCGAGCCAGTTCAGCATTTTTCCTTAATGCTTTTGACATTTTTATTGCTTCATTTCTCTCAGACTCCCTAGCAGAGACATGTTTTTCAATTTCTGATAATTTTGAGTATAGTTGTTCTAGTTCTATCTTGATTTCTGAGTCATCTTTACTTCTAAGGTCTTCAAATAAGTCTAACTTTGGATTTTCAGGAACTAAATCATGATTTTTAATAGCTACCAAATCTGTCCATGATGTTTTTGTAGAAATTAAATGACAAGCTCGTAATACTTCATTCCTTATGTCCATAATTCCGTCAGCGTTTAATAATGCATTTAAGTCATGTTTACTGTCAAACGGATCCTCTACAGGCATATAATATCGTCCAACACTTTTGGAATTATTATTTGATAATCCTTCTGTTAATTTAGATAAATTCTGTTCCCAGCCTTTTTCTTTTCTCGAAAGTAGAGAGCCATTTTTTACTGATATAACATTTTCATCCCATGGCCAATTAATTGCTAAATCTTGCAAAAATTGGCAGAATAATTCACCAGTTGTGAACTTGTTGGATGTTGAAAAATTAACATCTGATGGGAGTGAGATTCCTACATTGAATGTAAATCCATCTATCTCTACAGTCTTTGAATCAGCACCAATCAATAGGTTTGGAAGAACAGGGTTTCTAATTCGTTGCAAGAAATTTATCGCGATTAAAGTCCATGAATATGATGAAAAAGTCCCATGCACTGGATTAGAAATTCCTCTATTTTGTGCCCATTGTTTGATCGATAGAATAAATGGCTTTACACGATTATCAATTTGGATGTATTTATTTAATAAATCAGTGTTATAAATAGCTAAATTGTTATCTACAGATAAATCAATAGTTATTCTAGATTTATTATCAACGAACATTACTCTTGGTATTTTAGCAGTCAAAATCATTGATACGTTATCCATTCCATCCTCTTTAAGAGTTCTACTTATTTTGTTTAATGCTTTCTTTGGTAGTTTTCCATCGAACATCAAAGATAAATCAATTGCTTCATTGAATAAATTCAATCCTGCTTCAAACTCACCGAAGGAAATTAGTTTAGATCCCTCAAATTTGTTGGTAAGGACCTTTTTGAGATGCTCAATGATGCCATTTCTGCGTCTTTTCAAATCTTCTGTAACATGTTGTGATTGAATGAAATTAGAAATTTCATTATCTATTATACTCAAGTAGTTTGGATCAAGTTCATCAATATTAAAAGTAATTTTATCCGAAACTAAACCATGAATGTAATCCCAATTTTGAATGAGATTCACTTGTTCTAATGATTGTTCAAATTTCGTTAACATCTTATTAACTCCTTGAATGTGATTCTTTCCTTAAATTGCGATTAATTTGACGGCTTGAAGGGCCTCCTTTTTTGACCCTATTTGCATCGATCAGTAAATCCTCAAAATCCATAGATAATTTTTCCGACCAGAATTCAACTGCAATACTTGATTCCTTAATCGATGATGAAATCTTGGTGAATTTAGATTCAATCTGTCTGCGGTGTGCTTCATCTTCATTCCACTTATTTTTGGCCTTTTCATGTTCAAAAGATAATAATTCTAATGCTTCATTAGCTTTCACAGAGGCACTTATTTGACTGGTGATTGAAGGATTCTCAAAATCGTCAAAGTCAGCCTCCTCACAAATTTTTAATAATTCTCTAAATTCATCATTAGAAGGTTCAATTGAATTAAAATGTCCAATTTTCTCCAAGATGTGTTGATGATTAGTAGTTAATTCTTTATCATGTTTTTTGTCAAACATTTTAGTTAATTCTTGTAGTACCGTTTTTCGTTCCATTTTTAGATTCAAAACTTTGACATCTAAATCTTCTTTATTTGCGCGACTGCGCCTGGCTAAATTTTCAGAAATTTGCTTTTGTTCACCCAATTCCGCAATAAGCTTTGGAAGTTTTTCTACTAATCTTTCTCGCTTATGAAGTATTAATTTTGCCAGAACCTCAGGTCTAACTGACATGAGGTCATCGGGTGACATGTTTCGCTGGCGTAATTCAATGTTGAAAAACATGGCGCACAAGTTCAGTTTGGCGAGAAGGTCAAGAACCTTAACTAATTCAGTGTGTTATGGCCGGAGTAATTGGTACTAAATTATCCGGCTTTTCAATTATATTTTTGCTATTTTTAATGTCCATTTATGCACCATTGGCAAAAGCAAGTTCAGACGGTGTATTAGTTGATGAATCAACAATTAATTTAGTTGATTTTAATACTACTGAAAATGATTATATCGAGTTAGAGTTTTTAATTACAGCAACCGGGACTTCTCAATCAGGTTCGTTTTCAGGCGAAGTTTATTTTGAAACAAAACAAATAAATGGCGCAATAATTTCTAATAATTCACAATCATTCATGGTTGATAATGGGCAGTCTGAACAAGTTTCATTGAATCTCACCGGATTAGATTTTGGTTACACTGTAATTTCTGTTGGTTTGGTTGGTGATGTGGCATCAAATTCCTCAGGCTATACTAATCATTTTGAGAGAACTATTCATCGACTTACTCCGCTAAATATTTCTATTGCTCCAATTTCCTCAATTATTTTAGAATCTATTGACCAAAATCAGATTTTGACAGGTAATAGTTCGATTAGCGAGGGTGATTTTCTTCAATTACAAATTCCAGTTGTTAATAATGGTGATTATAACTGGACTGGTAGCATAATAATCAATTTATCTACAGATAGTTTTTCGGAAAGTTTTGAATCAGAAAACTTCATTGTAACAAAAAGGCAAACTGCAATTTTCATCTATAACTTTACCAGTCAGTTATCAGAGGGGATAATCTTAACCTCCATTGAATTGAATGGTACTGCAGATAATTACCAGCAGGATAATACAATAGAGTTTGATATAAATGTAAATCCACCACCTCTTCCGATAATTGATTTATTTATTGATTTTGATCAAGAAAATTTAGTTTCTGGAGAGCCCCTTCAAGTAAATGTAACTGTAAATAACAATGGGACTGTATCCTATTTTGGAGAACTAATATGTTATCAAGACTTGGAACTCATCTATCAATCTAATTTAACTGTAAATCAACAAACTAATTCTTCGATACAATTTATGACTAGCATAAAACCTAGTCAAATTTCTTGCCAATCTTATGGGCAAAGAATGGATTTGATTTCAAATAACATTTCATCAGTGAATATTTTTGTTGAGGCTGCATCATTTGAATTTGCTGGCAGCAATTCACCATCTGCTTTGAATGGTCCTTGGCACATTGGAGATTCAGTTGAATTTTCATTACTTATTCGCAATTCAGGTGATAAACTGGGTAGTGCTAGTTTAAGAATAGAATCATTAGGAGTTATTTATCAAGGTTCCAGTGTCGAATTAAATCCAGATGAAGCCGGAGAGGTGACTATAATAGTCCCAGTAGAATCAAGTCAAAGTCAAATATTTAATTGGTCTCTATATTCTTTGGATGGAAGTTATGATGGTGAACTATTTGGTTCAGTTTCGATTCCTGTTGAGGAGAGACAAGTTCTTGATTTCACCTTAATTGATGTGTTATGGGACTCAGAAAAAGGAATACAAGTGTCATGGATGATTAACTTGTCTGAAGGCATATCAAGGGATGTAAATCTAAAAATTGGCTATAATTACCTATCAGAGGAATCAATAACAGTTGATGTTGATTTGACACTAAACTCTGGCCAAACAACTGGTGAATTAATTATTGGTTTAGTCGAAGCAGACTATGTTGTAATACGCGTTCAAGAATTAAATTGGACCGCTTCATCGTCATTTTCTTCTTATACCAAATCTATTCCTGATGAGAGACCTATTTATTCAATTGATTTCAATAGTCAATCAAATCCAAATAGACCTAAAGTGGGTGATTTATCTACCGTTTCAGTAATAATTAGTAATGATGGTGGGGTAAAAGGTGTTGCAGGTGAATTATTTTTGTATGGTCAAAGTGGTGAGCTTCTTTCTCAAGAGATCACTCCTGAATTGAGACCTGGAGAATCAAAAACAATTACTTTCAATATTATTTGGCCTCAAGGTGATGAAATTGTTTTGTATTGTAAGTGGGATTATTCGGGTGACTCGATATCTATTGAGCGTCAATATTTATCATCTCCTGTTGAACAGTCATCAGATAGTTTTGAAATTCCGTGGTCAGGTATTCTTGGTGGTTTAGCTGTCGCATCTATTATTATTCTAATAATTAGATTTCGAGAAACAAAAACTCAAGTAATAACAACTAATAATTCAAAGGATGATAAATTAAGCAAAAATCATCCATTACATGTTGAGAAAATAGAAATTAGTTGTCCTGAGTGCTTACGTCAATTAAGAGTTCCAAGTAATTATTCAGGTGTAGTTCGATGTCCAGATTGTTCGAAAAGTTTTGAAGTAGATTTATCTAAAGAAGAGGTTGTTGATAATTTGGAAGACGAAGTAGAAGAAGTAGAAGAATCAGCTTCAGATGGCAAAATGGAGATTTCTTGCCCAGATTGTTCTCAATCGTTGAGAATTCCACAGTCATATGTAGGCTCTGTTAGGTGTCCTTCTTGTAAATCAATATTCAGTGCTGGACATTAATTCTTGAATATATAGTCTTTTAAATATTGGCTTCAACAAACAATCATAACGGAGTGTTTGTATGTCTGACCCAATTAAAGAATTTGAAGAGATGTATTTCAAAACTTTGTATGAATTCTATGAGAAAGACCCTGAAGCAAAAGTGCGAACTGGCGATTTAGCAGAAGCTTTACGAGTCACCCCTGCATCTACTACGGAGATGGTTCAAAGGCTAGCATTGAAGGGATATTTAGAATATGTACCATATAAGGGTTCATCATTAACAGAAAAAGGGTTAAAGCATGGTAGAAGAATGAAAAGGCGTCATTATTTAGCCGGAGTGTTGTTAGATCATCTCCCGTTTCAAGGTAATAATCATTCCACAGCTTGTCGCCTTGAGCATGCAATTGACGATGATTTAGAGGTTGCACTTGCGATTTATTTAGGGCTTGGGAAATCTGATTCCAAGCAAATTTATGGCAAAATTTTGGATTCTGAAATAGAGGAAAGAGTATATCAGATTAATCATGGATTACGAACATTAAGTGAAATGAAAGTTGGAGAAACCTCTAAGATTGAAATTATTTCGACTTCGATCTCAAATAAGGAACTTATGGCGAATTTGGGTCTTGCGATTGGCAACAATATCACCAAAATATCTGATAATTCTTACAGTAGTAAAGATCTAGAAATAAATATTAATTCCGACCTTCAAGCAAATATCATTATTAATGGATAATTGCAGGTTTTTTAACTCAACACTTTAGAGTCTAACCGTTTTAGATGTATCATGGGCGATGATGATAGCCTTGAGACGTCAAATCTTTTGGATGAAGATGATGCGGACTCGAGTAATGATTTATCTTTAGAAAATCAACATTCTAAAAGTAATGATATAACCTCAAATAATTCATCAATAACAAAAATCAAAAAACTCATTTCTAATTCATTCAGTTATCTTAAAAAATGGAATAATGAATCTTTTTTATATGCATTTGACAGGCAACTGATCTCTTTTGGAATTAGGTTACTGTTATTTCTTCCGGGTTTCGCCATGTTGGTGTTTTTCGGAGCGTGGGCTTATTCCAATTCATCCCCAAGTTGGTGGATTGATTTTATTGAACCAACAGTTAATAGGAGTTTCTCGACTATATTAGTGATCTTAGTTTTTATCATCTTACTTGGTTATATTTTAGCGTTAGCATTACATCGCCATAGAGTAAATCTTACCATTAGAGCATTTGAATTAGAAGTTAAGAATGCGCAATTACGTCACATATCAATTAAATCATTACATGGTTATGAGCCATTAGAAGATTCAATAAAGCGCTCAGCAACTAAACATTTCTTTTCTCTTGTTTGTGCTCTTTTAGCAATTTTTGCCGTTTCAGGTATTTCTTTTTATGGTCCTCAAAGTGGAACAGGCAAGTACCTTTTGGGATTAGCTTTTTCACTTACAGTACTTTCAATGGGGCAGCATATTGCGACCCGTTCTTCAAATTTTAATATGGCAGAGAGAACTGGTCTTTTAGATGCATATGATTCTCCTGTACATCCTTCAACACTGGATATGGTGTTTAGTGATCTAGTGAAATCTCAGTTAGACCCACTTTTGAAATCAGAATATGAACAGTTTGTCAAAGAAGTTGAAAATTTTGTTAAAAGGGGTGTTGAGCCTAGGTTTGCAAGAGAAAAAATGATGATGATTTTGTATAAACATTCTCAAGGTCTTGATTTGTCTTCCGTTTATTCGGAATTTGGTGAAATTCTTACCAAGTCGGGGGTTGAATTTGTTAAGAATCATGAGATATTTACTATTGAAGAATGGTTGTTAATTATTGACCATTTGGAAAGAACATGTCCGGCCTTTTTCCGAATGATCGGAAGGATAGAGGAAGATCTATCTGCAGGTAGAAAATCTATCAAGGATGATATAATTTTTGAGGTTGATATGGAAAATGTAGTTTATGGTAAATCAAATTTGTTTACATTCATGCACAATTTGTCAGACAAGCCTAGAACAGTTGTATTAAGGGTTCAATCACCAGATTTTAGGCCGCATGATCTGGCTATGACTTATCGCTTAGAACCAGGAGAAAAAAAGTGGTGGCCTGATGAAGGAATTCCGTTGTCACAAGAAGGTAATCAAGATATCTTGGCAGTAATGTCTGCATTGTTAAGAGACGGAACGGTTGCGTGGCAATCATTGCTGCCCGAAAGATTTGGTGAAGCCACTGTATCAGTAAGATTAGAAGAAGTTAGTGGTGAATTACTCACTGGTTCACAGATGAATGTAAGAATTCGTTCCGTATTCAAGGAAAAAATAAGGTCAGCTAGTTCAATATTCTTCAATATTTTAGGCTTATTTGGGACTATTATCTCCTCAAGTTTACTTATTTACATCATTGTTTAGAAAAAATTTGGAAACATAGATTTGAAATGGTATACTCTTACGACATAGCATGCGCGGAAGGTTGAATGAGGCTGAGGAAAAGCCAGACCAAGAACTTCGTGAGAAACTTCATGCTATGGAATCAAAGGTAAGAAAGATGCGAGAAACTCGCAACAATTTTAACGCCCAGGCCAAGGTTTCTGCTGAGAAACGAAATTCAGTCCAATCTCAATATAAGGAACATAGAGCTAAAATTGAACTTTTCATAACTGAAGTACGGGCAATGCGAGCAGAGATTCGTTCATTCAAGGAGAAGCGTAATGCAATTCAAAGTCAAATGCGAGATTTAATTTCCCAAATAAAGGGCCGAAGAAAAAATCATTCAGATAAAAAATCAGTTACTGCAGAATATGCAGAACTTAAACAACAAGTCGATGCATTAGAAGTGAAATTCGAAACTTCATCAGTTGGAATAAAGAAGGAAAAAGAAATGGTTGAAAAAATTAAGAGATTCTCTAAGAGAATCGAAGAGTTAGAACCTGAAGTTACTAAATTTGAAATGGTCAAGGTTGATTTATCAGATATGGATTTGGCAATAAAAACGTTGAAGGCAGAAGCAGATGCTGCTCATAATTCAATGATTGAAGCAGTTGAAAGGCTTAACGAAAAGACTCCAGAAGTTGATGAAGCATTTTCACATAGAGATTTTTTGAAAGCAGAAGGAGATAGATTTCATACCGAATTTGTTGAATTGAAAGAAAAAGCCAATGATGTCCACTCTAAAATAGAAGAGTTAATGGTTGATGTTAACAAAGCTAGAGATGAACTTAAATCTGTAAGAGATGAGAGAAAATCTTGGTTAACTGATCATAATGCTGCAGTTAATGCAGAAATGCAAACTGGTGCTCAATCTGACGAGGTGGCAGAATCATTAGCAAACTCTTTGTTATCTGAAGGAAGTATTACCTTTGGCGGCTTAAGTAATGAAGATTTTTCCTCGAAAAATAAAACAAAACGAGCTAGCAAAAAGAAAAGTATGCGTAGAGTAGATATTAGTTCATCAAGAAAAAGATAGGTGTCTCAATGATTGGGATTATTATGGCCGGTGGGCAAGGAACTAGGTTATATCCTCTAACTGCTAATAAACCTAAACCACTTGTTGAAGTACTTGGTAAGCCTGTAATTGAGTATGTTAAAGATGCATTAGTTGCTGCCGGTACTTCACAAATAATCTTGACTACTGGATATAAAGGTGACAAGCTAGAGAAGTTGGTTAGTGATTGGAATGAGAATCAAAACAACATCATGTTCTCGGTAAATAAAGAAAATCAACCAATGGGTACGGCTGGAAGTATAAAGTTACTTGAAAATAGATTAGATAAAACTTTCATAGTGGGTTCTGGTGATTCAATACTATCATCAGACATTAGTAAATTGATTCAATCTCATAAATCATCAAATGCTAAAGTCACAATGGCATTATGGAAAGTTGAAGACCCCACTCAATTTGGCATTGTAGGTCTATCAAATGATTTTGGGGGTGATTTAGACAGTGATTTAACAGAAGGTTACATATGCAAATTTCTCGAAAAACCATCAAAAAAAGATGCTTTTAGCAATGTAATAAATGCGGGATTATATGTTATTGAACCTGAAGTCTTAGAGCATATTCCTCAAGGTGAGAAATATGATTTTAGCAAACAACTATTTCCAAAACTTCTCGAACTTAAATGGCCGATATATGGGGTTACTCTAGATGGTGTTTGGTTTGATGTAGGAACTCCCAATGAATTAATTAAGTCACAAAATCACTTGATAAAGCATAGTGGAAATCTACCATTTACGATGCCTTTAGGTAAGATTATTGATGAAGATAGTTTTATTTTTAACGGAGCAAAATCAGAATCGGAACTTGTTAATAGCGTTATTTGTCAAGATGTTAAAGTAGGATTAGATTCTAATATCGTCCATAGTATGTTGATGAAGGGTACTACAGTTGGAAATAACTCCCCAATAACTAATTCTGTTGTTGGTAATAATGTTGAAATTGGAAATAATTGCAAAATTAATGGCTGCGTCATTGGTGACAATGTAGTAATAGCGGATAGTTCTAACTTAATTGATATGAAAATAGCTAGTTAATTTATTCCAAAAAATTATTTTTATCAGGTGAAAGCGATGTCAGATGAAACAGAATTTCCTTATCGCTCTTATAACCGAACTTGGAGTGAGATTGAAGAAATGTTAGAAAGTGCTCAAAAGCGTATGGCTGAGTGGAAAAAATGGTATGAAAAATGCCGAACTAAAGGTGACCTTGATGGCATGAAGGAAGCTGCAAGAATCCATAAGTCGTTACAAGGAGTAGTAAAGACACTAAAATGGACTCTTGGAGAAGAAGGTGTAGAAACTCCGCTGGAGTAATTACCAACCACGTTGGTCTAACCTTATTTCCAAGGTCTCTAATTCATCACCTTTCATTGCTGAGCCAGTAGTCATAGCCATAGCTTCAGCAACTTTAGCACCATCATCATAATGAGCAGTTGCTAACACTATCGCATCAGCCATAGTCTTTGGATCCTCAGATTTGAAAATACCAGAACCTACAAAGATTCCGTCCATTCCCATTCTCATCATTAAAGATGCATCAGCTGGAGTTGCTATTCCTCCAGCTGAAAATGTAACGACTGGCAATCTTTGAATTTCCTTGACTTCATTTAGAATGCTAATAATTTCTTCATGCATTTTTCCATCTATAGGTCCAAAGGGCGTCATATCATATGTTCCTGGTAGGTTTGATTTTTCAGAAAGAGGTCGATATCTGGAGATTATTGAATCAGCTGCAGACGATATTTTTTCAGAATCTAAATTTTTGAGTTGTTTTATTTCTTGATCAATTATTCTTGCATGAGTTACTGCAGCAACAACATTGCCAGTTCCAGCCTCACCTTTGGTTCTAATCATGGCTGCTCCCTCGTATATTCTCCTTACCGCTTCTGATAATTCAGTTGCACCACAAACAAATGGGATTTCAAAATCTTTCTTGTTTATATGGAAAAATGGGTCTGCTGGAGTTAAAACTTCAGATTCATCAATCATGTCTACTCCCATAGATTCAAGAACTCTAGATTCTCCTTCATGTCCTATTCTGGATTTGGCCATTACAGGAATTGATGTACAATCAAGAATACCTTGAATCATATCAGGATGGCTCATCCTAGCGACTCCTCCTTGCTTTCTAATATCGGCTGGAACTCTTTCAAGTGCCATGACAGCGACGGCACCCGAATCTTCTGCTACGGCAGCTTGTTCAGGATTTACTACATCCATTATAACGCCACCCTGTTGCATTCTAGCAAAACCTCTTTTCAGCAGTTGGCTGCCACTACGGAATTTCGTAAAATCTAGGTCAGACATGCTTTCACATCCAATATATTAGTCAGCTAAAACAGGAGATTCTCCTTCAGCAATTTCAGCATCAACAGATTCCTCAGCATTCCTATCAATCCAGTGTTCTTCATCTTCTGGAACATCAATATCAGAAAATATAGCATCAACAGGGCACTCAGGTATACAAGCACCACAATCAATACACTCATCAGGGTCTATGACTAAATAGGTTTCAGCTTCTCTAAATGCATCAACAGGACAAACTGCAACGCATTCTTGATATTTGTGGTCTACGCAACCGGACGTAACTACATGTGGCATATCGACCCGTAATACTGGGAATACTTAACCCCTTGTGACTACTCACAACTCTATCTTTAACTTGTTCGTATGATTTATGTAAAAATATTGCCTGCCTGCTCAATTAGATTTTGTCCAGGGTATACTTCAATTTTTATTTCGCATTTGACACTGCGTTCCAAAGGTGTGCAAATCTCTATTTTTCCATCAATAAGTGATGAAAGTTTTAGTCTGAAATGCAATATTTTATTTTCATCAATTCTGTCTTCAATTGATTTAGAAAGTAAAACTTTAGACTCATCAGTTAACCGTTCGATAAAATTTCTTAACAGTTTGTTCTTAGATATTTTAAAGGAAATAATATATATTTTGGAACCATAATATGATGCAGATTTGTCAATATTCAAATCTACATTATCTCCTGCTAACCAATCCATTGAGGCTGTAATTGATTCTAAATTATCAACACCACTAGATGTTGCTCTGCAGCTAATGTGGTGGATGGCCATAGTATCCCTAAAGGCATTATATTGATGAGTTTTGTCAAAACCTTGGGTAGATGGTGAAAATTATTCAATAGTCTCTTTCAAATAGGGGAGGTTAGTCGGCAACTTGCAAGTGGGGTAGCCCCCGCAAGACTAACCGAGTTGATATCGATGGCAAAGAAAGTGAG
>MDSV01203943.1_pt1 | contig 28235 bp, 39 predicted proteins | sample 810851 | NCBI WGS metagenome assembly MDSV01 (sample SAMN05326640, study PRJNA326480) | marine metagenome | isolation source: seawater | place: Atlantic Ocean: North East | collected 2012 | reverse complement strand
TTGTTTAGCCTTAGGTAGTTTGTGTTCTGAGTGCCACTTACGGGCATACTCTTTTCTTTTGTCAGGGTCTTTGTAAGGCATGGGGTTCAAGTATCCTAATGATATTTAGAACCCTCAGTACGAGTGGTGGGAGTCGAACCCACACTGTCGAAATTTTAAGTTTCGTTTCTCTGCCTGTTGGAATACACTCGCATAAAAATTCAAAAAAGGTTTTGAGTCAAAAAATTTTGGGACTTTTTTTTCGACCTTTTTTGAAATCAAAAGTCAATTTTGGATTGGATTTCCAAACCTATCATAAGTAGGAGGATGGAAGACGCAATACTCATTGAAGGTTATCTTCATTTCCTTTTCTGTTAGGTTGCAATTCTTTGCTGCCTTGGGTAAATTCCATTTCGCGGCGAACAACATTTCCATAGATTGACGGGTTTCTGGTCTCATAGTCGTAGCATTCTAGAATCTCATTATAAAAAGATGGTGGGTATTGCATTAGTCTGTAAGAACAACATCTCCTTGAAGTTCCATCAACTTGATCTCAGCAAGCGTTTCAAGGCAAGTCCAATAGGTTTCTCCACTGATGTGGTTGTCATCACAGAAATATTCTGCCATGTCCTCATGAAGATGCTTGAGTGCGACCAAATCTTCTTGACTGATGTGCATGGGTCGTTTGTTGATTACCTGTATATTATACCAGGGTAGTGCTGAGGTGTCAACCCCCTAGTCGGGATCGAACTCGTCAAAGTCCTCTTCATCCAACACCCTCAAATCACCAAGTGCTTCTTCAATTTTTGCTCTATTAAATGATGCACCTTGGAGAAGAGCCCATGCCTGAAGTTGCATCTCATCCCTCTTTTTCCTAAGAACTTTAGATTTTACGACCAAATTTTGGATTTGGGATTCATTACTTGATTTGATATCTGCCAAGGTAGATTCAGTAGAAGCGATTGTAGCGTCCATAGCTGCAATTTCTGAGTCTGTAGGTACGGGTTGGGGTGGCGTTACAGAGTAACCAGCAGTTCCACCTGTCAATGCACCACTCGCACCTATACCAACATTCATTACTTGTCCAAGAGTCGCATATCCAGAAGTAATGGTTCCCTGACCATCATTATTAACAGATGTAGGCCAAGAAACCGTGCCTTGATAATAAACAACACTTCCACCACCAACACTTGGTTCTGGATAATCATCTTCCAGATCTCCAAAATCAGTTCCTGGAGGGGCAGTTGCTTGAGACTTATTCGATTCCCATGCTTCAAAGTTACCTACTCCTGGATCTGGGGCCCCACTAGTATCGTATTCAATTCTATTTGCAAAACCAAGTGAACTACTATCGAGCAAACCAATCTCAAGTGGATCTGTTGGACTCTTAGTAAAATCAAAAGCAGCATCAATATCAGTATCAGTATAATCAACCTTATTATTGTCAGCGTCTCGGTCAACTCTATATGCAACAAATTGTCTATCTACAGTCAGAGTAGATTCTTCATCCAATGTAAAAGATGGGAATGAAGAACTAACTCCAACCTCAATAATTTTTGGAACATCGGTACTAATTCCATTCAGTGCTGGTTTACTTAGTATAAAACTAGGAACTGTTTGAATAAATGCAGTTGAAATTCCGTTGATAGGATCCACTACAAACATGGACACAGATGTAGTTCCAAATCCAACCACTGTTGTTTCTGGACTGAAGTTAACACTATTAACTAAATGGTAACCAATTGGCACGTTTGATGTAGTTCCAATACCCACATGTGCAAAAATAGTTTCACCAAGACCAATAGATCCCTGAACTTTATTTACGATTCTGACAACACTTGTTGTTCCAATTCCAACAATTTTTGGAATGAATCCAGTTGAGAAAGTTTCTGGATTTGTAAAACTATCTACAAGAAAATCACCTACCTTAATCCCACTAATTTCTGGAACAGCATTGACCACTGCCATTACATTATGTTGTGAGGTAATGAATCCAACAAAACCAGTTAGAACAGAAGTGCCATAGTCTCTATCTTGTTGTTTTTTATAATACTTAACTGCACTTTTTGGTATACTTGTCGCAGGTGTGTTTACGCAGGTAAATATTTGAGTAGATTCTTGACCATCTCTAGTATAAGTCACCTCTGGTTCTGATGCTTCCCATGCCAAATTACTTCTAGCATTGTTAGTAATTCTAGCATCATATGCTGCACCAATTGCGTCAACCGCTCCATTAATTTGATCGATTAGTGGTGGTATTTTTGTATCAATTTTAATGATAACTTCATCAAGTCCATCCAATTGAGCATCAATGAGTGCCAATTGATCCAGGATTACTTGTCTTTCCTGCTTTTTCAGTTTAATCTCTTCATTTAGTTGTTTTCTAAGTTTTCTTCTAACTTTTCCTTTTCTTTTATCTGCCATTACTCTTCACCCTCCTCAGGTATAAATTCTGTTTTATGAGATCTCCATTCACATGTTTTTGCCCAAATTTGATAACTGTAATGTACTGATTCGCCGGATTCATTCTTGATGGTAACAGTTCTACCTTCAATTTTCTCAAAATATAATGCTTGCCATGACCCAATAGGAGTAAGTTGAACAGACATCGTATCTATATCAACTAGACCATCCCAATATTCTGGTAATTCAATTTGATTTGACTGAGATGTTCCACGAACATAAACCTCAGGATCTGGTGCCTCAGGACAAACATGAGATAACTTCCAACCTTCTTTAGTTGGGTGATCAATTTCAAATTTCTTCCACCATTGTTTATTAATAATTCCCCTCACCGATACTTGATCACAAGTAAATGAACCATTAACACGAACATTACCATTGAATACTGTGGTAGAGTTACCAAGGTTTAGTGCGTTCTTGATGTCAACACCATTCTTAATGCCCAAAGACTTAGCAATCTTAGCACCAAATGAGGTTTCTAGTGAAAACTGGTTAATGTTTCCATAGAGATTGATAACACCATTAAACTGTGATATGCCATCTACCCATAAAGATAGTGGTAAAGCGACTCCAGTACCAACAGGACTGGGTGGACCAATATTAACTGCTGCCTTTGCAACACCAACGGATAGAGCAGCACCAAAAAATGTTACGCCAGGATTCACTAAGACTCCACCAGCACCAAACACAGGTAGAGTTAATTTTGATACATCACCTGCACCAACAGTAAGTTTTGCAAATTCACCAAGTGAAGTTCTTAATCCCATATTATTACCTCTAAGGTTTGAAGAGATCTCTTACTCTATTGTATGCATTAAATGCTGTTTCAAAAATATTTGAACCAATTATTGGTTCAGTTCCATCTCCCATCTGAACAGGACCATTTTGTCCATACAATGTCATGTCTGCAGCAGCCAGAGTCATGTCCAAGGTTGATACAGCAGTCATTTTTGTTGCTTGTAAATCAATCTCCGGTGCTGATGCTTGAAAAACTTTAGAAGGTTTGGCAACGATCGATCCATCTGCATCAGTCGTTTCAAGAATGATATTATTACCTCTAAGGGTTAGATCTCCAGAGTATGCTTCAATAACTATGTGACCATTTTCTGCTCTTATCGAAATAGCAACGTCTTTATCAGTAGACCTGTCTCCAGTTGCAATTTCAAAAGATTTTCTACTGAATACTTTACAATTCCCTTGCTTATAGAATTGTATACCTTGAGACGTGTCGGTTGTCATACAAAACTCACCAACACCATGCCCGATAGTATTGTGTCCAGACAGAATATTAAATCCAGGATAGTTTCTTTTATAAAAATTCATAGCAAACTCATCCAATCTTTCTTGGACTAAATTGTCTATTTCTTCTTTGGTATAACTTTTCATTAGTATCCTGAACCTCCACTTTGATTACTATTACCAGTATCAGTATTTATTTGAGTTGATGGGGATGGTGATGGGGATGGGGATGGTGATGGAGTCGGTGCCACAGCAGGAGGTGCAGTGGTAACAGTGGGTCCTACTGCAGGTGTAGATTGAGTTTGTGTATCTTCAGATTCAACTATTTGCACAACGGTTTGTCCTAAACTTTCTTCTTTAGTATTGTATATTATAGCATGAGGAGTGGATTTATGTCTCTCTCCTACCATCTTAAGACCACTATCCGGATGTGTATGGAATGGTCCATAATATTCTCTACCATTTACGTATCCAACCAACTGATCTGGATCACCAACACAATCTACAACACTGGTAATACCAACCAATCTTCTTCTAGTTCCAGAACCAAAGTCTGAATTATATTGTCTCTTATATGCCATAACAGCAATTAAATCTGCACCCGTACCAGTATCACTTTCAATCCTAATTGATGGTTGTATACCCCATGGAACATTATAATCACCAAGATCAACACCGATGACAGAACCGTTTGTTGTAATACCAGTTACACAGGTTTCACATACATCATCACCAATAATAATAGGATCATCAGGACCGTAACCAATTCCAGGAGATTCTGGTTGTACAAAAGTCACAATACCAACAACATCTGTTCCAATTCCTGGTTCTCCTGGAATTGGAACGCACATACCATTCATACAGATCATACCTGGTGGGCAATCAGAATCAACATCACATGGGATGGCGCAGATTCCATTGACACACTCCATACCATCTGGACAATCATCATTAGTGCTACATGCAATTGGTGTTTCTACCTCATCCAATGGTCCTTCTGCAGTAGGATCTGAGTATGGAATATTCGGACAGTAACCACGACCAGATGCAGTGATAACTACATTTTCAATTTTACCATTCTTAATAATCGGTCGTGCTTGTGCTCCAGTGCCATATCCACTATTGTCAATAATGACGAGAGAAGTTTCACCACTAGTATAATTCTTTCCTCCATTTACAACTTCAACTGAGAATAATTCTGATCGGTTACCAACAATCGCTCTCAGTTTTGCTCCTCTTCCGTCACCTCTAATCTTTACTTTTGGTGGGAGACAATATGCATATTGATAACCAATTGGCATTGGCATTAAACTATCTTGAGATTGTGGATTATCAATACCTTTATTACAAGCATCAAATATAGAATTTTCACCACCAAACAATGTACCAGTGGCAATTGCTGCCTCAATTGAATCTAATCCTTTGTTGAAAGCTTTAGCTGATTCTCCTCCAGTTAATTTATCAACATCCTGCAGAATGCTACCTAAGTTTGATCCTTTATAAGTCCTCTGTTGATACTCACCATTTGTGAAAATATCTACCGTTGCATTGTTAACATCTTTTTCAATATTGCTTAGTTCTTCATTTGCTTTCCTGAATACATTGATACCTCTGACTTGCTTTTCCCAGTCATCACGCTTCTGTTCTAGTGATCCATTTATTGAAGATATCCAAGTACTCGGAGTATTACATTTCAGTCCATCACATCCAATGAAATTTATAATCTTAGTTGCCAAACTAGTTGCCTGAGAAAGAATTCCTTTAATAGAACCGATTCCACCCATCAACCAATCAAGACCTTGTAGAATTGGATCCAACAGTTTCTCTAATGCATCCATAACTTTTGCCAGGATGGATTGAACAAATTGTTCTGCTGCACAGAATGGTCCGTTGATGACTCGACCAAGCATGGTGTCAAATAAATTGGTCAAGAAATTCATAAGATCACCAAGCAGTTTTTCAAACAAACAATATATTATAGAAAGAACCTTCATGAATCCTTTCTGAGCTGCTGGGGTTGTTATGTACGATAAAGGATTAACTATATTCAGTTTTCCAAGAAATTGACTGAAGAGTGTAGTTAACTTTCTAAACAATCCATTTCTAATATTATTGAGTATCATTTTAACGATACCAAGAGTTCTCCTCGCAAACTTCTTAACTTGGTATGTCATGTCAACGACCTCGTTTAAAACGGGATCGACATAAGTATCAACTGTTTTTTCTAAAGTATTTGATAAAGCAATAAAATCTTGAAGTACTCTTGTAAGTTGTCCAATGAGATTATTTTCACACGTTGATCCAGGTGTAATCTCTTTAGATGTCCTTATTTCAAATCTCTCTTCTGCTGCATTACCACTTCCATTTAGATTCTCTACTGTACCAGTAGCGCCTATGGCATATGCCCCTTTAGATGCTGTAGCTGCTACACCTAAAAGAGTAGCGCCAAATTCACCAACTTTTCCCTTCTCAACAGTTTGCTTTTCACCCGCCCGTCCTGGTTGTGCAGTGGGGCGAGGTGAACCGTTGCGCAACTCATCCCCAGGCGTTAGCGGTCTGAAGACTCCCGGAGTAGTTGCCTTACCTATGGCTACATCCCCTTCCTGTACAGTATTCTCTACGTTTCCACTTCTATGTAAAAGACCCATGATGACTGGTTGTTGAGCATTCTCACCATCCAGGAAGAAACCAACAGCAGTTTCTCCACCAATGAGGTTCATGGTCTCACCCCTTGTACCCTGTCCAGAACCAACACATGGATCAGACATAACCTCTGCCCATCTCAAATCTTCATCTTTGAGTTCAGATGTATTCCAAGGATCGTATCCAATGATTCTAACTTTTACTCTATGTCCCTTGTCACCACTTTGAGACATGACAACATCAGTGTTCTTCCAATATCTTGGATGAGCAACTCTACCAATCCACCAGGTAAATCCATCTCTACCTGCAAAATTAGTTTTTAATTGGGGTGCAAAATCAGACATTAATCTTCGTAAATTCTACATTCATCTGTTTCTGGATTCATCTCACAATATAATTCTAAAGCAGTTGGGTCATGATGATCTCCTGCTTCGATCTCCTGCTTATGATTCTCTGCATAAACTTCAAGTTCATGCAACTCACCCTCAATATGACGACGCTGTTGAGGTGAGGTTGTTGGGTTAGAAAGTATTTCTTTATCTTTCTCGATGTGTGTCTCAATGTTTTTCATTTTAATTCTCCTTTACTTGTAACCGTAAGAGTCTCTAATTAATTTTAGAGACGTAGTATTTTGATTGGAAGAAAAGTGATGTCTTAATTCTTTTATCAAATATAAACCACTTATTTTATCTTCACTTTTATCTGCCTTTCCGCCTTGATTTTCAGGAAAGAAACAACGGATGATATCTCCAACTTTTAATTGGACATTACATGGCACAAGAATATTTAGTCCCTGTGTAAACATTAAATTATATCTAGAAAAAGATTTAGCTTCGGTGGTACGATATTTAACTGGATCATTTGCACCGCTTGGGTCATGAACTCCTTCATCAGATATATTAAAAAAAGTTCTTGTAGATGATCCAAATAAATCCGCAGGACGAACAATTGTGGATTTTTCACTCTCTTGATCTTCAGGAGCACTGATTTTAGATTCTGAACCCAATTTCAAATCATTATTCAATTCGTCTTTTAAATTATAAAAATATGTAACTACATTTTGAGTCTTTGGACTAAAATTAATAACTTTGTTTGCATACATACCAACTCTCATTGATGTTCTAAGATCATTATTTTTATCAAAGTAGTACGATATAATTTTAAAAATATTTTCACTTGAATGTGTTTTATTGACTTCTCCAAAAACATATGTTTGTATTGATTCATCATCAGCACTACTAATTTGAGATTTAGTTTTCATTGCTAAAGTATCAATACTCCTGAAATGAAACCCATCTTTGTTTTGATAAAAAACAAATCCTGCTGTTCCGTGTGATATAAGTTCTGGATCTGCATCATTTTCAGAAGTATCTTCTCCCTTCACTCCTCCTGGTATGGATATTGACTGTGGTCCCAACCATCTGATTAACCAAAATGGTGTTTTATTATTACCATAAAAACTCAATGAATTTGAAGTAGGTTCTATTGTACCAATTCTTCCTTCTTTAATTTTAAGGCGATCTCTCAGCATCTCTTCAACATGAGTATTTACAGGAAGATATTGAAATTTTTTCCCAATCTCCGCGTATTGATTAGATATCCACTCAGCTGGAATCAAGTGCAAATTGAAAGATACCTTTTGCTTTTCCATAGATTCATTCTTTACCCCATAAACAATGAAATCTTGTTTAAATGCTCCGGAATAAGTTTCTATATCTATAGTAACTAGTTCTCCTCCTCGTATTGGCAACTCTTCAACTATATTATATGTCGATACGATTGCCAAATTCACACTTACAGTTGGTTCTAGAAGATCTTCATAATAATCTGTATGTAAGAGTTGTTTGGTTAGGTCAAATTGTCTCTTCCCATCAAGAGAAGAGATGTTAACCGTATTATATTTGACTGCTGCTGTTGGTTGTAACATTATCCTGCCAATCTACTGAATAAAGATGTTCGCCAGTAATTATTTAACCCTCCTGACTGAACCATATGTTGTGGGTTCTGTCCGCTACGTTGATTTTGAGGTGGTGGTGATGGAGATGAAGCAGAAGCAACTTGAGGTGGTTGTTCTTCTTGTCCTCCGCCGCCACTAAATGCGCCAACAACCTGCAGCAGACTTGCCATCAGTTGTTCGCCCGCATTTTTCGCACTAGGTCTTCTGGGATCAGTTCCAATCTCTCGATTTTGTTGTGATCCAGGAGAAATTTGAGCAGATTGATCACCTGATGCATCACCTGGAAGTCCCGCCAACATCGTCTGTTGTGTTCCTGATCCCAGTTTACCAATCATAATATACTTGACATATGGCATTGCGGGCATATCAGTCCCTGTTCCACCACCAACACTTCTGACTTCAAAGTGTAAGTGTTCTCCTGTACCAGCCCCAGTGTTACCAATCTCACCGATAATCTGACCATTATATATTTGCCCTGGTCTTAAATCTGATTGACGTGCTAAGTGAGCAAAGAGAAAATCCTTACCAGATGCTTGAATAATAACTGAGTGCCCATACCCACTCAGATACTGAACTAAACTTACTTTTCCTTTCAATCTGAAAGCAACATACCATCCTTTCTGATGACCAGTTCCAATATCTATACCTGCATGATGTTGTCCACTTCTCATACCTCTACCACTGGTCATTATCGGACCACCTGGATCACTTCGTCCAGTCATTGCTGCAACAGAAACAAGATCTTTTAACCCAACATTTACAGTGCTGGAACTCATTTGTGTGAGACCTGGGTCTCCTTCGGCGGCAGCAACAGGTTCTTCGCCAATAGTATCTGTTCCTGGATCATCCAGAATTTCTGGAGCAACCCACTTACTTCCATCCCATACTACAGGTTCACCATTTAGAGTTGCTTCTTGTCCTATCATTCTCTTCTTCGCTTCCGAATCAGATTGATCGTTTTCCGGAGCTGATGATCCATCCATAGGATCTCTTGAAAAGAATGCCTTTGGAATCTTCGTTATCACCTCAAATTGTTTCAAAGGATTCAAGAGTATTTGCGGATCCGGAACTTCTGCACCCCAAGGTAATCCTCTAATTACTTTAAGAATGTCAATTCTTTTCAACCAACCAGGGATATCAGGTAATTTTATTTTCGGCAATCCCTCATATAATCTTTTAAATCCATCCTTAGCCCATCCTGCCACTCGACCGCCAACTAGCAAAAGTTTTTCAATATCCTCTTTTAATTTTTGACCAACTGCTTGGAATCCACCACCTTTTATTAAAATGTATGCAAGATCACCGATGTATTCACCAATGATACCACCGATTAATGTTCCAAAAACAGGGATCGGAATGAAAGATCCAATAACACCACCAAGAGCAGCACCACCAGCACTAAATAATGCCTTACTCAAATTCATATCTGGTTTTCCGTCTGGTCCACCACCTGGAAGTTCAGGATTATTACCACCTTCTGTGTCTTGGAAATATGTCAAGACACCAGCAAGTAAAGATCCAATGATAGGAACTCTTTTGAAAACTCGCATCATTGCTCTGCTTGCGCCAAGCACTGCTTTACCACCTTGAAGACCAAATTTACCAGCCTGCCTGATTGCTCGCAAAGGTCTTGAATTTAATGATCGATCAAGTCCACCACCAGTAACACGAGGACCTTGCCCTGGAAGTCTAGTGCCCCTTCTAATTCCCTGTCTGAATCTATCAGCGCCAGTTCCACTTATAGTTGATTTCTGCCTAAATGGATTTCTAAATCCCCGTCCTGTTACTCTACCCTGATTTAGTTTACCAAATTTTCTATCGCCTGCTTTGTCCCCAAATCTTTGTCTATATCTTTGCTCTGCTCTGGACTGAATTGCACGTCCAGACCGTTGCGTGGTACGATTCTGAGTTCTTCTATTGTTACTTTTGTTTCTAGAATCTCTACCTCTATCGCCTGGTCTTCCTCCTCTCCGTCCCCGCTGTCCTGGTCTTTGTCTCCGAGGTTTTGGTTTTTTACCCTTAGGATTGTTGTTAAAAGGATTTGTAGAAAAAGGAATGCTGGGCAAACCAAAACTAAAAGCACCAAGTGCAGCTCCACCTAAACCTAGGAGTCCACCAAGAAGACCTGCACCTCCACCGCCACCACCAACAACGTCAAAGTTAGTTATTTTTTTAAGTTCTCTTTTTGATGGTAGTGGTGCATTTGCTAGTTCTTCAGAACTATTTTTAATAAAATCAGCAAACTTTTTATATTCTTCTCTACGATCAAAATCAAACGCACGAACTCTCCTTGCTTTTGGACTGAATCCAATTCTTGAAATATTATTAGCAGCTTTTTTTAATGGAGACTTAAGTAATACTCTCATTTACTTATGCGTTTAACGCTTGATAAATTGACATCGAAGTACCATACTCCAAACTATCATCATCCTTTGATGGCAAATGTGCGACAGTAGGAGATCCACCGGCATCTCCAGTCCGAGATGATGGATTAAATATCGACGAACCTCCAGCGTTGCGATACGGTTCTGCACGTCCACTCCCCATAGGAACTGGGAGGACAGCAATATTACCAACTGAACCAACGTTATCTTCTCTTGCAATTTCTTGAGTTCTAGTTCTACTGGTGTCAGCAGAAACATTTTCTCCTTCTACTAAAGATTCTGGTTTTGGTGCTGGTGGTTGTGGAGGTGGTATTACTCGTATTGTTGGTAGTTTGAGACCTTCATTACCAGCAGTATTGAAACGATGCCCACCAAGTTCAACAACATTAACCTCCTGTGATGCATCATATCTTGCAGCATGAGTTCTAAATCCAGTAGAAGCGCCCACTAATCTCGCGTTTCTTTCACTTTGTCCTGATTGTAATAAATTCCGTCTAAGTCTTGCTCTTGATTCTGCAACTTGTAATGCCTTTTCACCTCTTGCCATATCGGCTGCAGAGTATGTTTTATCTAATTTACCCTCTGCATAAGGTTGATATTGATGTCTACCCTGAATGACATCTTTTATACTACCACTCCTTGCATTGAACGTTCCTGGAGTAACCTGACCACTTTGAATCAATCCTGCTCTATTCAGAACAGATCTTCCAACAGCAGCCATTCCAAGTTCACCTTCACCACCTGCTTCCGCAAGCATCAATTTTATTAAGTATTCTCTATCCTCTCCTTCAACTACCGGATCACCTTCAGTTCCAGTTCCTTGTGCCCGAGCACCAGGAAGAACAGGAGTTCTTGATCTTATACTAGATGAAGATAATGAAGATGATGATGATGTTCCAGTGCTTCCTGACGATGCAGATGTTTCTGCTCTTGCTATCTGCTTATCATACTCTGCATCTTCTCCCATGATGGTGCCATGGAAGAAATTCTGGAAAGGATTTCTACTTGCTCTCTTTTCTGCCTGTTCCTTCCGCAGTGCTTCAGCAGTTGCTGATCCTCCCTGTTGTTCTATTTGTTCATCAACAGCATCATCAGTGCTGGAACCAGGAAGCATATTTTTTATTTTGTCACGGAAATCTTCGTTCGTGACAGCGAACGTAATACCACCAAGTACCAACGCAGGCATTACAAATCCAGCCATCATAGGAAGTAAACTAATGATACCACCTAAGATTCCTAGTATCTTTGCACCCAACCCTCCAACTAATTTTATAATACCATCTTTCAGAAAACCAAGTAATCCTCCGCCAGCGCCGCCCTTTCCTTTCAGTTTACTAGGTGCAGACTCTAACTGTTTCGTAATACCAATGATTACAGACTTAAGGATCGCTGCGATATCAAAAGTATTGACAAGAGAATTTCTAAGTCTCTTTACACTTCCACGTAATCTTTCTTCTGTTCTTTTTGATCCAAAGAAATCTAAAATTTCAATTGCAGTTGTTTTATTCTTTGAACTCAGAGTGCTTATTAATGGATCCTTATTTATTTTCGGTGATCTTTTTGCCGCTTGCGCTCCAGTCTGTGCTTCTGGGTCACCACCAGAACTTAGAAAATCCAATGCCTTCCTCTTGGAAGGATTTTGCATTTTCTTTCTAAGTTTTCCGAATTTAAGTAGCGAAAGGTTTTTAAACATTAACCCATTGAACTAGCGTTTTGCTGTCTGGCTTTTAGATTCTCTTCTTCAATATATTCATTTAGGAGTCCAACATATATATCCCTCTCCCAAGGAATTAGATTTTCAATCTCCGTTAATGAATATTTATGGTGCTGCATCAAGCCAAAATTCGTTTTAAAATACGACTCAAGACTGATGTGAGCCATGATTAAGCGAAAAAATTGCTTAATCCTTCCAACGTTACTTCATTTTCAGCATCCGTATTTGGATTTTTCACATTAAATGTATGTGATAACTTCGGCATAGTAGTGAAGAACTCTTCAATATCTTGGAATTGTTTTGTGTTTAGAGTTTCAATCCAAGTCTTCAATTCCTTCTTGGTACAGTCAGACGCTGCCCAAGATTCTTCAGCATTATAAACAACGTCAATACAAGATGCAATCAGTTCAAATGATTGTTCAATGGCAGATTCATCTGCTCCACTGAAATCAAAGTTAGATGAAACAAATTGTGAAAGAGATGGATACTTCATTCTCAACACCAGCGAATCATCTAATTTAATATCTCTAGTATGATTTTCATCTTTCTTAACTTTAATTTCATCAATATAAACTTTCACAGGAACTGTGGTTTCATTATCATCAGGGCAAGTGATGACTAAATCAATTGCTTCTCCTACAGATTTACCACGAATGTTCAAAAAGATATATTCGATATCAAATGTAGGAAGATCATCAACCTTGACTCCTCTGGTAGAAATACAATCTTTGAGAATATTTTTGATCGCAATTGTAATCTGTTTTGTGTCCTCACTTTCCAATGCAAGAATGAGAATCTTTTCTTCCTTAACTAGAAAGGGTCTATACTTAATCTTCTTTCCAGATGAAGGTAATTCCAACTCATAAGTCGGTGTAGCAATTTTTGGTAAAGGCATAATATCCTATAGTGTTTTTCAGTAATTTTATTTAGTGTTATTGTCTAAACCAGCTGTCAAATAAATTTTGACCACTGAGTGTCTTGAGAGTGGAATGTATACGCTGCAGCATATTTGGATTTGATTGTGCTGCCCTCTCCAATGCTGCTGTTGCCTCTGCTTGTTCTTTTTGAGCTCTCGCAGCTGCTTTATTAATGTTACCACCTGGAAGACTGCTAAGAGTTTCTGAAGCCGCATTAATTTGATCTGGAGTCCAATTATGCTTTGCTTCTGCGCTTGATCTTGCAGTCGATCTATTAGGTGTAGCAGTTTGTTCCACCCGGATTGGTGCTACATCGGCACCTACCCCTGCAGATACCTCGGATGCTCCTGTTGTATTAAAGAAACTTGCAGCTCCAAGATCAAATGCGAAGTCAACCGTATTTTTTGAAATATCATTAAAACCCGCAAGAAGATCAAAGTTCTGAGCGGCAAGACCGCCAATTGCTTCGGCACTGTATATGGAATCAAAAGCTGTGCCAAAGGGAGCATCCAAACTAAGAGGTGCAGGAGGTGCGTCAACATCAACTGATGGATTAAGAGTGTCAGAGTAACCACTTGCACCTCTACCAATTCCAGCATTTTGAGTTACTAGATAGCGAGTGTAACTAAAATTAACTGATACTTTTGTGAGGGTAGATCCATCATAAGAAAATGGAATTGCTTGAATATTAGTTGGAAATGCCTCAAGAAAAATGTAACTAAGAATATTTGATTTCCTCTTTTCCTTAAGATCACTACTAAACTTATTCATACTCTTGTCTTTTAAAAATCCACGTTCAAACTTATGGATTACAATAGGTCTCTTGTATGAATTAGGATACCTTAATCTATAAAAGCAATTGGGATCTCCAAATCCAGTCATTCCTCGTGGATCACCAAGGTATTGTCCGTCAGCATTAGTGATCGGGTCAATATAATTCATCCACTCTTCAAAAAGTCTCAGAATTTTATACTCACTATCAACATAGAAAGTTAAATCAAAATCAGTATAGACTCTACGGTTAGGCATACGTTCAATGAGTCCTTGACGTGCTCCCTGAACTTCCATTACATCAAATGCCGATCCAGGAAGGGTAGCATCTGAACAAAAGAAATTAAAGTCACTAGTTCCATTTCTATCATCAAACACATTAGCATTTGAAAGATGCCCTTCAACCTGTCCGTATATGGAACTTCCGGAATTTAATCCAAGGTTCACCATAAACTGTGAAGTCTGAGTGAGTCCACCAAATCTTGATTGTACATCCTGTATCTTTGTATAAAACTGCCGAGGATCTGGTGCAGACATCTAAATACATTTAAATTAATTATATACTATATATGCCGTATAAAGGTGTTTATAAACCGTCGAATCCTAAAAAATATAAGGGCAACGCCAACAATATAATATATCGTTCCCTGTGGGAAAGACGCTTCATGGTTCATTGTGACTTGACGGAACAGATTCATGAGTGGCAGTCTGAAGAATTTTTTATCCCATATGTTTCACCTGTAGATAAAAGAATTCATCGATACTTTCCCGACTTCTTTATTAAGTATATTGATAAGAATGGATCATTAAGAACAATGGTTGTTGAGATCAAACCAAAGAGGCAAGTAGAAAAACCAACTACAAATCCCAAGCGTCGAACAAAAGCATGGGCAAACTCTGTAACGACTTGGATGGTGAACCAAGCAAAATGGAAAGCAGCAAGAGAGTTCTGTGCTGACCGTAAGTTTGAATTCAAAATTATGACTGAAGACGATCTAGGAATCAAGTAATGGCAATTAGACTTAAAGGTTTCTACGGACTCAAGAATAGAAGACTGACCGGTATAGATCCTAAGACCAGAAAATATTATCATACCAAACATGAATTAACTGAGATCGCAAGAAATCTTGGTCTCAAAAACTACTCCAAATATAATCAAAAAGATTTAGCAGAGTACATTGAAAGAAGTCAAAGGTATCAACGATCTACTCACGCAAAACAAGTAGGTGCAACATATAAACCACCTACTTTACCACAGTTAGATGAGCAAGATATCTTTGAATCTCGTCCTGAATATCAAACTATTGGAGAAAGAATCAAAGAAAGAGCAGAAGGTTTAGAGAATGCAGACTGGTATGCGAACGAATTGTTTACTGAGTTAAATGAGTATGGTGCATTGAGATTTCCAAAGTTGGGAGAGTTATGTTTCTTCTCTTATAGTGCAGCGTATCCAGAACAATATCCATACTACGACACAAGACCTCTAGTATATGTTCTGGAGTATCAGGAGGATAAATTGCTAGGTGCAAACCTACATTATCTAAATCCAAGTTATCGTGATGCAGTTGCAGGATCCGTGATAAATAAATACGGAGCACGACTACCAAAGAAAACTATACATAGTTATTTCTTTACTAACATGGGAGATACTTATGTTCTTCCACCAAGTTCAGCAGAATATGCCAGCGTAGCAGAACTCATAACTGAGAAATTTGTTGATAAATACGGTAAATACGTGGATCCACACATGGTCTGGGACAGCATCTAAATGTCAGTAGAACTTTCAAAAAACTTTAATTCATGGGGAGCTGCAAGGATTCCTGGTTCCGCTACGATGCGGTTAAATGAGTTCTATGTGAAAGATAATACAGGACAGACATATGAACTGAGGTATGATCCCAACAGTGGAACAAGTGCGATTGTTGGTCACAAAACAACTACTCGCGCTCGGAGGGGTCCGGGAGATACTAATACGACAAAAACTGAAACGATAGTTTTATTTGAATCCACTCCTGAAGGAGGAAAATTCACAGATAAAGGAAACGAATTATTAAATGCTGGCAATTTACTAAAAAATGATGGATCAACATTCAATGCGCAAGATCTGAAAAATACTATTCAGAATGATACAACCAATGCATACGAAAAAACAAAGGCAAGAAGACAAGCGCAAGGTGTTAGCATTGAAACGAAAAATACAAAGGTAGCAGTGACCGGAACTGCAACCGGTTCAGAAGCTGCGAGCACAACAGCAGAAAATCCAGATGCAACTCCACAACCTGATGCAGTTCCAACAAATGCTGATGGGGAAAAAGAGGATACAGTCCCAGCACAAAATGCAGAGGCTAAAAGAGATCAGACTAATTCTTTTCTAGACCCTATTCTTGAGAAGTTTGGAATAGAAATGAATACAAACGATATTAATCGTCTCATGTTAAAGGCACCAACCGAAGAAGAACTGAAAAGACTAGCCGCTGAGTTTGGAGTATCCGATACAGCAATCAAATCAATCTCTCAAGGTGGAATTAAGTATCCAGTTGATGCAATATTTGGTGGACCAAACTCCCAAGATTATGTAAATATATCTCAGTACGTATACAGACCTCCTTCATCAAATTCAGTTTTTGGACAAAACCCATTAGACGCAGTAACGACAGGTGTACAAAGAATAAGTGCTCGTGCGGAAAAATTAGGTTTCGTAAAACTTCCGATGCCAAATGACGTTTCCGATTCAAATAATGTCAACTGGGGTGAAGATGCAATGAATAGTTTATCTGCAGCGATTACTTCTGCAGTAACAAAAGATCCTGCTAAAGTTGCTGCAGCAGCAGGTATAGGTGCATTAATACAAGGACTCACTGGTATCCAAGGATTAGGTAAACTTGGAGCAATGGCAGGTATCTTTGGTAATGCAGGTGTCTTCGGAGAAGAAGGAAAAAATTTACTAAAAAATGAAAGAACGGGAATGGTAATCGGAAGTGCCGTATCATCTAGACTTCTTTCCTTAGGAGGTGTCAATGTATCTCCAGAAGCACTTTTAGCTAGAGGTTTGGGTGTCATTCCAAATCAAAATATGGAACTGCTGTTCAATTCTCCAACACTAAGAACATTTGTATTCAACTGGAAACTTGCACCGAGAGATGAATACGAAGCGAACAAAATCAATAACATTATTCGTTTCTTTAAGCAAGGAATGGCAGTAAAGACTACAGCATCTAGAGCTGGTGGTTCATCATTATTGTTGGGAACACCCAATGTGTTCAAACTTAAGTTTATGACAAGAGACAAAACACAGTTGTTAGGTGTAGGTAGAATCAAAGAGTGTGCAATCACTGGATGTAGTGTGAACTATACGCCAGAAGGAAAATGGACAGCGTATGATTTGGGTCAACCAAGCAGTATACTCTTAACTTTAAGAATGCAAGAACTTGAACCCATATACGCTTCTGATTATATCAATTCAGAAGACGGTCCAGTAGAAAGGACTAGAGCAACAGATTTTGAACAAATCAGATTAAACGAGGTAGGTTACTAAAAATGGGATACTTCAAAGAACTTCCAGAATTACTTTATCCATCTTTACTACCAAAGGCAACTCGTAGTGATGAAAAGATAAGAGTTAAAAATTTATTTCGTAGAGCAAAATTAAGAACTGATGCTAGTGGATTTACACTCACATCATTGTATCAAATTGAAGAAGGTGAACGTCCCGAAATGCTTGCTGAAAAATTATATGAAGATCCAGAATTAGATTGGGTAATATTAATTACAAATAATATTACTTCAATAAGAGATCAATGGCCCCTGACTAATAATGAATTACAGAACTATATGATAGAAAAGTATGGTTCACAAGAAGCACTTGAGTTACCACATCACTATGAAACAAAGCAGATCGTAGATACCTTTGGTAGATTAGTTCTCAGAGAAGGACTCATTGTAGATGAAGATTTTACGTTTACTTACTCCAGTAATACTGGAACAGAGATTACAGACATGAATGCTTCGGGCCCTATTTCTAATTTTGTGTATGAAACCGTTGAAAATAATAAGAAAAGATTGATTAATATATTGAAAAAACCATACCTAACAATGATCACATCAGATCTCAAAGAAATCATGAGATATGGAGAGGGATCACAATTCATCACTGATAAACTCAAAGACGTTTACAATCCTAGAACTAGTGGGATATAAAAAAACCCTCCTTTCGGAGGGTGTAAAGGTCAGGAGTTGACCAGTTTAGCAAAGTAGTTGAGGGAGTCATCTTCCTCTTCTGTGTTGCTACTAGGTGTAATATCAGGATCATTGAATGATTTGCTGCGACCCTCACTCATGTCTTCATAGGATGCACCAGCAGCACTGGGTTCAGAGTAATCGCCACGACGCTCACGTTCCCATTGTGCTTCTTGCTCTTGGGTTTCACGATCCTGCATCTTAGGAGTACCCTTGTTACCAAGAGCATAGTCAAGACGCTTCTTCAGATCATCATAAGACTTGAAGTTCTTAGGATCAAGAAACTCATTCAGGTCATAGAGATTGTTATAGATCTTCTCCAGTTTCTCATCGTCATCGAAGAGAGCAGAAGAACGGGCAAACTCACTGCTGTCGTAGTTCTGGTAACCAGCAACCTTACGGATCTTCAGTTTAAAGTTAGCACCACTCCAGAAATCAAAAGGATTGATGGGTTCTTCATCAGCAAACTCAGGTTTCATTGCTTCCATGATCTTGTCATGGATTTTCTTACCATACTTGTAGAGGAAGACTTTACCTTCGTTCTCAGGATTAGCAGGGTCGCTAACGACAAAGATGTTGCTGTAGTAGGACAACTTACGCTTTTGCTTACGTGCTTGCTCCTTACCAGCGTCGGTGCCATTGTTCCAAAGAGTAGAATTGTACTCAGAGATTGGGCACTTCTGTCCCAGAGTAGTCAAAGAATTCTCGATCAACCAACCACCAGGACCTTGGAATGCGTGAGTGTAGACTCGTGCCCAAGGCAGTTCATTACCTTCTGCTTCGGGAAGGAAACGAATGACAGCGTAACCATTACCAGTCTTATCAACTGATGGTTTCCAGATACGCTCGTCGGCACCGTTACCTTTCTCGTTCAGTTTTTCAACCGACTTGATCAGTTTTTCAGTAAGGGAACCGGTGCTAGATTGCTTTTTAAGATTTGCGAAAGACATAGGATTAATTGGATAATTAGGATGTATTGGATGTGTACAGGTCTATTATAGGGTATAGAACGCTACCTGTCAAGCGAGTTTTCCAAATCCTGGATGGTCTCATCCAGTTTTTCAAAGAACTTGTCCATACCATCAAGTTCGCTGTAACCGAACATCTTGGCAGCCTCAAGAACTTTATTCTTAATCATGAGAGCATCAGGATCATCAGACAAGGACACACGGAAGAAGAATAGTTTTTGCTTCTCCAAGAATGCTTTGAGTAATTTAAGATGATCTTGTTTTTGTTCTTTAGAGTATGTACCAATTAAGTACATATCTCTGGCGAGTTGCTGTTGCATTTTCTCTAGGTCCGTGACGGTTTCACGTACCATTTCAGATTCAAAAAAACGACTCATACCACCTGCTCTCGTAGGATTTGCTTGTATTTGGTTACATCAATATTTAGGAAGGGTTTGTATTTTTTGATTTTTAGACTGACGGTTTCCCAAACTGGATCTATCAGTTTAGTATCAAAATCTTTTGTGTACTCAAGAATCATATCTAGAATTACCATTGTCTCAATAGACAAAGCACCCTGTAGATATTTCTTCAATATCTCAGGGTGTGACTGTCCCTTAATAGAAAACAGTTGTTGAAAATTTTCTTTGTTGATGAATACTTCTGCCTCTGTCTTGAACATATAGGTCAAAGTCTGTGCTCTTTTTGCCCAAGACTTATAATTATCTTCACCACTAGAGATGATCTCGCCAATCCATAGACGTTCAGGATCATCACATTCAACAAAATTTGCTAGAAAGTATTCTTTAATCTCATCATCACTTTTCTTCCGAGACATTCGCTCAAAGAAATAACGATCTTTACGATTATTATATGCTTGAACTGATGCTTTGGATTTACCAGAGTATTTAAAATAACTATAACTCTGTTTTGTGAAATGATTCTTGAATGCTAGGTAGGTTTTGTATACATCAATGGGAGTCACGGCGTTCTCTTTCATCAAGTGCTTCATTAATAATTTGCTTCAACTCGATACGTTCTTCTGGTGTAAAGATTGTTCTAATCTTCACCGGCATAGGAGGATACTCACCATTAGGAAACTTCCGTTTGGTTGTATACTTTCCAGGTACACTCATCCCCTGTGTATCAATCTTATCAGTCATAATGGGAGTTTTGCTCTCGTAGTTTTCTTCAGAAAGTTAAGTTGAATAGCATCGTACTTAAGTTTTTCCTTCAATGGTTTTGAAATCAGTTTACCAACAGATTCCATTTCAATCTTGTTCTCTTCACAAAATGTGAGGATAGCATCGATGTAATTGAATTTGTATTCCTTGACTAGACTTTCAATCTCCTGTGCGAACTTTGCTTGGCACAAGAATTTCTCCTTAATGAGATCGTCAACTTGATTCTCCATATTCTCCTGTTTTGAATTCGACGAACTTTTTAATGTACTCTGTGAGAAGTTTAATATAGTAACCCTTGTTTGTTTTTTCGTAGACAAAGCTTTCTCCATTTTCTGCAACCATAATAGTAATAAGTTTCTTAACTGGTATTCCAGTCATTTCAAAATACATGCAAGCATACGCAGTCTCTTGCACAAAATAATTTTCAATCCATTTCTCGGGTTTAATCTTGGCCGAGGTCTTAAAGTCGATGACTGCTAGTTCTCCATCGTACTCTGCGATGCAGTCTACTCGTCCTGCAAGACCAAGATAGTCGCTGTATAGCGACTGTTCGATTACGTGTATGTTATTTATACGATCAAGGTTCTCCTTCGCTGAGAGTAGGAGAAACTTCGTAGAGGGGAGCATATCAATGTCCTTGATAGGAACATTCTTAATATATTGTTCTACTGCATCATGGAACTTTGTCCCACGAAATGTAGACTCCCTGGTAATTTTGTTTGCCTTTTCCTCACCAACTCGCTTACGCCAATCGACGAAAACCTGACGGTTGTAGTGACTAGTGACAGAGGTGATAGATGGATACATCTTACCAGATGGGACTTCGTAAAACCGAGTCCCATCGATGGTAGTTGCTTTCAAATCAGTCTCACCTTTTAAATGATCTAGATGAATAAACATTTACATACCAAGTGCAATTTTAGTCAGGATATAGTTACGAACGAAACCTGATCTTACAATATCATTGACATCAAATTCAATTGAATCGAAGTCTTCTGTCATAGCAAGGATGATTTTTTTGAAATCAAGGATTCCGTTACGTTCGTTGGTCTTCACAAGGTCAGACTGTGCTGCGTCACCACAGAATACAATCTTACAATTTTCACCAACTCTTGTTATTATACTATCAAGTTCATGAAAATTCAAGTTTTGCATTTCATCAACGATAATAATACAATTATCCATGGTAGTACCACGGAGGAATGATGTAGACCAGAAACGAACAGTTTCCTGTGCTCTCAATGCGTCATACAACATTTCAAACTCATTATCATCCTGCATCTCAAACATGTATTTCACCATGTTCTTATATGGGATCTGATAAAGAGAGGACTTATCCTCATGATCTCCAGGAAGAAAACCAATCTCACGAGTGGCAACCAGAGAACGAACCACATACACCTTTTCATAGGGTGTAAACTGATCTAAAACATCTCTGAGTGCAAGATAAAGTGCAATGAATGTCTTACCTGTACCAGCACATCCATACGCAAAAAGATTTTTACCTTCTTTATATGAATTGAAGAAGAGTTTTTGATTATCTGTCAATGGTTTAATGTCAACCATTGAATCAGAATTAATTGGTTTCTTCCTCTTCAGTTTTCTTGAACTCATGCTACCAATACCACTGATAGCGTCATTTTTTCTTTTTCTTGCTGGCATACTTAGATATTGCGGATGTTGGAACCTGGGGTTTTCTTGACTTTGGATAGAACATCATTCCATCCTGGTGCTTTTTTACGAAGTTTATCTTGCCAATCACCAACTTCACCTGGTTGTGGACAGGTCGATGGATCACTCCAATCTCTCTGCCAATCAGGATTATCTTCACGCCATTGAGACCATTCGTGAACGCTCATTACAACGTCCTTCTGTTCTCCGGTCTCTTTGTGGACTACTGGGTATGTTGCCATAGTTACAAAACTCAATGATTTATTTAGACCCACTCAAGGGCTTCTGAGACAGTGGGGAACTGCTCAATGAATACTTTCTTACATGCTTCTGCAACTTGCATGTGTTCCTTCTGTGTACCATGTGCAGACCTCAGAGTTATATAATGGATCCATGACCTACATGAACCGGTCATGTAGATTTTAGTCCCTACACAGAGTGGAAGCACATTTCTTGCACATTCCTTTGCCACTCCTCGTTCCAACATCTGCTGATATAGTGCCATCGAAGAATCAAACAGAGTCTGCATTTGCAGTTCTAGATTCTGAACGGTAAATGGATCAAGATCATCAATAGAGTTCTGACGATTCTTATCATCTTGACGGCGAAGTTCAGGCAGAGCGATCTTATTACCAAGCAGAGATGAATCTGCATACCGTTGTGAAAATTCTTGAAATGTAAATGACCTATGCCTCAATATTTGAGCCGCAATAGCACGAGTAGTTTCAATCTCAAGAGTCAAAGTAGATTGCTCAAACACAGACCAATGATTATGCTTAATACAATAGCGTAAAAGACCAGCATACTTTTCATTCTCCTGGTTACTGGGGTTGGAAACTCTGGCAATGTATGCCATAGTTTGCTCTGCGTCAGGAGTAACGCTTACTAGTTTAACAGTCATAGTTTAGTCAGGGTAACCATCGTCGTCGTCAAAAACTTCGTCATAATCCATGACAGATCGTCTTTGATTGTTTTCATATGTATACGCTCTCACATCTGAGTATACTTCAGATTCAAGAGCAGCAACAAGACATTTTAAATTTTTTACAATTAGTTTGAGTCTTTCTTTTTCCATAGTCACAGTATGGCAATGATTCATTATACCATAAAAAAAGGAGGGTGTCTATACCCTCCTTTATTACGATTTAAAACTTTGGTTTTTATTCTAGAAGTCTCCTACAAATTCGTTTACATGTTTGCTGGTCATCATCACATTCAATTAGACAGTCAAAATAATCGCTGGTATTGTCTCCGTAATTATCTTGGTTTGCGTCAAGGTGATTCCATTCTGCTAGTTGATTGCGTGATATGAGATTGTGCATTCTCACCTCCGGTTAGGTTTAATAATAAAAAAACTAATGTAGGTTAGTTTGGGATCATACATTGCTCCTATTCTGTATTATATAGCATAGTTTGTGTTAGTTCACTAACATTTGTTAATTCGTAATATAACGACAAAAAAAGAGAGGGTTTGTAACCCTCTCTGATTAAGTCACTTTTTGTAGATACGACCACGATAGCAGAAAGTCCCGTGAGACTCCTTGCTTTTTACACAACGAGTACTATACTCGACACCACGATATGCAGTGTGAGTAATTTGTGCGTCATGTAGTGCAGATGCTTTTTCAATCTGCTTACGAATGAGATTAAGCGTATTCATAAGTTTACTCCTGAAGTTGGGGTGAGGTTTTAATTCTCCCGTTCCTTCAGTCGTTTGCGTCCCAGTCATCATAACATTCAGGATTTGACTCCTTCATTACTTCAACTAACTCAGTCTTTAATGCATTACTAATGTTCTCATTGCTCTGCATTCGCAGGATGATCTCATCAGTTTGAGTGCAGGTGAGTGTAGTGTATAGTACTAGTTCAATCATGGGATGAACGCTCCGTTCCGCGACTTACTTGCGTCCGATTACTCGGATGAACGACAGGTCTATTATAGACCATTATCTCTATTTAGTCAAGTTAATCTGTATCTTCTGATACAGATTCATTATTTTTTAAGAGATTAGAAATTGTCCTTTCTGTACCATCCATAGTCTTGATCTGATACAGATTTGACTTCATATATTTCTTCAGTTTCTTATACTCTTTCTTGACATTCTGGATTTCATCAAGATTGAGATTTACATTCAAATTGTTATCTTTCATTTTTTTGTTTTACCTGGTGAAGGTCCGTTCCAAACTTTAGGACTAATTGTTCCGGAACTTTGAGTAATGTTATTCAAATTTTCTTTATGGTTATCCCAATAATGATCAAAAATATCTACTTTCTTAGCAGAAACAACCAAATCAAACTTAGTCAATTCCTCTACAAGATACTCTACCAGATAAGCATTTTGTGGTAGAGATTTATCTTGTGCTAGGGATGGATCACAATCCTGGTGTAGGATTTTAATTTTAGAACTCAACTTCTACCTCCCCACTGAACATCTGGATATGCTTCTTGTACAATTTCTTTTGTGATCTTGTACTTGCTTTCCAGTTCTTTATCTTTAACAAGGCAAAGAATTTCTGCATCAAGTGGATGCAGTCCTTCTAAAATATTAATGAACATTGTCTCTCTACGGAGAGATTTCAATTGATCATTACCACCCTTGATAAAGTTATAGAACTTAGTCCACTCCTTACGGATAGTAGTCCTACCCTTCTTCAGGTCACCGAGTCCCATGGAATCACTCTGATTGTATTCCATAGTACCAACTGCCTGAGCAATCTTGGTGCTAAGAGTACCAGTAGTAATCTGTTCGTCCTTCATACTGGAGTATGGGACTTCACCAGGGGGAAGCACAGAAATTACACTCGGGTCAAAGTTCCAAATGAACAGTGCCTTAAGTGAATCATGCTCATATTTTTTAAGAACTTCAATCTTCTTCGCTTTTGTTCTTTGCTTATTTGCAAGTGCAAAAATTTCAAAGATAAAAGGATTGGGTGGAAGTTCTAACGTAGTTTTAACCGTGGTGGTGGTCTTCTTCTTCGTCGTTGTCTTGGGTTTCGTAGTCATTTTCAAATCGTACAGCTAAAATTTCATCTGGTAATACATTACCATATTCATCCAACATTTCAGGATGCAAATTAAAAGGCAGAACTTGCCTCTGTAACTGCTCGTTAACAATATAACCAATTATAGCCCCAACGAGTAAAAACTGGAAAGTTATTAAAGAGAAAATAGTTATTGTTGCAGCAGTCATTTTTCATCTCCGGTTTCTTGTTTCTTAGTATAGAATGAAACCTCAAAGTGAAAATACATCTCTCTATTCAGGAAGGAGATCATTTTTCCAAACCTAATTTCAAAAGGTTTGTCCTTTTGAGGTTTTGGTTTCCCTCCCAATAGTAATTCTACACCTCTATTTATTGGTAGATCAGAGGATGTTTTGCTCTTTGAGATATCTGATTGTCTCACCACATCCTCCTATTTTTTTGTAATCCACTAAGACCTGTGGAAATGATGTTCCTTCGGGAAACTCATCGTAAAATTCATCCTCAGTAAAATCTCTATTGAGTTTATACTCAACATATTTCTGCTCAGTAAGTTGAAACACCTGAATAATTTTTGTGCAGTATGGACAACCTGGCATTGAATAAACTGTGAACATCATTCCCCTTTTGATAAGTCTTGTTGGACAGATGGAACAACTGGGTTGCGATCAATATTTTTGATCACAATGAACGCATCTTTGTTATATTTAACAGTCCCCTTAAGAGGTGCCCACTTAGTTCCAGCGCCATCAATTCCATATACAGATGACCCTCCAATCTCTACAACAATGTTATCATCAACAGTCCATCCCAGTTTATTTACTGCAATGGCAATCTTCTTTATTACAGAATTTTCCATAACATCTTCCTCAACATCAAGTTTTCCAATCATTTGAACCCTTTCGATTTTACTTTTGATTTGTCTAAAACATCTACATGTGAGAGTTGATTGGTGCCAGACCATTGAAACCAGTAGTTACGGGTGACTTCCCAATCATCAAACTCAATTGACTTACCATTTTTAAATGTCAGTCTGTAGTTGTGACGATCATAATCTTCTTTAGAAGTGCATGTGAAATGGGTCATTGCTGAACTGATGCCCAATCATTATCAAAGATTTCAAGACCCTTGTCGGTTAGAATGTGGTCATACATCTGGTCAAAGATCTTGGGCGGCATAGTAACTACACTAGCACCGTTGTAGTAGGAACGTACAACCCTCTGCACACTACGGATAGAAGCAGCGAGCACCTGAGTAGGAGCACCTTGGATACGATACAGATCAGCAATGGAACGTACTACCTCCAGACCTGCCACAGACTGGTCGTCAAGGCGTCCTACGAAAGGTGAGACATAATATGCACCTGCTCGTGCTGCTAGGATTGCCTGAGCAGCAGAGAAGATTAGGGTGACGTTCACACGGATGTTGTTGTAGGACAGTTGACTACATGCCTCAAGACCATCACGGGTCATAGGAACCTTGACGGTACAAGGGAATCCAAAAGTCTCAAACAAACGACGACCTTCTGCAATCATCTCATCAGCATTTCCTACAACTTCCATGCTGATATCATTGATACCCATGTCTTTGATTTCTTTATAGACATCATCAGGTTTCCGACCACTCTTCATAATCAGAGTAGGGTTGGTGGTGATACCATCAATCAATCCAGTGTCATTATACTTACGAATCAGTTCAGTATCTGCTGTGTCTAGGAAGATTTTCATTTCTTTAGGTTGTCCAAAATTTCTTGGTATGCACTAATTATATCACCTTTTTCATTACGAAACAAGTCCTTGTCCATACTCTGACCATTTGCGTTCCGTAATCTACATCCATCTGGACTAATTTCATCAGCAACAACAATATCACCAGCAGTAGTTACACCAAATTCAATTTTAAAATCAACCAAAGTAATTCCAATTTTACTAAAGAGATTAGAAACAACGGCATTTGTTTCTTTAGCATATTGTTTGAGACGATAGACGTTCCTATATCCCATGATTTCCATTCTATCTTCAGTCAAGAGTGGATCATTCTTACTATCATCCTTCAGATAAAATTCAATCAAAGGAGGACAGAATCGTACATTCTTTGGAATAGTAGTCTGCCTTACAATAGATCCATCAGCAATATTTCTAACTACAACTTCAATCGGAATAATCTCCACCTTCTTACATCTCATCAATGCTGGGCCAGCATACTGAATGAAATGTGTTTTGATACCTGCTTTCTCTAGTTCCTTAAAGATAATACAAGAGATCTCATTGTTGATCTTACCCTTACCTTCTGGATAATCTTCTTTCTCACCATTACCTGCAGTAACTTTATCATGATAGTGAATCAGAACCTGATCTTCTTCTATGGCCTGAATAACACTCTTTACCTTTCCTTCTACGAGTATTTTGTTTACTTTTAAATTCATTTTACTTCTCCAATCACCCATGATCTCATACCATGTGGTGTATCTGAAATGATTTCTTGAGTCAGTTGAACTACATCTTCAGGTACAACCACACAGAATCCAATACCTAAATTGAATACATTACGCATCTCTTCCTCAGCAATGTCTCCTGCTTCTTGAATCTTATTAAAGAGTTCTGGTCGTTCCCAAGAGTTATAGTCTACATCCACAGTCATACCCTTTGGAAGGCACCTAGGAAGGTTCTCAGGGATACCACCACCAGTGATGTGTGCCATACCAAGAATAGGAACTTCATCCATCAGGTCTTGAATAAGAGGAGAATAGATGGTAGTTGGTGTTAACAACTCAGGCATCTCTTTGTAGTAGATATAATTTCTCCACAACATATCATTGATAAGAGTATATCCATTACTATGAAGACCACTACTCTCAATACCAATGACTACATCACCTGCCCTGATGTTACTACCATCAACAATATCAAACTTCTCTACAATACCAGTACAGAAACCAGCAAGGTCATAAGTAGTTGCTCTAAAATGTTCGGCAGTCTCACCACCTAGAAGATCCATCTGAGCAATCTTACAACCCTCAGCAATTCCATACACAATGTCACTGACATTAGCATCAAGAGTTTTAGTGGAGATATAGTCTAGAAAATATAATGGTTTAGCGCCAGAACATATAACATCATTGACGCACATAGCAACAAGATCTTGACCGATA
>MDSV01148422.1_pt1 | contig 28235 bp, 38 predicted proteins | sample 810851 | NCBI WGS metagenome assembly MDSV01 (sample SAMN05326640, study PRJNA326480) | marine metagenome | isolation source: seawater | place: Atlantic Ocean: North East | collected 2012 | reverse complement strand
TATTTCTAGTAGTCTTGATTGGGATGTTAATACTGATGATCCAGACAAAGTACATTCAGTTCCTGCAATTATTAAAGCAAGTGATAATGAGTATCGTGGAATTAAAAAGAATAATCTTCCAGTTGCTAATCAAAAATTATCTAGGTTAATTGTAATGGAAGAGTATATACCACCATCAAGTTCAAACTCTGGGCCTTTATCAGCTGAAGATGGGTTTGATGTTGCTAGTCCTTTTGATTACAATAATTTAGAAAAAATGTTTAAAGAAACTGCCAAGGATATGTCATCTGCGCAGGAAATGTATAAAAAGCAATTTCCTTTAGATACTTTTAGAGGTTATGTTAGCTTTAAATCAACACATGACAAAGCAAATCAAAATAAAACATATTCTCAATTGAAAGTTAGTGATTTAACAATACAAAAATCAACTCCAGATTCGAAGACAATTATGAACTTTGATGCAAATCAGCAAAATTCTACTGGAGCTAAAGTTCAAGGTTCTAAGAAAACAAACGCAAAAATAACATATAGAAAATCAATTATTAACAATAAATCTACAATAGAAAAAACCTCACAAAGACGTACAAAAATTCAACCAGCTCTGTTTTATATGTTTGAACTTGCAGCAGCAATAACGTTAAAACAATTCCCGGGCGCCTTTGACGAAGTCAATATTCATTCTGGTGGTGATATTCCTTTATATTTAACAACACAAAGAACATTGTCACTTACAATAAGACACGATAGCGGCTTTGCTGCTGATGTTATGTTGAAAAAAGGTAACAAACCTCTTAGATTAAGTGCAGATGGTCAAGTTGCAAATAACAAAAATAAACAAAAAGAAAATGAAATTATTTATTATTTCTTAAAAACTTGTAAAGAACTAGGTGCGACTGGAATAGGTGCAGATCACGATTACGAAGGAGGCAAAGCTTTTCATGTAGACATAGCTGCAAAGAACAAAGATATAAGCTCTGGTAATTATGACAGTAAAAATATATCAATAACGTATAAGGGTAATCAAGAAGTAATTACGCAAGCCCAGTTAAGAAGAAAAATAAAGACAACTCAAAGTGGTAGATATTGGGGTAAAGATGATGCCGGCAAGTTTACAAAACACGGTGCGCCTACAGCCTTGGCAAATATATTTAAATAATTTTGTAAATATAGTTTAAAAGTAATAAAATGTATGTATGAATACAGAATATTACAAGTTATACAATATTGATTATTACGGTGAATACAAAAAATATATTAGTTTCTTGTCAGATATTAATGAAGATAGTTTTAACTTATACGAAATGCTGCCAGATCATTCTTTAGATAGATTTAAAGAGCATACTCTTAATAAAGAAAATAACTTAAAAAGTCTTGACTCTAATTTAAAATATTTAGACTTATTTGAAAATCATACATTTTTATTTAATAATTTAGTTGAAGCAGAAATTGATCTTTTAATATATAAAGCTTTTCTAGAAATAGAAAAAAACCCTAGTATTTTATCAAATATAAAAAGTTTTAAACCTAAAAATAAAAAAACTAATAAGGTAGTTTATGAAAGATGCGGCAACGTAACAGGCCGTTTAGTAGTAAAAAAAGGTCCAAAAATATTAACAATTCCTTCTAGATATCGATCTATTTTAAAATCTTCACATGACAAAGGCAATATATATAGTATTGATTTTTCTTCTTTAGAGCCTAGAATAACAGCAAAGCTTTCTGGCAACAATACAAAAAACGATATCTATGAAGAAGTATTAAATTTACTTAGCTTTAATGCAGACAGATCTATTATTAAAAAAGCAGTAATTTCAAGTATTTATGGTGCCAACTATAGTTCACTTGAAGGCTTGTCTATTGAAAGAAGCAAAGAGATCTTTAATAAGATAAATGAGTATTTTGATTTTGACAAAATATTAGAATTATCAAAAAATGTTGATGATACTGGAATAAGAAGGAATTTTTATGGTCGACCACTTTGGAATTTATCTGAAACGAGAGAAAACGTTTTAATAAACAACTATATTCAATCATCAGCTGTAGATGTTTCACTGACATATTTTACAGAATTAGTTAGATCAAATTGCGATTTTAAACCATTGTTTGTTTTGCACGATGCGCTTATTATTGATTTAAGCGATGAAAATTATATTCAATTTAAAGAAATAGTAGAAAAAGGTTATAACGATTCAAAGTTAGGATATTTTCCTCTTAAACTTGAAAAATTTAATATATAATATTATCATTATAAGAGGTGCAAGATGAACGAACTTAAAGAACAATATTTACACGAAATTGCTGCACAATACATTTTAGGAAAAGATGTTGATGTTGACATAAAAGGTAGCGAACTACAACTAGAATGTTTTAAGCAACTATTAGAGTCGTCTAGAAATTTAAGAATTTTATTAGAAGAAGGTGATAATCTCACTCAAATAAAACTAACACTCAATGAAAAAAAGAACTTAACCAAAAGATTTCAAGACCTAACAGGTATTACTTGGAAATTATAAAGGAATTTAATGTATAAAGAACGCGACGTTGAAACTTTATGGGAAAAATATAGTAACTTATTAAAAAGACTAGAAAGTCAAAACGTGGATAATTTAATTGAATCTATGGATCAAAGAATTTTAATGTCTTCGTTTTCGCAAAGAGAAAAGGAACCTTTTTGTGGAATTGGTGGTAATGTAGAATATGCATTAGAATTAGCAAAAAAAGCTAGTGCTTTAAACAAAGCTTTAAATTATGATTTAAACAAAGCATCAATTATAAAATGTTCGCTTTTATCAATTCTTGGTAGGGTTGGAACATTAACACGAAACAGATATATTGATACAACTTCAGAATGGCATAAAGAAAAGCTAGGTCAATATTTTGATTGGAATGAAGACTGTCCAAAGTATCAAATTAATGATATGACTTTGTTTATATTACAAAACTATAATGTGCATTTAAGCTGGGACGAGTGGAATGCAATATCACTTATAAAGGATATGACTTCTGAAGATAATAAGTTTTATAATATGCATAAGTCTCGCTTAGCTCTTGTATTACAACTTGCACACGAAACTGTAATGAAAGATGAAAAAGATAAAATTGACGGAGAATATACAGTACCTTTTTAATAAATATATAATATAAAAAAGAGGTAATTATATGCAAGACATATATGAAAAAGTTTTTGAAAGATTATTGAGTGAATTTAGTACTATGGGTGGAGTTGGTGGTGCTCCGGGAAATGTTACTGGTGTAGCAGCTCCTTTAGGGGCAGGTCCTAAAGCTGGATCTCGTGGTGAAGATATATACAAAAAGTCTACGGCTACAGATAAAAAGCATAGATCAAAAGGTAAAAAGAAAAAGACTTATACAAGATCTGTTCAATACTATCTAAAACACGGCGGAGAAAAAGAACGTAAAAGAACATTCAAAGAGAATTTAAATTCTTCTTTGCTAGAAGCTGCAAGATCTGCAAGAATACCTGATCTTAAAAAATCAGAAATTATTGCTTATCTAAAGTTTTTAAAAGGTGAAGTTTCTGATAATATTCAATTTTCAGTTACAGAAAAAATTGCAGGTCAAGCAATGAATGTAGGAATAAGAGGTACTAAAGATGGTAATATGGTTTACTGTTCGACTAAGCAAGGTTTTGAAAATAAAGCCGGAGACTTTTTTGCATACAGCAATACAAGAAAAAGATCAGCAACTTCAGAACTTGTAAGGCAAGCTTTTATTGAAAAATTTAGAAAACTACAGTTGGGTGAAGAAATAAAATTAAATATTGAAGTTATAAAAAGTGACTCTAAAAAACCTGACTTTATTTCTTATGGCGTACCAGAAGGTTCTGAAAAGATTGCAGTTTTTGGTATGAATCCTCCAGGTAGTTTTACTAGAAGAGATGCTGCAAAATTGACAGGTTATCATAAACGTTCAGAACATGGACCTGGTGGCACACTTACAGTTTTATTACCTGAAGATATTCCGCTGCAGCCTAGTGTATTGGAAAATGAAGAAGTTATTGCAGAAATTAATGCTTTAATTTTAGACGTACAAAATTTGCCAGGAAAAAAGTCTGACCCAGATCAGCCAGTAAAAACAAATATCCAAAATTACATAGCACCTAGAGTTAGACGATTGACAAGCATGATTTTCCCTTCTAGCAATTTAAATCCTGATAGCCCTATTGAAGCTGCTGCAGTCAACATGACAAGAAATGGACAAAAAACATTCTTTAAAGTGCCTAATGAAGATTTTAATGCTCTTCAAAGAGTACAATCTTCTGTTTACGCAGAGTTTAGAACTAACGAAATTAGAGGCAGAAGACGTATGGGCAACAAAAAATATTATGCTCTATTAAATAAGTTAACGAACAAAAGAATTGATTCTTTTATAGATCAGCTAGGCAATCCTGTTTCTCAAACTTTCGCTTATAATGTTTTTAAATACATAAAGTTTATTAATGAAATAAATATACTTAAAATGAACTTTGTGACATTTTTCAGTCCAGAACAGTTAGATTCTTTTTGCAACTTAATGCTAGAAGGTCTCCAGAATAGAGATAGAAGAAAAATAAAGAAAGCAATTTCACTTTTTGGTGCAGATGGAAAAAATAATTACTCATCAACCGGACAAGAAGAGTTTAGATCAGTAAACACTGAAGCTCTTGTTCAATTTATTGATCAAAATAATTTAATTTAATGTGTAAAAATTAAAAATATAGAATATAATGTTGACATAATTGGTCGACATAAAAAATTAAAAAAATAACCAATTAAAAAATTAAACAATTACAAAATGAAAGGTAATCAATTATGGCTATTGACTTAGCAGCAATTCGCAAAAAGCTTGGACAATTAAACGGACAAAACTCAAAGAAAAACGCAATGTGGCGTCCAGAAGAAGGTTCTGAAACGACAATTCGACTTCTTGCGTATCCAAACAACGACGGACAGCCATTTAAGGAACTAATGTTCTACTATAACATTGGTAACAACCCAGGACTTCTTGCTCCATATCAATTTAGCAAACCAGATCCTATTCAAGAGCTTATTACAAAATTACGTGATGAAGGCGCAAAAGAATCATATGAGTTAGCTAAGAAACTTTATCCAAAAATGCGTTGTTATGCACCTGTTATTGTTAGAGGTGAAGAAGAAAAAGGTGTAAGACTTTGGGCATTTGGTAAAACAGTATATCAAACACTTTTAAATTATATGCTTGATGAAGATTACGGAGACATTACAGATCCTATTGAGGGTCGTGACGTAAGAGTAAGCTGTACAAAAAACCCTGGCCAACAATGGGCAACAACTGATGTTCGGCCACGTGGAAAAGATTCACCACTTTCAGAAGATTCTAGTCAAAGTAAACAGTGGCTTGACAATATTCCAGACGTAAATGATCTGTTTGAGATGAAGTCTTATGAAGAGTTAGAAAACATTATCAATACTTGGCTTAATGATGACGAGGAAGAAGAAAAGACTACCTTTAGAGGAGGTTCAAGTCAAAAGAGTTCTAATGACGATTCTCCTGACGCGATTTCTGGTAAGTATAAGGATTTAGATGATGCATTTGCAGATCTAGAAGCAATGTAATAATCAAAAATTCTTAAGTTAACTATTATGCCGACTTATGTCGGTTTTTTTGTATAAATTGTAAGTTATTGTTACAATCTTATTATAACTTTATCATAAAAGGAACAATGATGGCAAAAGCTAAAAAAGCCAAAAAAGAAGAAGATCAATTAAACGACTTTACAGCTGATCTCATAAAATCTCTTAACAAAGAAAGAGGAACTCGAGTTGCGTATAATCTAAGCACAGATGAATCACCTACTCACGTAAGTAGATGGATAAGCACGGGTTCTAAACAGTTAGATTATATTATTGCAAACCAAAAAGATGGTGGTCTCCCAGAAGGCCGTATTGTTGAAATATTTGGTCCTCCATCAATTGGTAAATCACATATTGCAACACAAATTGCAAAATCAACGCAGCAAATGGGTGGTATTGTGGTTTATATCGATACAGAAAATGCAACATCTGTAGAAAACCTAAGAATGTTAGGTGTTGATATAACTAAAAGATTTGTTTATGTAGATACACACTGTACTGAAGAAGTATTGTCAATTGCTGAAAGTACTATAATTAAAGCCAAGGCAATGGACAAAGATGTACCAGTTACTATCATATGGGATTCTGTTGCAGCAACTTCACCTAAAGCTGAGTTAACAGGTGACTATGATAAAGAAAGTATTGGTCTTCAAGCTCGAGCTATTTCAAAAGGTATGCGTAAAATTACAGGCGTCATTGCTAATGAAAAAGTTCTTATGGTTTGTCTAAATCAAATAAGAACAAAAGTTGGCGTAATGTATGGCGATCCAACAACAACCCCAGGTGGGATGGCAATACCATTTCACAGTTCAGTTCGTATTAAGTTAGGTGCTGGTTCTCAAATTCTTAATAAAGACAAAGAACCTATTGGAATTAATGTATCTGCTAAAACAATTAAAAACAAAGTATCAGCACCGTTTAGGACTTGTAACTTTGAAATACATTTTGGCAAAGGCATTAAAGAGCATGAACAAATGTTTGACTTATTAAGAAAACACGGGCCAGAAGAAATTGGAAATTATCATATTGAAATTTCTGGTGCAGGAGCTTGGAAAAATATAGCAGTTTCAACACTAGACACAGGTGAGGTTATTGTGGATAAGAAGTTTTACAAGGCAGACTTCGACCAGATTATAAAACACCCAGAGTTTGGTCAATATGTTGATATGCTATTAGAAAAAGCAATGATTCGTAAAAATGAAGCTGATGATCCAGATATTGATCCAGAAAGTTATTCTGAGATTCAAGAAGTTGCAAGACAAGTAATGGATACACACGAAGATGCATTTGAAATGTTGAAGTAAATGAATGAAAAACCGATTATTTATATTGATGGCTTGAATGTTTTTATGCGGCATTTTGCCGCGAATCCTTCTAAGAGTTTAAATGGTCAGCTTTGTGGTGGTATAATTGGTTTTTTAGGTAATATTGACCATTTGGCTCGCAAGTTTAGACCACAAAAAATTGTTGTTGCTTGGGAAGGTGGAGGTTCTTTAAGAAGAAGAGCCATCGATGCAAACTATAAAAATGGACGTAGACCTGTAAGACTTAATAGAAGTCATTATTATAAAGAAATACCAGATACAGAAGAAAATAGAAACTATCAACTAAAAACGTTAATAGAGATTTTATACAAGACACCAGTTGTACAGATTTACGTTAATGACTGTGAAGCTGATGATGTGATTGCATATCTTACTAAGACGAAAAAACAAAATATAAACAAAATAATTGTTACATCTGACAAAGATTATTATCAGCTTTTAGATGAAAACACGAAAATTTGGTCGCCTAACAAGAAACAATTACTTGATGATCAATATGTATTAGAAAAATGGTCTATTTCTTCACGTAATTTTTGTTTAGCCCGATGCTTTGCAGGAGATTCAAGTGATGGCATTAAAGGCGTAAAAGGAGCCGGCTTTAAAACTATGGCAAAACGATTTCCTGTTTTATCCCAGAATAAAGATATTAACATTGATGATATTATTAATGAATCACAAAAAAAAGTTAATACAGGTTGTAAAATAAAGCTCTTTAATGATATAATATTAAATGAGACAAATATAAGAAAAAACTGGAAGTTAATGTATTTGGACTCAATGATGTTGAGTGCTGATCAGATTAAAAAAATCAATTACCAGCTAGATAACAAAGAGTCTGCAATAAATAAAATGGACCTTTACAAAATAATAAATAGAGAAGGTCTCAATACCTTTGATATACATTCGTTTTTTATTTCAATTAAATCATCTTTAAGGAAAACTATTTAATGAGTCAAGATAGAAACTTTTCTAAATTTGGTAAAGCTTTTCAAGAAAAAGTTTTCCAAAGTATGTTAACAGATATTCATTGGTCTGCACAAATGATAGAAGTTATGAGTCCAGAATACTTCGATTTAAAATACTTATCATTTTTATGTGGCAGATATTTTACATATTATCAAAAATACAAAACATTTCCAACGCTTACGATCCTGATAACGATCATTAAAGAAGATCTTTCTAAATCAAGAGACGCAGTTTTAAGAGATCAAATTATTGAATATCTTCATAGGATGAAAACAAATCCAGATATTGGTGATTTACAATATGTAAAAGATAAGTCGTTAGAATTTTGCAAGAGACAAGCTTTTAAAGATGCATTGGAACAAAGTGTTGAGTTAATTCAAACAGAAAGATATGAATCTGTACTTAACATAATGAAAGAAGCAATATCAGTTGGTATGCCTAACTCTGCTGGACACGACTTTTTTGATGATATCGAAGCTAGATTTGTTCAAATAAATCGACAAGTTTGTCCAACAGGTCTAGATAGAATTGATGCACAAGACATTCTTCGAGGTGGTTTAGGTAGAGGTGAGCTAGGTGTTATTGCAGCAAATACTGGTGTAGGTAAATCTCACTTCTTAGTAGCAATGGGTTGCGCAGCAATGCGTGCGGGTAAAAATGTTATACATTATACCTTTGAATTATCAGAACACGAAACAGGAAAAAGATATGATTCGCATCTATGTCATATTCCTTCAAATGAAATAATTGAAAGAAAAAAAGAAGTTATTGAAAAATATAACGAGATGGAACTTGGTAAATTAATCATTAAGGAATATCCAACCGGCTCAGCATCTGTAATGACTTTAAGAAATCATATTGAAAAACTTACATTAAAAGGTTTTAAGCCTAGCTTGGTAACTGTTGATTACGCTGATGTTATGAAGTCATCAAGGGCATATGATTCGTTGCGACACGAACTAAAATTGATATATACAGAATTAAGAAATCTTGCAGTTGACTTGCAAATACCTATTTGGACAGCATCACAAGCAAATAAAGATTCTTCTAAATCAGACATCGTTGGATTAGAAAACTTAGGCGAATCATATGGTAAAGCGCAAGTTGCTGATGTTGTATTGTCAATTAGTAGAAAACCTATGGAAAAATCAACAGGTGGCGGACGTATTTTTGTTGCTAAGAATCGCGCTGGACGTGATGGATTGTTGTTTCCTATTAATATAGATACAGCAAGGTCAAAATTTGAAATTATCGAAGATACTGAACTAACTTTAAACGAAGCAGTATCACAAGATAATAGTTCTATGAAAGAAAAATTAAGAGAAAAATGGAAAGAGGTAAATAAAAAAGATGATTAAAATTTATTGCAATAATAATCTTAAAGATGCTTTAGATCAAAACGATGTAGACGAATATTTGCCTGCTTACGGCGGCGAAAGCGCTGGTTTAGATCTATATAATGCAGGCGGAAATATAACTATAATGCCGTCAATATCTGACAAAAAAGGTGCAATGGTAAGTACAGGCTTACATGTTTTTACGCCAAGAGGATATGTAACCTTAGTAAAAGAAAGAGGCTCTATCACAAAAACTCCCCTAAAGTACAGGGCGGGAGTTGTAGACGAAGGATATACAGGAGAAATATTTGTTAATCTTGTAAACATTAGTAATGATGAATATACTATAGAGAGTGGGCAGAAGTTACCTGTTCAAATTGTTGTTGTTAAGTGTGATAACGAGTATTCTGAAATGAGTGAAGAAGAATACTTAACTCTATCCCGTCTTTCCAAAAGAAAAGAAGGAAAAGTCGGAAGTTCAGACTAGATTAAGGAAGAAAACATGAAAAAAGAATGCTGTGGCATTACTATAGATTTAGGGTACGATAATAACTTAACAGACTTTTCAAAGAAACTACTTAAAGACTACTACATGCAAGATCATGAAGAGTCTCCACAAGAAAGCTTTGCACGAGCCGCCGTAGCATTTTCTTTCAATAAAGAAGAAAACAGAACAGATATAGAATTAGCGCAAAGAATATATGACTACGCTGCCAAAGGTTGGTTTATGTTTAGCTCACCAATCTTATCTAATGCACCTTCTCCAGGAAAAACAGAACTTGGTTTACCTATATCTTGTTTTTTAACTTATGTTGATGATTCGCTAGAAGGATTAATATCCCATTCAGATGAACTAAGATGGATGTCTGTTAAAGGTGGAGGTGTAGGTGGTCATTGGAGTTCAATTAGATCAAATAGTAATATATCACCAGGGCCGATTCCTTTCTTGAAAACAGTTGATAGTGATATGACAGCATATCGTCAAGGCAAAACTAGAAAAGGCTCATATGCAGCTTATATGGACGTTTCACATCCAGACATTGTAGAATTCTTAAGTATAAGACTTCCAACTGGTGGTGATGTTAATCGCAAGTGCTTTAATATAAATAATGCTGTAAATGTTACAGATGAATTTATGGAAGCAGTATCTAAAGGTGAGGAATGGAATCTAACTGATCCTAATGATGGATCTGTAAGAGACACAGTTGATGCTAGAGAACTATGGCAAAGAATCTTAAAAATAAGATTTAGAACAGGTGAGCCTTATATTAATTTTATTGATGAAGCTAATAGACATTTACCACAATTTCAGAAAGATTTAGATCTTAAAATATATGGCTCAAACCTTTGCAATGAGATCCATTTGGCGTCAGCGCCAGATAGAAGTGCTGTTTGTTGTTTAAGTTCTTTAAATATTGAAAAGTTTGATGAGTGGGAAAATACAACAATTGTAGAAGATTTAATAGAATATCTTGATAATGTTTTACAGTTTTTTATAGATAATGCTCCAGTACATCTGAGTAGAGCAATTAAGTCAGCACAGCTAGAAAGAAGTCTTGGCTTAGGTGCTATGGGTTTTCACTCTTACTTGCAATCAAAGAACATTCCGTTTGAATCTGGAATTGCAAAAGCAGCAAATATGAATATATTTTCATTAATAAAAGAAAAGGCAAAACAGAAAACAATGGAGTTGGCCAGATTAAAAGGAGAATGTCCAGATGCTAAAGGATATGGCGTTAGAAATTCTCATCTCTTAGCAATTGCGCCTAATGCAAACTCTTCGATTATCGCAGGCACTTCACCGTCAATTGAACCGTGGAAATCAAATGCTTATACACATAGAACTAGAGTTGGCTCTTACTTGGTTAAAAATCCTCATTTAGAAAAAGTTTTGCTAGAATATTGCAAGGATATACCAGACGTTAAAAAGAATGCTTGGATTTCTGCTCAATGGAAATCAATTATTTTAGCAGAAGGATCTGTTCAACATCTTGAGTATATGTCTGATTGGCACAAACAAGTTTTTAAAACTGCATTTGAGTTAGATCAACGTTGGATTGTTGATCACGCAGGAGATAGACAAGAATTTGTTTGTCAAGGTCAGAGTGTTAATTTATTTTTTCCAGCAGGAACAGAAAAATCTTATGTTAATGCAGTTCACTTAAGAGCTTGGAAAAAGAAACTTAAAGGATTATATTATCTTAGAACAAATTCAGGAGCATCAGCAGAAAAAGTGAGTCAAAAAGTTGAACAAGATAGACTTCAAGATTTCAGTGATCCTGATGAATGTCTGAGTTGCCAAGGATAATTATTATACAAACATTAAAAAAAGGTTAAACGATGTCGTTATTAAAATACAGTAAAACTTACAAGCCGTTTAGTTATCCTTGGGCAATGGAAATAGCTGAATCTCATGAGAAGATTCACTGGGGTAGCTGGGAAGCAAAATTACAAGAAGACGTAAATCAATGGAAGGGTGGTAAGATATCAAAAGAAGAGAAGAATCATATTACACAGATTCTTAGACTATTCACACAAAGTGATGTTCAAGTAGGTGGTAACTATTGTGATCTGTTTATTCCTAAATTTAAGAACAATGAAATTAGGAGTATGCTATTAAGCTTTGCAAATCGTGAAGGTACACATCAACGTAGCTATGCTCTTCTTAATGATACATTGGGCTTACCTGAAGAAGAGTATAGTGCATTTTTAGAGTACAAACAGATGAGTGATAAAATAGAATTTATGCAAAACAATGATGTTTCTACTCGTAAAGGTTTAGGTTTATCTTTAGCACAATCTGCTTGTAATGAAGGAATGTCACTATTTTCAGCTTTTGTTATGCTGCTTAATTACCAAAGATACGGTAAAATGAAAGGAATGTGCGAAATAGTTGAGTGGTCAATTAGAGACGAAACAATGCATGTTCAAGGTATGACGCAGTTATTTAGAGAATATGTCAAAGAACACCCGAGAATTGTTAATGATGAATTTAAAAAATCAATTTATAAAATGTATAGAGAAGCTGTTAAGCTTGAAGACAAAGTTATTGATTTAGCATATGAGATGGGTGTGATTGAAGGATTAGACAAAGAAGAAGTAAAGCAATACATTAGATATCTTGCTGATAGAAGGCTTATACAATTGGGGTTGAAACCTAATTTTAAAGTTAAAAACAATCCTTTAGATTGGCTTGATTGGATTATTAATGGAGATAGTTTTAAGAACTTCTTCGAAGGAACAGTAACAGACTATAACGCTGATGGTATGAGCGGTGATAGTTGGGGTTGGGAAAATATTACAGCTTAAGGAAAATTATGAAAGAAGAAATATTATTTTTTAGTGCACCTTGGTGTGGTCCGTGTAAACAAATGAAAACAATGTTATCTGAAAATGTTAGGGATGAGTTAAATATAAAAATAATAGATATATCTGAAGATATGGAAATTGCAGCGAAATATGAAGTTATGAATGTGCCATCTTTTGTAAAAGTTAAAGATGACAAGGTTATTTCTAGAAAAGTTGGATCTACAACTATTGAAGGTTTAAAAGTATTGTAATAATACTAAATATTTTATATAATATAATAATAGGATTTAAAAAGGAACGGATTATTAAATGAATTTTTTAGCAGAGATATCTCCACTTATTAAGACTTTGGAGCTCAAGCAGGAGCCTGTGATAATAACAGTTAACGAGTTTAACGAAGAGTCTGCAGCAGAATTTGCTGCTGCTGTTAGTTTAGCGCATAACACTGGTCAAAAGGTAATCCCTGTTGTTATTGACACTTTTGGGGGGCAAGTATATTCGCTAATGTCAATGATATCATCTATTAAGTCAGCAACAGTACCGGTTGCTACAATAGTTAAAGGTAAAGCAATGTCCTGTGGTGCAATTCTCGCTTCTTTTGGGGACGATGGATTAAGGTTTATGGATAAAGATGCGACGTTGATGATTCATGATGTTTCTTCATATGCTTTTGGAAAAATAGAAGAGTTAAAATCAGATGTAAGAGAAGCAGAAAGGCTTAATAAAAAGGTATACACAATGATGGCTAGAAACTGTGGTAAAGCTGACGATTATTTTGTTGATCTGATTCACGATAAAGGACACGCAGACTGGTTTTTAGATGCTGAAGAAGCAAAAGAACACAACATAGTTCAAAAACTCAGAGTGCCTAACTTAAAAGGAACAGTTTCAGTTAGTATCGAACTTGATTAATATATAATCTTAATAGTGTTAAAAGGAATAAAAATGGAACAATTTTCAACTTTAAATCAAGACAGAGATTATGTAAGATCATTGCAACAAGAAGTAGGTGTTACTGCTGATGGTGTTTATGGACCTAATACTCATCGTGCTGTTAGACAATATTATGGTATGCCTATTATGATGCATATGGGTAAAGTTGTGCCTGTTGATTCACCTCTAGAAATTGATTGGTCTGCGCCTCTTTATGAGTTAGACGATGGCACAAAAAACTGGTACAAAAGAAAAGCAGATCCTTCTACAATATGCGTTCACTGGGGAGGCTTAAATTCTAGACATTGTTATAATGTATTTAATCTTGCTAGAGGACGACACGTTTCTTCACATTTCTTGATTGGTAGGAATCATAAAACTGGTGAATATGAAATATTACAATGTTTAGACACAGGACTTGCAGCATATCACGCAGGTAAGTTTAATAAACATTCTATTGGTATTGATATTTGCATGCATCCAGACGAAAAATACTGGGAAAAAACTAAAGGTTGGTACCCAGATGCTTCACTTCAAGTTTGTAAAATACCCGATAGTAGAGTTAGAGGACGCAAACTTGTAATGATTGGTGATGACTTTGCAGATGTTTGTAGAGAGTTTTTGCAATCGCTAAGAGAAGCAACTGATTTGCTTGACAAACCTGTGTGTGAGAGTTTAGATGTAATGTCAGTTAAAGAAGCTTCACAGTATAGTATTGTAGGACACCACAACATTTCAGCAAAAAAATGGGATGTTATTCCCTGGGCAGAAAAACTTTATTACAATTTATAGATACAAACTTATAGATTTTTAGATATATATCTCTATAAAGGGGAGTAAAGTTTTGAGTTATATATTGAGCCCTGTTTACTTAAAAAAAGAATTTACAACTACTACTACAACTGTCAAGCAAGACTTGACAACATCATTTGACGTAGTTGACGGTTCAGCAATTACCTACACACCTGATGCAAAACATGGTACAGAAGTCATGTATGAATATAATACTGTATGGGCTTATAAAGATACTTCTTCAAAAATAATATTTAGATTAGTAGAATATAATACAGGAACTTCAGCGTGGGATGTAATATCAGGATCTTATGTCACAATTAAGTCGACCAAAAGTGGAACTGCACAAATTAATTATAAGTATATTTTACAAAAATGGACAGGCAGTAAGCAATTAAGATTAGAATGCAAAGATTCGACATCAAGTTTAGAAGGATATTTACACACAGACCATTCCCAGACAATTTTGATTGATCCAATTGTCGAATGTGTTACGATATAAACAAAGGAACACAATGACTTACGTAATAAACAATAATTCGAATATTTACAATGTTCAGGCACAAAAAGCTTCTTCAATAAGCTTTCAAACAGGAAGTGGGACGTATCAAGATTTAGATACATCTGATATAACATATAATTGTGATGGTTTAGCATCAAAAGTAATATATGAATATACAGCAAACTTTGTAAGATCAGGATCTGCAGGCGGTGTGTTATTAGCAAAGTTAATGCAATATAACACATCAACATCAGCTTGGGAAATTGTTTCTGACTCTCACTATACAACACAAGGATTTAGTGGAAACTCTAGCTCTCCTAGAAACAATTATACGTTCAAGTATGTTTTGGATAGTTGGTCAGGAAATAAACAGTTGAAAATGCAATGGAAAGTACTTTCAGGAGGCATGTTAGCGCATCATACTGAGTCAATAGTAAACTTAAGTGACGATTCTATAAACAATTCATACGTTACAAAACCTTTTCTTATAATACATTCTATAAAATAAGGACTTGAAATGTCATATAAAATACAACTTCAATCAGGAAATATAGCAAAAGTTGAAAATTCGACTGTCACTAGTGTTACTAAACAAGTCCCAGGTTTAACATACGCAACACTCACAGGTTCTGAAGTAACTTACACTCCAGAAGATAATTCAACCTGGGTAGTATATGATGTTCAGTTTACATGTCATAGTCGCATTTCTGCGCACGTAGGTTTATATGCTGTGCTAACGTATGAAGAGTCAGGATCAGACGTTGCCTTTGAATACAGGTTCACGGGTGATGCTTTCAATGATGGTGGATATCTTGTTAGATATAAATTTTTAATACCAACATATACAGGATCTAGAACTTGGAAGCTTCAAACGCAATATCATTACGGTGATAATTGGTCACAAGATTTACATGAAGACGAAGATGGAAATCAATATTTTCCTATTACAACAATGTACTCAATAATGTAAAAAAAGTGTAAATTTGATATTTTTTTATTATTATATCAAATATAAACAAAAGGTTTTAAATGACAAATACACATTTTCTTTATGATGATGACATAGGTAAGATTGAGTTAGTGCAGTATATGGGCGAAGATATAACAGTAGTTAATTCTGCACGTGTGTCTTTTGGTGTCCAGAAAGAATCTTTAGATTCTAAAGATGAAAAGCTGATTAAATATCTTGTTAATCATAAACACACATCTACATTAGAGCATAATATTGCTACGTTTAGAATTAAAGTACCTCTTTTTGTAAGATCACAGCATCATAGACACAGAACTTGGTCATATAACGAAATTAGCAGAAGATATACAGATACAAATATAGAATTTTATATTCCGTCTGCTTTTAGAACACAACATAAGTCTAACAGGCAAGCATCTAATAGTGATAACTTGATTGATCCTGAATTGAATATTTCTACTTGGGCAGGATCTGGAAATGCTTCAGAAATTTTCAAAGAACATTGTTGTGATTCTCTTGATATATTTGAAAAACTTGTTTCAAAAGGGGTTTGTAGAGAGCAAGCTCGAGGTGTTTTACCACAAGCAATGTATACAGAATATTATGCAACTGCTAACTTGAACAATATTCTTAAGTTTATCGAGTTAAGAACTCACGATGGCGCACAATTAGAAATACAAGTTTTAGCAAATGCTATGCTGAACATAATATCAGAGCTTTGGCCAATAACAGTTGAAGCTTATCGATCTAGAAATTAGTTTTACTAATGAATAGTTATTACATCTAACAGGAGTTTATTAATGAAAAAGAATCTATTACAAGAACGACATAAAGATTTAGTTAATATGTTGGTAAGATGTAGAATTGCTATAGAAGAAAGAGAAGATCCAACTGTATTGGATATTATGACAGATATGAGAGCGCTTAATGGAATAGTGACTGTTAGGCAAACAAGACCCCTTTCAGATATTATTTCTTCTGATAAACATAGAATAATCGAGTTAAATGTTTCTTACATACCAAAGTTTGTTGAAACAAAACAGAATATATTTCTTGAAGTATCAAAATCACTAAAAAAAGTTGAAGGTGTTAAAATTGTTAAAATTATGGAACACGACAACGACATAATCAATAGTAAATTACGAAATAAACCACTTATTTTTTAAAGGAAAAAAATGAAATTACACGATAATACAATCGCACACATCGCAAAAATAATTCAAATGGCTATTTTATCTGGAACAGATATTGTTGATCATCTTCGAATGGCAAGGTTTACTTCTGATGAAGAAGAAATATTACATATTGAAGAAGAGTATGAAAAGATATTTAACGAATCAATAGAGAAAATGATTCAAAGCATTCCTGAAACTGTAACTGAAGAAGAGTCTGAATGATTGACAAGTTAGATAATATCTTTCATAAGCGAAATTCTTTTATGAAAGAAATACAAGGTAAATTTCCTAATTCTTATCCAGAGAAGTGGCCTGTTAATATAAGTGAAAAGTCAAGCCAGTCTATATTGAGAGAAACAGCTTTGAAAGGTGTAGAAGAAATGTTTGAAGCATTACAGCATCTTAAGAACTGGAAGACACATAGAGAGACTGACATGCCTGAGATTGATAGGGAAGAGTTTTTAGAAGAAATAGTTGATGCATTTAATTACTTTTTTTCTCTAATGATTCTTATAGGCGTTGACGTTGATGAATTTTACAATGCTTTTAACACTAAGGACGAAATAATTAGAAGGAGACTTGATAAGGGTTATTAAAATGTTTTTTCACGAAGATCTAGATGTTTATAAAAATAAAAAGTTTAGATCTTATGAATTTTTAAAAAGTATCTGGAGTCTTTTAGAGTCAGACTTTTTATATGCACTAGGAATGATAAGTACGGGTAACATTACAATTGTCGTTGATCCTGATATTGTTTATTTAACAGTTACGAGCAACTTTAGACATGTATTGGATACGAAATACAATATTAATTTTTCACATTCACTTTGTCTATGTGATGATTTTTCTGTAGAGATTGATATACAAATGATTAATACAAAGAAAGATTTCAATATAGATATCGAAAAATGTAAGCTTTACTTTCAAAAAAACAAGCTAGCAGACGAAGGCATAGTAGAATTTTCAGCAATTGTAAATTTTGATATATCAAATTATTTAAAATTTAAACATAATATGTTTTTAAGTTTAGTAAAAGAAATTCAATTTTCTATAAACAGAAACATATTAAATCTAGACATAAGTCGAAGTGACTTTATTGTTGCTGAACTAGATGCTGAATTTGAAATTGCTAGAACACATAGTAGTCTTTTTGGTTTAAGTATAAAAGAATCTATTGGACAATTAGTTTTAAGAAACCAGATTTTTAGACAAAATAGAGATTTGTTGTTAAAGTTAGTTGATTTAATAAATTAAAGTGTAAATATAACTTTAATGTTTTATAATAAATGGTAAATAACAAGGAGAAATAATTTGCCAATTAATAATAATCTAGAAGCTGTTCATCTCCCGATGGATCTTAAATTTGGTCAAGAGCCAATAACACATTACATTAACAATCTTGAATCACTAAGTATCGAAGTGATTGATGCACCTACACAAGAACAAGCACAAAAAATTGCTTGGAATATGACAAAGGCAACCTGGGCTGATACACCTAATGAAACTAATTTTGAAAATGCTTCGCCAGAAGAAGCTTCAACTAATCTTCAAGATGTTTTAAACTTTAGAGCATTGCCAACTCCTATGGAGTGTTTAGGTTTTACATTTAAGATTAGCGGTATTGATACTCAAACTGTTACACATTTGATTAGGCATCGTGCAGGCTCATTTGCAGCACAATGTACAGGTGACCGTGATCTAAGGAATGATAACGTTCTTGTACCAGAATCAGTTGAGAATTCAGATTTTCATCAAAGGTTTATTGAAGTAGCAGCAGCAGCAAAACAACTCTATTCAGATATGGTTGATTCACGCGCTGTATCTTTAATGGATGCAAGAGTTATTTTACCTAAGTCACTTGAAACTTTTTATGTTGCACGTTTCAATCTTAAAGATTTAATTGGTTTTATTAAACAAAGACAAGATGTTCAAATACAACCCGAAGTAGATAATATTATGGCAACACGTATTGCTAGACTTGTTGTTGAAAGAATACCCGAGGTTGCATCTTGTTTAGACTTTAGCAAGCCAGATATGCATTATGTACGAACATTTAGAGTAAAGCAGCCTGATGGCACATTTACATCTAAAGGTACAAATCTTTACCATCCAGAACCTAAAAATGATTTATTTGATTTTCACGAAAATGATTCGATTTATCCTTGCCGGCGTGAAGAAATTAACGGCAACAAATCAGGACAAGAAAAGATCTTTACAAGAATGTGGAATGAAGATGTATTGTTTGTTAACTCAGTAAAAGAAACACTTTAATTTTTATTATAGAAAGAAAAAACTAATGAAGAAGATTTATTTAGCTAGCGGCTGGTTTAATCCTACACAAGCAGAAGAGTTATCCATTTTAGAAAATATTTTTGATGCTCGTGCAGAACATTTTGATCTTGCATCGCCTCGAAGAATTTTTGTATGTCCTCCCGGTGCGCCTAAAGAAGTTCAAGATGAAACATTCTCAGGTAACTTGCATCACATTGAAACAGCAGATTTTCTTTTGGTAAATACAAGAGACAAAGACATTGGAACTATTTGGGAAGCAGGATATGCATATTCATTTAATAAACCTATTGTTTATTTTTGTGCAGGTCTACCTAAAGGTGCTAAGTTTAATCTTATGTTAGCTAGAAGTGGAATTAAAGTTTGTACTTCTTTTGAGCAACTAGAAGATTATCTAGATAGAGCTATTAAAGAAGATAGCTTGCCAATAGAACCTTATTCAGATGCTATCGAATGATACACAAAAGTTTTGGTCTTTCAAAGATACTAAAACTCATAAAAGACTTAGGTTCATATCAAACATTAGAGTAATAAGAACTTTTATTTTTGACAGAAGTTTTCTATTGCAAATAAATATTGATAATGCTACTAAATACGTTATACCTTATAAATTTATGTCGCATAAGTGGCCTGGTGGCTCTTATACGGGAATATCTGAAGATATTACAATAAACTTTACAGACGATGATATAGAACGTGTAATAGGAAAAAAATGAATTTAAAATATGAGAAAATAGTTAGAAATATGGCGTTTCATAATATTATTGCACATCCTTTGATGCAAATTTTAAGTTGGGTAGGCAAGAATGAGTTAGCTAATAGAATACATGATAATACGCTACCTAAAAAAGGTGTGGAAGAAAAAGAGACAGCAAACACTGAGAATGATGTGCCAGAAATTAATAGAATATTGAAAGGATAATACGTTTTGCCTGAAGGCCCAGAAGTGAAATTATTTGTTGATAAGCTAAATAGCAATTTTAAAGATAAAGTTATTGATAACGTTGAGGTTTTAAGTGGAAGATATATTAAAAATCCAATTGAAAATCTTGATTCTTTAAATAATTTAAAAGTATTTAGTTTTAATTGTAAAGGTAAATTTATCTGGATTGATCTTGGTGATATTATTGTTTTTAATACTTTAGGAATGACAGGAAATTGGTCACGAAAAAAATCAGATTTTTCTAGAATAGGTGTTTATTTTAACGATGGTAATAAAGTTTATTTTAATGATACTAGAAACTTTGGTACATTTCAGCTCAAATCACGTTCAGAGTTGGAAAGGAAACTTAAATCTTTGGGTCCTGATATGTTATCTAACCCTCCTAGTACCACTGATTTTATCTTAAGATTAAGAAAGAAAAACAGTAAAGATATTTGCTCTGCATTAATGAATCAAAGTGTTATCTCTGGAGTTGGAAATTATATCAAGGCAGAATGTTTATGGTATTCTCGAATAAACCCAAATTCGCTTGTAAAAAACTTAACAGATGAAAATCTGGAAACTTTACAAAAAGCTATTGTTTTTGTGATTAACAAATCATATTCAGAACAAGGTGCTACTATTAAAAGTTATTATACTTTCGATAATGAAGAAGGGAATGCAACAAAAGGTTTTGTTGTTTATGGCAAAGCCACAGATTACAATGGTCATAAAGTAATTAAAGAGCAGACTTTAGACAAAAGAACAACGCATTGGGTCAAAGAAAGACAAGTTGTTGGAGTCTAAAGTGAAATATTTACCTATTGAAATTGGTGAAGTAATTGAATATAATTTTTTGTTTTCAAACGAAGAGACTAAAATAGGATTAGTTGTTGATTATAAAAAAGACAGTAATTTTTATGCAATGATCTACTTGCTTTCTAATAATGAGCTAGATATTGTACCTTTTAATATAATGGAGTATAAGACTTTATAAATGTAGTTTCTCCAGAATTAGTTATAAAAAATGTATCTGAAAGTAAACCAAGACTACTTTTTGAATGATAGAGATACAGGAAGTCTTGTGTGTGTAAAAAGTAAAAATTTTTATTACAATATTTTAGAAGAATATGAAAATTGTATTATCTTAGAATTTAAGTATAATAATCTTACTAAAAAACCTACACATATGATCTTGTTGACTTCTATTGGCACTGAAAGATTTGTAAGGATTGATTATGACAAAATTACTGTGGAAATAAAATTCCTATCTAGACTCAAAGAAAGCTTTTTAAAATGACGAAAAAAATAAAAGTAGGCTCTTTGGTGAGTATAAGAAGTACTATATTAAATGATGATTTTTGCAACGGATTAGTTCTATCTAAAAGAAAGATATATTCTAATGCTGTAAATGATTATTTTGTTTATAAGATTCTATGCGGCAACAAATTACAAACACTGACGACAGAATATAACATGGTAATAAATGAAATACAGAGCTTATAGGGATGGATTGCAAATAGGTGACTATGTTTTTTATGAGAATCATTATGATCGATTTTTTTCTTATACACAAAATAGTTTAATAATCGATAGAGAATTTCTTTTTTCTCAAGACACAAGATGGGGCGAAAGAAAATTCTTTGAATATACAGTTTATCATAACGGTAAAATAGAAAAAATTAAAACACAATCAATCAGAGTAAAAAAAATATCTAGGAGTAAAAAAAATGAGAATTGCAATAACAGGAGAGCAGGGTTTTATTGCTAAGAATTTAGCAAATCAAATTAATGAATATAATCATACATTTGTATCTTTAGACAACAGTGATTTTGTACAAGACTTTACGTTTACAGAGTCTGGTGAAGTATGCGTATATAGTAACTCTATTGAAGACTGGTCACAGCTACTATCAGATTTAGATATCGATATTATTGTTCATAATGCAGCAGTTGTTGGAACTGACGTTGTTGCTTTAAATCCAGAACATTCAATATCAACAAATGTACTTGGTACACATATCATAACTGAGGCGGCAAACAATACTAATACAACTATTGTTTATATAGGTACAACAGTAATATATGATACATATCGATATCAAGAAGCTGATATTTTAGAAGACAGTACAATTCTTCCTCGAACAAACTATGCAGTACAAAAATATGCAGGTGAAATGACTGTTAAAAACAATGCTAAAAGCTGGCTTGTTGTAAGACCTTTGTTTGCTTACGGTGGGGTAGGTGATATGAATTCACTTATTTCGAAGTCTTTATTTTGTTTGAACAACAAAGTCAATAGTTTAGATATGTTTTTAAATCCAGAAAAAATAAAGGATTATATGCACGTTGAAGACTTTTGCAGCAGCGTAATGGATTTAATTGTACATAATATTAGAAATGATGATTTTAACATTACAGCTGAGAATCCGCATAACACTTTAGAGATTGTGAATCTAATAGAAGAAGTAACTGGTCACGATTTAAAATCAGTTATACAATGGCATCCGGAGACTGATTATCTTGGTAATCATAGATTGAGTAATAAAAAGTTTGTAGATGTTATAGGTTCAAGTAGAACGAGATCTTTAAAAGAAGGTATACGGCAATCTTGGGTCTCTATAAGAGATTTAGATAGTAATAGTGATTTTAATCCTCTTAAATATCTAGATGAAGCTAAAGATAAAAACATCAACTTAAAAGAGTTTTTTCCTAAATGAAATAAACTCAGCCTGCTAACTACTTGCGTTGTTAGATACTTACTTTTAAAGGAGTAAGTTATGCCTAGGAAAAGTACGCAAGTTACATTAATATGTACAGTATGTAATACTGAATATAAAAAGCCCGCTTCAAAGGCAGAAAAATCAAAGTTCTGTTCTAAAGCTTGCAAAGATAAAAAGTCAGCGCAATATAGTATTTCCCAGTGTTTATGCTGTAAAAAAGAATTTAAATCAAAAAGGGGCAAGAAATATTGTTCAAGAGAGTGTTACATTAAGGTAAACAAAAAAGAAAGAATAGATTTAAAGTGTGACTATTGTGGCACTAGTTATCAAAAACCTATAGGTAAAGCTACCAAGTATTGTAGTAAAGATTGTCAGTATAAGGCACAAAGTAGTGGTTTGCACGAAATACCTTCTAATGGTAGATTAGGTTTTAGATACGATTTGCCTAATAACTACTTCTTTAAGTCTTCATTAGAAGCTGACTATGCTAGATGGTGTGAAGCAACTAAAAAGCCTTATATATATGAGCACAAAACATTTACAGTTGAGTATGATGGAAGAGATAAACAATATACTCCAGACTTTTACCATCCAGACGAAGATAGATACGTTGAGTTAAAGGCAATACGACGTGATAGAAAATTCAATTCAAATCTTTTAGCTGCTGATATATTAAAGCAAAAAGGAGTTAATATTGACGTTTTATTAATGCACGAGTTTTATACACAAATAAAGCAGAGTAACCATTATTGGTCTATTGATAATATTGAAAACAAAAACTATCATGGTACAAGACACCTTATTTACCTAAAGAAAGCTTGATAAATAATATTTACTTTATAAAACAAGGTAAGTTTAAATGTCTTATATAAGAGGTGCAAGCCAAAGTAATATGCAAGTAGTAACTAATAGCACTGGTTACTCTACTCAGACAATGAGTTCAACATTAGCTGCTATAACAGGTACAGAGGTAACTTATACACTTGGTTTAAATAGTTTAGGCGTTGTGTATGAGTGTAATTATACTATATATTGGAATCCAGATGGTATGGGTTCTTATCATTGTGTAAGACTTCAAGAAAGTACTGATGGTGGTTCAAGCTGGTCAACGATAACAGGATCAGAAGTTTTAGAAGGAACGTATGGTGAATCTGATTATGATTGCTTTTGCGTTCACTTCAAGCACAGATTAGAACCATGGACAGGATCAAAAAAGCTAAGATTAGCAGCAAGATCTTACGCCAGCAGTGCGGACTACACAATAGGTAAATGTTATACAGCAGGAGCTTCTACAATAAAGTCATTACCACAGGTTTTCATATATGAGGTATAAATCATGACATTTTTAAAAAACAAGTTTTTCAAATCAGTAAATGAATCATCTTCACCCGATCAAATAACGTCTACAGCATATGCAGAAATTGAAGGTTCTAAGACAAACGTAGAAAAAATAAACACATCTTCAGATTTGTATTATTTTTTTAGTTTTTCTACAGTACCGGTTGTCCTTGAAAAAACATTTCTTCACGTAAAATTACAAAAAAGTAATGATAATTTTTCTTCTAATATAGTTGACGTTACGGGTTGTAATTATAATTTTTCAACAGATACTGCAGGTGGCACTGATCATATTTACAAAGTAAACAATGTATTATTTATTGTTCAAAATACAAACAATGATTCTTTAAGATTGGTCGCTAGAGCATATTCTACCGGTAATAGGGCGAATCTTCATTCCACACCACATTTTGACGGTTCAGCTAGTAATACTAAATATTATTATCCTACATTGACAGTTAAGGAATTGTAATGACGTACTTTATCAATTCCGATATTTTAAATCAAGAATATCAAGTAACTACAAATAGCTCTAAACAAACAACATCATCATCAGCAAATACTTTTACAACAATAACAGGATCTGTAATAACGTTTACTCCTCATAGTGATTCAACTTATGTTATATATGAAATTGGATTTTACACGCAAGTTATAAACTATCATTCGTTTCAACATATAAAGTTTGAATATTCATCTGATAGCGGATCTTCTTGGTCAGAGTTTGATGCAAATCTAGGTAAAAATTTTGGCCCATCTGCGAGCGGTGATTATTATAGAAATATGATGTATTTAAAATATGTAGTTCCAACTTGGTCTGGTGCAAGACAATTAAAAATATCATCAGCATCACATCAAAGTTCTCGACAAACTGAATTTCATCAAGTCACTGACTGGGATGGGGCTGGATCAGTAACAGATAGATTTTGTAATACTAATCTTATAGTATATTCAATTTAAATCTTTAATAGAAAAGTAAAAATATGAAAAGCAAAGGTTTCGCAGCTTTAACAACAGTATTGTTGTCTGCTGTATTGGCATCGTTAGCATTCATAGCGATACAATATGGTAGAATAGTATTAAACAAATCATATGAAGAGCAACTACACGACTCTTGTAGTCTTGTGTTAGGTAAAACAATTAATAAATCAAATAATATTGAAAACATATGCAGCACAGGCTTCTTAAATAATTGTGCTATTTCATTAGATTCTAGGGAGCCAAGCTTTATTTGCGAAGATCTAGGTTTAGAATGTGATAACAACGGTCTCTGTAAGCGAAAGTTTAGTATTAAATCAAAGTACAATCCTAATAGAGGTTATGTAACAAAAGAAAATGTTATAAGTGTTAATGAAGAAGTTCATAATATCAATTTTGTTGATGCAGCTGTAATAATGTTGTTAGACTTTAGCGGTTCTATGAGAGGCAATAGAATAGTACAACTAAAAAATGCTGTTAGACATTTCATTAATGAAAACTATAACTTAAGTTATTCTGTTATTCTTTATAACAGTTCCGTTTTAGTTTCATCAAATATAGGAAAAGGTCAGCAGCACAATCAAAACGTGCTGTCTATTATTAACAGCAATAACCCAGGCGGTGGTACAAACTTTGTTACACCTTTAAATAGAGCATTGACGCAAATAAGAAGTACAAACTTTGAATCTTATTATATTATGTTAATTAGTGACGGTTCACCAAATGAAGGCATAGGACCATCTAACGACTTTGTGCAAAATAATATATTTAATATAAATGACAACAATTGCTTGCATACAACAAGACAAAATCCTTGTATCACAAACTATACATTAGGTGTAGATAATGCAAATATTCCTGCACTTCAAAGTTTAAGCGGAAATACATTGTCGCAAAGTTCAATTGACTATACATATGTAGTTAATTCGCAGCAGACAGATGCAGCATTTCAGGCAATCATTGAAGAGATAATGTGTAAAACTGAAAATGTTTTGGCAACGCAGCCTATTAATGTATTTAATAATCTAGATCTATTAGAAGAAAATGTTGATTATATCTATGATGAACAAGCAAACGTATTTAGATTTTACGATGTTGAACCTTTTTTTGCTTGCACAGAAATGTTAGAAAATAATGCACAGATTACTTTAAGATGGGGCAAGGTAGAATTAAATGTTGCGAGATGATAAAAACGAGATTAGATTTGTATCACAGCTAAATGAAGGTGATATAATTGATATTTTCTATTATGGAACTTGTATAAAACAAAACTGCTTAATTGTAGAGCTTATTCAAGATCATTACTTTATAAAAGGCTTAATTGTTTATCTTAATGGCACTTCTAAAGAAACAATTGATCTAGAAAATCAAGATGGCTTATGGGTTCAGAAAGTAAAAGTTAATTAAAACATTATTGTATCTTTATCGTGTAAATATAAATATAATGTTGATATAATAAATAAAAAAAGAAAGGTATATAATTTGTCTATTGATTTAATAACACCTCCTGACAGGTTTGTTTCTCTTCATTCACACTCAACTTTTAGCACTTTTGATGGGTTAGGTTACCCATCAGATCATATAGACTTCGTACTTTCTGAATCACAAGGTATGGATGCCTGGGCTTTAACAGATCACGGCAACGGTAATGGTCTTGCGCATGCACATTCATATGCAGTTAAGATGCAAAAAGCAGGTCGAAAGTTTAGACAGATTTATGGTGTAGAATTTTATTTTGTTCCTTCACTAGATCAATGGACAGATGACTATGCATCACACAGACAAGCAATTAAAGATGCGAAAACAGCTGCAGCTGCTGAAAGAAAAAGTAAAGAAAAAATTGTTATTGACGCTGATGATGAAAGTGGTGGTCTTGTAATAGAGGACGAAGATGAGTCCAAAAAGATTGATATTCTTAAAGACGAATGGAAACGTCGCTATCACTTAGTAGTTACAGCAAGAAATAGAAAAGGCCTTAACAACTTGTTTGCTCTTGTAAAGAAGTCGTACAAGGACGGTTTCTATCGATACCCACGTATTGACTTTAAAATGCTTAAAGAGCACGGCGAAGGTTTGCATGTAAATTCTGCATGTTTAGGTGGGATTTTCAGTAATAGAATACTCCGTGGTGTAGCTCATGATAAATCACGCGATGAAATTCAAAAAGATCTTTTAAACCTATCAGACAGATTTACAGACGCAGTTGGTATTGAAAATTTTAAACTAGAACTACAATTCAATAAACTTAACAAACAACATGTTGTTAATGACTACCTTATAGAGCATCATAAGTTAACTGGTATTCCTCTTATCTCAACAGCAGATTCACATTATCCAAGTAATGATAAATGGCAAGCGAGAGAATTATATAAGAAGCTTGGGTGGTTAGGTAAAAAGGATGGTATGACACTACCCGCTTTTGAAGATCTTAAGTGTGAGTTATATCCTAAAAATGCTCAACAAATGTGGGATGAATTCTTAGAAGGTTATAAAGAACACGATTTCTACAAAGGAAACGAGCAGCTAGTTAAAGAGTCGATAGAGCGAACACACGACATTGTTTGGAATGATTTTGAAGATACTTGGATAGACGTAAGCGCTAAACTCCCAACAATATCAGTACCTGACAAAACACCGTTTAAACATTTATCAGACTTAGTTAAGAATGCTTTGGTTAATGAAGGGTTGCATACCAATAAAGCATATGTAGATAGAGCTAAGTATGAATTGTCTGACATTAAGTATCTTGGGCACGAAGCTTACTTTATTACAATGTATGAGATCTTCAAGAAAGCTGAAACTAAGACATTATTTGGAGCTGCCCGCGGCTCAGGTGGGGGCTCGTTAGTCAACTATTTATTAGGTATTACACAGCTTGACCCTATTCCTTATAACTTACTTTGGAGTAGATTTTTAGGTAGACATCGTGTTTCTTGGCCTGATATTGACACAGACGCTGGTGACAGAGACGAGTTAATAAATGCAGCAAAAGAATTATACGGCGATGATGCTGTTATTCCAGTATCAAACTTTAATACTCTTAAGCTTAAGTCACTCGTAAAAG
>MDSV01029589.1_pt1 | contig 28235 bp, 22 predicted proteins | sample 810851 | NCBI WGS metagenome assembly MDSV01 (sample SAMN05326640, study PRJNA326480) | marine metagenome | isolation source: seawater | place: Atlantic Ocean: North East | collected 2012 | reverse complement strand
TTAGAAAAATAGACCCCTTATCATAACTTGCTGTTCCGTAAGCAAAATTTGTATCAAAACGATCGGCATGTGTGGTAAGCGGTTCTTCCAAACCGAAACCTACAAGCCTTCTATAATCTTTATAAGAGCCGTCAAACGCATCCATATTCTCTTTTAACACTTGCTCCCCAAATGCATCTAAAAAAGATGTAAAACCCTCGTCCATCCACGCGTATTTAGATTCATTAAAAGCCAAAACATGTTGAAACCAAGAATGTGCAAGCTCATGTGAAGTAACGCCGTAAAGGCTAGGATAGCTACGTTCACCCGTGATAAGTGTGCACATTGCATATTCCATACCGCCGTCACCGCCCTGAAGTATACTGTATTGTTTATAAGGGTAGGGCCCAATAGCATTATTAAAGAAAGCCAAAAGCTTTGCGGTTTCTCCTTGGAGCCGCTTCCAATTATCGATTATATCTTTATTGTCCTGATAGAAAAAATGAAGCGTAACCCCCTCATTTGTTTCAAAAACGTCGTGTATGTAGTCGGGGTCTGCAGCCCACGCAAAGTCGTGAACCTTAGGTGCAACAAAATGCCAGGTTAGGTTTTTACCCCTTGTTTTTGTTGTTTTTTCACCATACCCATGCCCGATTTCTTCAGGGTTTTGCAAGTAACCCGTACCGCCTACAACATAGTCTTTATCAAGTGTTAGTTTAACGTCAAAATTCCCCCAAACACCGTGAAACTCCCTCCCAATATATGGGTTGGTGTGCCAGCCTTCATCATCATACTCAACCAGCTTGGGATACCATTGCGTCATTGAAAGTGAAACCCCCTCCATATTGTCTCGTCCACTTCGACGGATTTGTTTAGGCACTTGCCCATCGAAAACCATCGACAGGTTGGTGCTTGCATTTGGGGGTAAAGGATTTGCTAAAGGAACAACAAGAATGGTTTCTTCTTCCTTAAAAGCGAGCGACTTTCCATCTTGTACAATTGAAGTAGCGTGTAAATACCCAACCTCTTTATTATTTAGCTTTCCAATTCTGGAACCTACTCTGGCATCTGGATCTTTAAGCGAAAGAGAGCGGATATCCATCTCGCTTCCTGGTTGAAAAGCATTAAAATATAAATGATAAAACACACGCTTTAGCGTGTCAGGCGATTTGTTGGTATAAATGAGTTCTTGTGTTCCAGAATAACGAAATGTTTTTACATCTATATTAACCTCCATCCTGTAATCAACTTGTTGTTGCCAATATCCAGGCACCGGTTGTGCTAAGGCAGTAGCAGAAATAAGAAAAAGAAATAGTGTTCTCATGTATTAAAGGGCATTTAAGGTTTCAGGGGCAAGAGTTTCATGCAAACGAACACCTTTTTGGGTGTGCTGTACGGTAATCAAAGGGTTGTTTGCGTCGTGCTGCATAAATAAAACAAAATTTTTATCTGCTGCAAGATTCAAAAAAAGTTTTTTCTCTTGAAGTGTTTCCAAAGGACGAACATCATAACCCATAATATAAGGTAAAGGCAAATGACCTACCGTGGGTAACAGATCCGCCATAAAAACAATGGTTTTATTTCTGTAGGAAATGTGTGGGATCATTTGTTTTTCGGTGTGTCCGTTTACAAACAAAGCGCCAAAACCAAGGCCGCAATCTGAAATAAAATTGGACCCAGGCGTTTCAATAAAATGCAATTGTCCGCTTTCTTGAATGGGCATCATATTTTCAGACAAAAAAGAAGCTTTTTCCCTACTGTTTGGATTGACCGCCCACTCCCAATGCTGCTTGTTGCTCCAGTAGCGCGCATTAGGGAAAGACAATTCATAAGCTGTTTTATTTTCGTTCCACCGCACCGCACCGCCACAGTGATCGAAATGTAAGTGAGTCAAAAAAACATCTGTGATATCTACCCTAGAAAACCCAGCCTTCTCAAGGGAGCTATCTAGCGAGTTTTTGCCACATAAACCAAAGTGGTGGAAAAAACGATCTTCTTGCTTGTTGCCCATGCCCGTGTCAATTAATATAAGATGTTTACCATCTTCAATAAGTAATGACCGCGCCGCAAGGTCAATGCGATTGTGGCTATCTGCAGGACAGGTTCTGTTCCAAAGTGTTTTGGGCACCACACCAAACATGGCGCCGCCGTCAAGCTTAAAATTCCCCGTTTCTATTATATGGAGCTTCATAGTTAACGAAAGTACAAAAGATTTATCCGTCTATTTTTTCCTTGAGCGCAAGCCCAAATTCTATCATGGCAGCTGCTTCTGCGGGTGTTGCCGGCCGCAAAAACTGCCGCACTAGCAGTTCCTTACCATTACTCATAATATGGTAGAACCCATAAGCAGAGAAAAAGGACACCATTTTATTATTAAAAAAGCTTTGGATCTTTTTCGGTTCATTTCCCTGGACATAAAAATCACGCGAAAACTCAGGATGCTCTGGAAAGTCTATATCGTGTATTCCCGCCAACAGCGAAAGCTTTTCTAACAATAACTCACGGTCAAAAGAAAACACAGGAATTTTTTTATCCAGCCTAACGCGCAACAGCGTTGTCTGAACATTTTCCTTAGCAATAAAAGCACCTTCACTGTAGTGTATGTCACATAAAGATAATCGTTGTTTGGGCCCCTCAATCAGGTTGTATACTCGCTCTACAGACGTAGTTTGATAAGCAGGGTGGTCGCGCAACATTTGTTTTTGTGATTTAGTAGCTTCACGATAGGACCACCCCTTTTCTTGTGCCAGAGCCTCCAACTGTAGCTGTCTTTTTGTACGGCCGCCGCCAAAAACACGAAGTTTTCTCATGGGTCTCAACGTTCGTACTGCAAACGGGTGGCTTGAGTCGGTCGCGTGAATGTCTAGTCCAACTATTTCCAACGCACCGCCTTTACGATCAAACAACTCTTCATAGCTCTGTAGGCTCTCTTGAACCGTATGGTCTACAAAAGAGCATAAAGAGAAATCAACAATAGCGCGCTCATTTTGCGGAATTTTATCAAGTTTTGACTTAAGCTTATAAAAATTGAGAAAAGTACAAAAGTGAATGACTCCGACATAGTAGTTTTGGGTTTCATTTTCTTTGTACATTAATACGTTTGGTTTTAGCAGGTTTCGCGAAAACAACCAAAATGCCTTGTTGAGCAGAACGTGTACCACAAACGTGGCCAGCACTCCTATTAAAATACCAGTTATCAAATCAGTTATAAGGGTAGAAACCAGTGTTGTTAAGAATACAAACAACTGCTCTTTTCCAATTTGATACATACGCACAAAAACAGTGGGAGCCGCTAGTTTATAGCCCGTATACACTAATATTGCCGCCAAGGAAGTAAAAGGGATTTTACCAAGTTGATTTTGAAAAAGGATAACAAACAACAAAAGGAAAACCGCATGGAAAAAATTTGAAGAGCGGTTAGTTGCCTGGTTATTTACATTAACCGAACTTCTGGATATAACCGTGCCCACATTCATTCCGCCTAAAAAGCCACTAACAATAGTTGCAATACCCAACGCCCTCATGTCTTTATTTATATTAGACCGACGTTTTTCAGGATCAAGCTTATCTACAGCCTTTATGCTTAATAACGATTCAATGCTTGAAACAAGGGTAACAGACAATACAATTCCCCAAAAAAAAGGCTCTTTCCATTTTGAAAAATCAGGAGTTGGCATTGAAGTTAACATATCTTTTGGCAGCGAAATAAGCAGATTTTTATTAATCGGATTTTCTCCGCCAACAACAGTAAAATAAGCATCAAAGCCTAGAGCTAATACAACAACCCACATTGGTGCAGGAAGAAGCCTAAAAAAACGATTAGTGATTTTGCTGTAGAAAAACATAATACACAAGCTTATTACCCCAATACCAACTGCATAAAGCCGCCCTTCCGAAGCTAAAGACAGTGATTTTAACAGATCAGGAATACCCGCTAAAAGCTCGACAACAGCCCCTTTTGTTTTCATATCACCAAACATGACGTAAAGCTGTTTTAATAACAGGGTTACACCAATTGCCGATAACATACCCTGAATAGCACTAGCAGGAAAAAAATCACTAAGTGCACCGAAGCGTAAAAACCCAAAAAGTAAGAGCAGCCCACCCGAAATAATAACAGCCGATAAAGCATACAAATACCCAACCTGCATATCGCCGTCTCCCAGAATCACGACAGCACTAAGCAGTACAACTACCAACCCATACCCAGGGCCTGTAATTGTAACATAAGAGCCTCCAAAAACGGAGACAACCACCCCACCTACAACTGCAGTAACAATCCCCGACACCATTGGAAAACCAGAGGCTACCGCCAACCCAAGAGCTAATGGCAAGGCAATAAGTGACACCACAAAACCAGCAAAAAGATTGCTATGTAAACTCGCAAAATAGGAGTGCTTTATCATTAACGAACAATTAATACATCTGTGGGTAAATCCGACAAAATATATTCCAAATCATGGGGGAATAATCGGTCCAAAAGCGTGAGCCTGCTGGGCGCATTCATCACCAATAAATCAGCACGCGCAACACGGGCATAATGCCCAATAGAGTATCCCCTCCGACCAAAAATAGGTTGTACAACCACCTCAAGATTTTTTTTAATTTTGTTCGGAATATGGGTGAGCAAACCTTGAACCCTAGAGTTTTCACGAAGCTTTATGCGCTCTTTAGCAATGGTAGACTTTCGTAGACTGCGGTCGTCGTCTACCCTAATAGCCACACTGTCTTCGGGAATTTCTTCTACTATAGTAAGTTTTTGAGCTCCAAGATTTGAAAGCACATAAAACGCACGGTCAATAGCTTCTTCTGTTTTGGGATGCGCCAAACCGTTTACTACTGCAGACGAACAAGCAACACGATCAACAGAAGGCTTGATAAGCAATAAGACATCACAAGGCGCTTTTCGGGTAAGTTTTCTTGCGACAGAACCCAAGTAATATTTAAGAAACCCCTCTCTTTTAATCGCACCCAAAATCAACAAATCAGCGCTTTCGCCCTCACAGGCATCAAGTAAAATTTTTACTGGGTTGCCCGCCCTCCATAGTACACGGTAATCGGGAATATCGCCATCGAAACTGTAGATTATTTTATCCAGCACAGCTTCTTTTTTATTTGTTTTTTCCCCTACATGAACCAAAACTAGGGAAGCGGCAAACATTTTGCTCATGCGCAAAGCCTCAAAGACATTCGCCTTAATGTTCGGCGAAAAAGCTACTCCCACGACTAGCGTGTTATATTGCTTTTGTTGCATAACTTTAAAGATATTAAATTTTTAGAATAAAGGAGGCAGAGCTTCTGAAGAGGACTAAAAACAAACCCTTAAAAAATCATTAAGCCCTATTCATTAAGCCTTAGCACAGCCATAAACGCTTGTTGCGGGATTTCTACACTCCCGATTTGGCGCATTTTCTTCTTTCCTTTTTTCTGGCGCTCAAGAAGCTTGCGCTTTCGGGTAATATCCCCACCATAACACTTGGCTGTAACGTCTTTTCTCACCGCCTTAACGGTCTCACGAGAAATTATTTTAGCGCCAATAGCAGCTTGAATAGGGACGTCAAATTGTTGGCGGGGAATCATTTTCTGAAGCTTTTCACATATTTTTTTACCAAGCCCATAAGCGTTATCGGCATGTACCAAAGCAGACAAAGCATCTACTATATTACCGTTAAGAAGCACATCAACTCGCACCAGCTTGGAAGTGCGCATCCCTATCGGGCTATAATCAAACGAAGCATAGCCTTTAGACACAGATTTAAGGCGGTCGTAAAAATCAAAAACAATTTCTGCCAGTGGTAAATCAAATATCAATTCAACACGCTCAGTCGTTAGGTAGGTCTGGTTGGTGATTATACCGCGTTTTTCGATACACAAGCTCATCACATTACCCACAAAATCAGACTTGGTGATAATAATCGCTTTAATAAATGGTTCTTCTACATGATTTAAAACAGAAGGGTCTGGCAAATCAGATGGGTTGTTGACAACAAGAATATTGTTTGGGTCTTTTCTAGTGTAAGCGTGATAGGATACATTGGGCACGGTTGTAATCACAGTCATATTAAACTCACGCTCTAAACGCTCTTGAATAATTTCTAAGTGGAGCATTCCCAAAAACCCACAACGAAAACCAAAACCAAGTGCAGCAGAGCTTTCAGGAGCAAACACCAAAGAAGCGTCGTTCAATTGAAGTTTTTCCATTGAGGCACGTAGCTCTTCGTATTCCTCGGTATCTACAGGATAAATGCCGGCAAAAACCATTGGTTTAACTTCTTCAAACCCCTCAATTGCAACATTAGTAGGCCGATTAACAGATGTAATGGTATCACCGACCTGAACTTCTTTGGCCTCTTTAACGCCCGTTATAATATAACCCACATCGCCAGCAAGCATTTGCTTTCTAGGCACTTGTTTTAGCTTAAGGATGCCAATTTCATCAGCATAATAGGTGTTGCCAGTAGCCATGAATTGTACTTGCTCCCCCTTGTTGATTTTTCCATTTAAAATTCTAAAATAGGTTTCTACCCCTCTAAACGGATTATAAACAGAATCAAAAATCAGCGCTTGAAGCGGGGCATTAATATCTCCTTTGGGTGAAGGAATACGATCAACAATTGCCTCTAGTATGTTCTCAATTCCCAGGCCTGTTTTGGCAGATGCATGAATAACATCATCGTGCTTACAACCCAAAAGATCAACAATATCATCTGTAACTTCATCTGGGTTGGCAGAAGGAAGGTCTACCTTGTTGAGCACAGGAACAATTTCCAAATTGTTTTCAAGCGCCAGGTATAAGTTGGAAATGGTTTGTGCTTGAATGCTTTGAGCAGCATCCACAATTAACAAGGCTCCTTCACAAGCCGCAATAGATCGCGAAACTTCGTAAGAGAAATCAACGTGTCCGGGCGTATCTATCAAATTAAACACATATTGTTCTCCCCCCAAAGAAACTTCCATCTGGATAGCATGTGATTTGATGGTAATACCGCGCTCACGCTCCAAGTCCATATTGTCGAGCACCTGGTCTTGTTTCTCACGATCCGTTACAGCACCTGTGGCATCAAGCAATCTGTCGGCAAGTGTACTTTTGCCGTGATCTATGTGCGCAATGATGCAGAAATTCCGAATGTGTTCCATAGCTGAAATAAACGCGTTAGCCCACAAAGATACACCAAGCGATCAAAGGCGCCCGCCACTACCAACAAAAAAACTAATTTTGTAAAAAATTAACAGATGACTAACCTACGCATTACATTGCAGCTGTTTTTAGCAGCAACCTTTTTATTTTCGGCCTATACAAAAGCTGTTGCCCCCGGTTTTTTTGAAGTTTTACTAGAACAACAGGGCCTTGTTCCAAACCGGTTGTACGGCGCATGGGTAACACGGTTTATTATTGCCATTGAAACATGGCTAGGACTGTGCTTGCTTTTGTCTTTTTATACCAGATTTATACTTCGTTTTAGCTTTCTCTTACTTGTCGTGTTTTCTGTTCACTTGGGGTATTTAATAGCCATAGGAGAAACGGGCAATTGCGGATGTTTTGGAGAAATGATAAGCATGTCTCCTTTGGCCTCTTTGGGCAAGAATTTGTTACTACTGTCCGTAAACGGCTTTTTGCTTCGCTATAAATTCAGGGGCAATAAAAAGCCACTAATTACTTGGCTACTTCTACCGTTGTTGTTTGCAGCAGCATCGCTTGTTTGGCCTGTACAAACCCAGCCCGATGAGGTGGTAGAAAAAATTCCAATGTTCGAAGCAGAGACTGGGATAGACTTTGCCAACGGTTCCTATCTAGTCGCCATATTTAATTTGGGCTGTGAGCATTGCCAAGAAGCAGCCCACCAAATAGCCGCATGGCAAAACAACGGCATTAATCTACCCCAAGTTGCGGCTCTGTTTTTTGCAGAAGGCGACACATCGGTTGCAGATTTTAATGCTATAACGGAGTCTAACTTCCCTTACCAGATGATAGATGCAAACACCTTTTTTGATTTGATAGGCAGCGCACCACCTAGAATTTATTGGATCACGGACGGGCAAGTAAAACAGTATTGGGATGAAACACTTGGAGAAGACTTTCTAACTATCTTTGGCTCTTGATGGTTAAAATCGGCGACATAGAATTAAGCGATTTTCCGCTATTGCTTGCACCCATGGAGGATGTAAGCGACCCACCCTTCCGGGCCCTTTGCAAAGAGCATGGCGCTGACGTGGTATATACTGAGTTTATATCCAGCGAAGGTCTAATTCGAAATGCAGCAAAAAGTGTCATGAAGCTTGATATTTATGAATCCGAACGCCCTGTGGGCATTCAGATTTTTGGCGCTAACCTCGATTCCATGTTGAAGTCGGTAGACATTGTTGAAAAGACCAATCCTGATATTATTGACATAAATTTTGGCTGTCCGGTAAAAAAAGTCGTTTCTAAGGGAGCAGGCGCAGGGATTTTAAAAGATATTCCTTTGATGGTTTCGCTTACCGCAGAAATGGTCAAGCGCACCCACTTACCAGTAACAATAAAAACACGCCTGGGCTGGGATTACGACAGCATCCAGATTGTGGAGGTTGCTGAACGGCTTCAAGACGCGGGCGCCAAGGCCATTTCCATACATGGTAGAACACGAGCCCAAATGTATAAGGGCGATGCAGATTGGGCACAGATTTCGAAAGTGAAAAATAATCCGCGTATGCATATTCCCGTGTTTGGGAACGGAGACGTTAACTCACCAGAGCGCGCCATAGAAATGCGCGATAAATACGGTCTTGACGGAGCAATGATTGGTCGGGCTAGCATTGGCAACCCGTGGTTTTTTAGAGAAGTAAAACACTTTGTTAAACACGGCACGCACCCAGCACCACCTAGTTTAGCAGAACGTGCAGCCACAGCGCGCAGGCATTTGCAAATGTCCCTTGACTGGAAAGGCGAAAAACTAGGGGTATTCGAAACCCGGCGCCACTACACTAACTACTTTAGAGGAATTCCCAATTTTAAATCTTATCGCCAACGCTTGGTAACCGAAGATCGTTCAGCAGACGTTTTTGTTGTTTTGGACGAAATAGATGAGTTGTTCGGCGTTACTGCTTTATAACACCTTTAACTACAGCAGAAGCTAACCAGGACACAAGAGCAGTCAAACCACCTACCACTAATACTATATTCCAAAAAGAAGACCACTCAAGGGCTACTGGATAGGGCAGGTCAGAACCAGGAATAATAAAGAAGCCAAAGGATCTTTGTAGCCAAACGACAAGAACCGCTAATATGAGCCCAATTCCACTCCCCAGCCCAGTTAATAACAAGCCCTGAACAAAAAACACCCAACGCAGTGACGGCGCTGTTGCCCCTAGTTGGTGTAATGTCTTAATGTTGTTTTTCTTTTCCAAAAGCGTCATAATGATGGCGCCAACCACATTGAAGAGCGCAATAAGCACGACCAATGTTAGTATTGCAATCACAACAATGCGCTCTGTTTTAAGCATTTTATAAAACGCAGGATTTAATTCGGCCCTAGTTTTTATGCTGTATTTATTCCCTAGGATTTTTCCCAGGTCTTGCCGCACGGAAATTTCGTCAGCATCATCAGCAAGTTTTACATATAATGCGCCAGCTTGGTTTTTTGGAGTGCGGGAAATTTGCTGCACCATGCCAATGGGCGCATAGGCAGTGTTTTCGTCTATGGACGCGCCAATTTGAAAAACGCCCCTCACAAACGCTGATTGTGCACTAAAAGCTTGTTGGTTAAGCACACTAGCATTACGTCTTTTGGGCACAAGAAGCGTTATGCCCGCCGGATGGTCATAGGCAGCATTTCCAAGCTGTGATAATACTCCAATTCCCAAAACTAATTCGTAAGCACCAGGCTGCACCCATTCACCAACCATTGTTTTGCCCTCCACTACAGCATAAAATAAACTGTCAACCCCAATAATATTAGCAAAAGCGGTTCGGTCTTCGAATCGCAACATCATTTCCTGCGAAAGCGTTGCAGAAGTTAGCGTGACATCGGGGTGGTTTTGAACAGCCACAAACACCTCGTCATCTACGACAAATTGTCTATTTATTGCAGAAGTAATACGGATATCAGCGTCAAACGCGTGTGTAAACCGAAGGCCAAATTCACTAAGCCCACCAAAAACAGACAAGACCACGAAAAAAGCAAATACAGCAACGCTGATTATAAATGCAGCAAACCTGCTGATGAGTGTAACCGCAACTTTTTTTCGTAGTCCAAACGTATAACGCAAAGCAAGTAAAGTAGTAAAGCGCATGGGGTTATTTCAAGGGGTTATTTTTACGCTTTAGCGAATCTTCTATCGCATCAACATAATCAAGTGAATCGTCAAGATAAAAATCAAGCGCAGGGACTTTACGCAAATCGTTTCTAAGAAGCTTGGCTAAGTCGTGCTTTAATATACGCTTGTTTACCTTTATTCCCTCTAAAGTCTCTTTCGCTTTATCGGCAGGAAACACAGACACGTAAACTTTTGCTACACTCAAGTCAACCGCGACGGCAACTTTTGAAATAGACAGCACCAAGTTTTTAACCCCTTGTGTGCGTATTGCACCTTGGAGTAAGGATGTAATTTCTTGCTGTAGAAGCGCATTAATTTTCTTTTGCCGTTGTGTTTCCATAACCCAAAAGTACTAATATCGCAGGCAAAGCTGTATTTTCACGTATGGATTTTCCCATTCGAAAAATTGTACACATTGATATGGACGCTTTTTTTGCTTCTGTAGAACAATTGGATAACCCAGCGTTGAGAGGAAAGCCTATTGCTGTTGGGGGTGGATCCGATCGGGGTGTGGTGGCGGCAGCAAGCTATGAAGCCCGTAAATATGGTGTGCGCAGCGCCATGTCTGGCAGCCTGGCAAAAAGGCTTTGTCCTGAATTGATTTTCGTCTCTTCTAATGTGCCACGATACCGGCAGGTGTCAAAACAAATACGGGAGATTTTTCACGAGTATACAGACCTTGTTGAGCCTTTATCATTGGATGAGGCTTATTTGGACGTTACCCATAACAAAAAGGGAATGATTTCTGCCACACAAATTGCCAATGAAATCCGTAAAAAAATTGAAAATAAAACGAAACTTACGGCATCAGCGGGAATATCAATCAATAAGTTTTTGGCCAAGGTTGCAAGTGATTACAACAAGCCAAACGGCCAAAAAACAATACCCCCAGAAGAGGTATTGGGATTTATAGAGACATTGGACATTAGAAAGTTTTACGGTATCGGAAAGGTAACTGCCGATAAAATGTATCGCCTAGGAATTTATACCGGTGCTGATTTAAAAGCCCGAACCGAAAAAGACCTTACGTCACGATTTGGTAAGGCTGGGAAGTATTATCATAATGTTGTTCGAGGGATACATTTCAGCAGAGTTAAGCCTGTTCGCAAAGCCAAGTCCGTTAGTTTAGAGCGCACCTTTAGAAAGAATTTATCCAGTGAAATTTATGTTGAGAAGCGGCTGGAAGAAATTGTAAAAGCTCTTCAAAGGCGCATAAGTAAAAAAAAGATAACTGGAAAAACAGTTACTCTCAAAATTAAATATTCTGACTTTGTTATTCAAACAAGAAGCAAAACACTTCCATTTTATATATCGGACAGCAGTTTGATTTTGGAGGAAACTAAAAAGCTATTGAAACAAGAAACATTAGAGGATTCTGTAAGACTTTTGGGGGTTTCTCTGTCTAACTTCAAATCAGAAACAAAACAAGAACCAATAGAAGAGCAGCTAAAGTTTTGCTTTTAGGCTCTTGAAACACGAAGAGTATTCACTTTACCGCGATCGGCAAGAGGCATGGACACCAAGTTAATTATTAAATCACCTTCATTGACATACCCTTTTTCCTTAGCAATTTCATTGACCTCTTTTACAGTGTCGTCTGTCGAGCCGCGGCCTTCATAAAGCCGCCCTTTGACTCCCCAAAGTAAATTGAGCTGCGCGAGAATACGCGGATTTGAAGTAAACACTAAAACAGAAGCATTTGGTCGCCAAGCTGAGATTTGATATGCCGTATATCCACTGTTGGTTAGCGTACAAATGGCTTTCGCTTCTATTTCGTCGGCCATGGTTGCCGCATGAAAACAAACAGACTTTGTTACAAATCGGGCATTTTTCTTTTTAGGCACCTTGTAGGGTACTTGGATTAGTGGAGAGTTTTCTACACTTACCAAAATACGTCTCATCGTTTGAACAACCTCAACAGGGTATTTTCCGACCGAGGTCTCTCCCGACAGCATCACTGCATCTGCTCCGTCCATTACAGAGTTTGCGACGTCATTCACTTCAGCGCGCGTTGGTGTTAGGCTGTCAATCATAGACTCCATCATTTGGGTAGCTACAATTACCGGAATACGCGCAATTTTAGCATGTTGCACTAACTCTTTTTGAACAATAGGCACCTCTTCAGCAGGCACTTCTACCCCTAAATCTCCTCGGGCTACCATTAAAGCATTACTGGCTTTCACAATTTCTTTTATGTTAACTAGAGCCTCAGGCTTTTCAATTTTAGAAATAATGGGAATGTCGTTTTTGCCATGCTTTTGAACCAGATTGCGCAGGTCTTCCACATCCTGTTTGTGCCGCACAAAAGAGAGAGCGATCCAATCAACGTCTTGCTTGATTGCGAAAACGGCATCTTTAACATCTTTATCTGTTAGTGCAGGCAAAGAAATATTTGTATTAGGAAGGTTTACCCCCTTATTTGATTTTAGCTCTCCGCCTTGAATTACGCGAGCTTTAACTTGGGAGCTTTTGTCTGTTTCAACAACTTCAAATATCAGCTTGCCATCGTCTAAAAGAACCCGCTCCCCAGCACTAACATCTTTTGGAAACTGTTTATAGTTCATATAGATCGCGTTTGCAGTACCAAGTGCTACCGAATCAGTTGTAAAAATTACCTCTTGACCTACGGAAACGACAGTACCATTTGTCATTTTGCCCACACGGAGTTTAGGCCCTTGTAAATCGGCAAGTATTGCTACGTGAAAACCAAGAGAAACATTGAGTTCTCGAACGATTTTAATTCGCTCCAAAACATCTTTATGGTCCGCATGGGAAAAGTTTATACGAAAGACATTCACACCATTTTCCATCATGGCCTTTATAGTTTCCCTAGAAGAGGAAGCAGGCCCGAGTGTGGCTACAATTTTAGTTTTTTTAATTTTTCTCATGCTTAAAAAGTCAGTTTTTCTTTGATTTTATTATATTTTTTTGGAAGCTCTGAGCAAGAGATTACACGACTTATTGATCTTATTTTTTTTGCGATATTTTCTGTCATATCATTTACACAAATTAAGAGATCTGTTTGAGATAAAGCAGGAAATAGAAGACGGCGCTGTTCAGTTCTGTCAAACATACCCAATTGTTCAGGTGGCGATGTTGAAACAACATGATTCTCTATCACACGCCAAGATTGTTGCATGACCACACAATCGTATTCATAAACAGCGAAGCTGTCTGCAGCATTCTCAAGCTTGAGGTCTTCTTTACTCCTTGCAAGGGATAATCCTAAAAGGCGATTTAGGTGAAAAACAAATAGATATGATGGCAATACGGTTGTCACGCAAAGGACGTCTTGGTCAAGAGCTGTGGACTCCAAGCTTAGCGTATGTGTTACCATATATTAAGCTAAGATAAGGACAAAAAAAAAAATACCTGTCGAAATACAGCTATAATGCGTTTTAATGCTTGTTTTGTATTGATTTAATGCCGTCTTGGAACTTAAAATAAGCACGTTTTGCAACTTTTTCCATTGCTTTTTTTTGTTTTTCGCCCTGGCTATTGCCACTCCTTTACCGTCAATTAGAAGTTTTGCCTTGTAGTGGTTAGCGCTTTCCGCCCCATTGTCTAATGTAACTTCAAAATTATACTCCATGCGTTTCTTCTGAAACCAATCCACCAACAAGCTTTTATAGCTTAACACGGCAAACTCAAGCTTTCCTAGGTCGACAAAAGAACGAATCATTTTGTCGTATACAAACTGTGAGCAGCGTTCAAACCCAAGGTCAACATAAATCGCACCGACCAATGCTTCAAATAGATTCCCATGAATATTTGGACTGTAGTTTTCTATTTGTTTGCTACAAGATAAGTGATCAATAAGCGCAAGCCGTTCGCCTACTTTGTTTAAGAAACTACGACGCACAATTTTTGCCCGCATAAGCGTAAGCGAACCCTCATTGTTTTGCGGCAATGACTTAAACAGGTGTGCCGAAACAATTGTATTAAGTACGGCATCGCCCAAAAACTCAAGGCGCTCGTAATTTATTTTTTGTCCATTTGCATCTGTCTTTCCTTCAGAGGTATGTGTAAAAACACGCATGTATAGTGACAAATCAACAGGTGAAAAACCAGTTATACTTTTTACAACTTGAAATAAAGGGTTCTGCTTATTGAAAGAGCTCTTTCTTAAAAACCAGCTTAGGCCCATATTACTCCATTTTTTTGAACATAATACATGCGTTGTGACCACCAAAACCAAAGGTATTGCTCATAGCAACCGATACATCTCGTTTTTGCGCAGTGTTGAAGGTAAAATTAATTTTTGGGTCTATGTTTTCGTCAGCCGTTTGGTGGTTGATGGTTGGAGGAACAATGCCGTGCTTAATACTTAAAACAGAAGATATGGCCTCAACTGCGCCGGCAGCCCCCAATAGATGGCCAGTCATAGACTTTGTGGAGTTGATATTCATGTCATATAAATGTTTCCCGAACACATCTTTAAGGGCTTTGGTTTCCGCAACATCTCCAAGAGGTGTCGATGTGCCGTGCATATTAATCGCGTCAACATCAGTAATTCCAACACCTGCGTCAGCAATGCAATTTTCCATAACACTTGTGGCCCCAAGCCCTTCTGGATGCGGCGCAGTTATGTGGTGTGCGTCAGCCGAAAGACCACCACCAGCAACCTCAGCATATATGTTAGCGCCTCGTGATTGTGCATGTTCTAAGCTTTCTAAAATCAGCGCTCCAGCACCCTCGCCCATCACAAAACCATCGCGGTCTTTGTCAAAAGGCCTCGATGCGGTTTTTGGATCATCGTTTCGAACAGATAATGCATGCATAGCATTAAACCCACCAATACTGGCTTTAGCAACACCCGCTTCAGAGCCACCGGTGACCATAATGTCAGAGTAGCCTAAACGGATATAGTTTAACGCATCAATAATGGCATTGGCTGATGAAGCACAGGCTGATACGGTAGCAAAGTTAGGCCCTCGAAAGCCATATTTAATGGAAATCATACCTGGAGCAATGTCAGCAATCATTTTAGGGATAAAGAAAGGATTGAATCGAGGGGCGCCATTTCCATCAGCGAAATTTAGCACCTCGTTTTGAAAGGTTTCTAAACCACCAACACCGGAACCCCAAATCACACCAACTCTAGATTTATCAATTTTCTCAAGCTCAAGCCCAGCGTCGTTAACGGCTTCGTCTGAAGCCACCATTGCATATTGAGTAAAGCGATCCATTTTACGGGCCTCTTTACGGTCAAAATGCTCCCGGGCATCAAAATTTTTTATTTCACAAGCGAACTGTGTTTTGAACATTGAAGCATCAAAATGGGTAATAGGAGCAGCTCCGCTGGTTCCTGACAACAGACCGCCCCAGAACGCATTTTTTGTATTACCAATTGGGGTTAAAGCCCCAATCCCAGTTACGACAACTCGCCGCCTATGCATGAAAAATGATTATTTACTACCTTCTATATACTGAATGGCTTGACCAACAGTAGAAATATTTTCTGCTTGATCATCTGGAATTTGAATATCAAATTCTTTTTCGAACTCCATAATGAGCTCTACTGTATCTAAAGAGTCTGCGCCTAAATCATTAGTAAAGCTAGCCTCGGAAACTACTTCATTCTCGTCAACGCCTAGTTTATCTACAATAATGGCTTTTACACGTGATGCAATATCAGACATAATTTTGGTTTTATAATTTCGGACAAAAATAGAAAAACTTTCACGCACACAAATGTTTTTTCTAAATATTACACATTTTAAACAGTTTTAGCTAAGCGATTTTTATTGTGTAACTTTGCAAAAAGGCATTCTATATTTTGAAAACAATAATTGTTTTTGCCTCTGGTTCCGGCACTAATACTGCAAAAATAATCACATACTTCGACGCCATTGAAACAGCTGCCGTAAAATGTGTTTATTGCAACAACCCAAACGCCGGCGTAATTAATCGTGCGGCACTCTTTGGGGTTTCTACTAGGGTTTTTAGTCGTGCCGAATACCAAAAAGAGGTCTTTGAAGAGCTTCAAGCCCTTGAGCCCGACCTCATTGTGCTCGCAGGTTTCTTGTGGAAGATACCCAAAAGCTATATAGAAGCATTCCCTAATAAAATTATTAATATTCATCCCGCTCTGTTGCCAAAATATGGAGGAAAGGGCATGTATGGGCAACATGTTTTTGATGCAATTGCCTTAAATAATGAAACAGAAACGGGTATTACTATCCATTATGTCAACGAACATTTTGACGAAGGAACAGTTATTTTTCAAGCCAACACAACTTTAGCTGAGACAGACACAGCAGCAATAGTAGCCGCCAAAACACATCAACTGGAGCACGCACACTTTGCCCCACAAATACACGAACTGCTAGATCAACAATGAAAGAAGTCCACCTATATACAGACGGAGCTGCTCGAGGAAATCCAGGCCCTGGCGGATACGGGCTCATTTTAGAGCTTCCTGGCACAAGCTATATAAAAGAATACGCAGAGGGCTTTTTGTTTACTACTAACAATCGCATGGAACTTCTAGCAGTTATTGTTGGACTTGAATTGTTGAAAGAAGCACCGCTCATGATTACTGTTTTTACGGACTCCAAATACGTTTGTGACGCTGTTGAAAAAAAATGGATTTTTCGTTGGGAGAAGGAGGGATTCAAAAAGCAAAAAAACCAAGATTTGTGGAAACGTTTTCTAATCGCATTTAGAAAGCATAAAGTACATATTCAATGGGTTAAAGGGCACAACCAACACCTGCAAAATGAAAGGTGTGACGCGCTTGCAGTAGCAGCGTCCAAACAACAAAATCAAAAAGAAGACAAGGGATATAAACCATAAATTAAATGAAAAACAATAAGCTTCTTATCGTTGGTACAATGGCTTTTGACGACATTATAACACCCACACAGATCTCTGGTAAAATCTTGGGGGGAGCAGGAACTTATATAGGTTTGGCAGCTTCTTATCACCCTGCAGATATTGGAATTGTGTCTGTAATTGGCGACGACTTTACAAGCAAATACACGTCTTTACTTTCCGATCGTGGACTAGACCTCTCGGGTGTAACTAAGGTTAAGGGGCAAAATTCTTTTTATTGGAAGGGTAAGTATCACGACAACATGAATAAGCGAGACACTCTCGACACTCAGCTCAATGTACTTGCCAATTTTGAACCCGTTGTGCCCGCTCACTACAAAGATGCCTCAGTGGTAATGTTGGGTAACCTTGCCCCGAGCGTACAACAAAGCGCGCTTAGCCAACTTAAACACAACCCTAATCGTGTGGTATTACTAGACACTATGAATTATTGGATGGCTGCGGCACTAGACGAGCTGCTAGTGGCTATCAAGCAGGTTGATGTCATTACCATAAACGATGAAGAAGCCATGCAATTGAGCGGAGAGACAAACATTGTTTTAGCCGCAAAAGCAATACACAAACTAGGCCCATCCCATGTTATAATTAAAAAAGGAGAGCATGGAGCTATGCTTTTTTACAAAGACCAGTCTTTTTACGCACCAGCACTTCCCTTGCAAGAAGTGATAGACCCAACGGGTGCAGGCGACAGTTTTGCAGGGGGATTATCAGGATACCTAGCCGCACAAGATAAGCTTACAACAGTTACGATTAAACAAGGAATTTTAAACGGTACAGCAGCCGCTTCAATTTGTGTAGGGGCAATGGGAACGGAAGGGCTTATCTCGTCGGCAAAAGAAGAGTTTTTAGCGCAGCTTCAAGAGCTGGAGCGCCTTAGAACAGTATAGTAATTTAAAAGCGGCTTATGATAATTTTAGTTAATTTTGCCCAATGAGTGATGCCATAAAGCACGAGTGCGGAATAGCCTTGGTTAGGCTCCTTAAACCTCTAAACTATTACAAAGAAAAGTACGGCAGTTCTTTTTACGGACTTCAGAAGATGTATCTAATGCTGGAAAAACAGCATAATCGCGGTCAGGATGGTGCTGGTTTTGCAAGTATTAAACTCGACATGGAACCAGGAGAGCGCTTTATGAGTCGCGTTCGTTCTTGTGATCCTCAACCGATTAAAGATATTTTCAACACTATCAATATGCGCATCAATAATGTTGAGGAAGGGCTGCCTACACAAGACCTATCTTCAAAAGCATTAAAATCCGCCTTCCCTTATGTAGGCGAGCTTATGTTAGGCCATCTGCGTTACGGAACTTTTGGAAAGAATACTATAGAAAGCGTGCACCCCTTCTTGCGACAAAATAATTGGATGCATAGGAACCTTATTGTTGCAGGGAACTTTAACTTAACCAATGTTAACGAGCTTTTTGAAAACCTGGTTGCTTTGGGGCAGCACCCAAAGGAAAAGGCAGACACAGTTACAGTTATGGAAAAAATTGGACATTTTCTCGATGATTCTGTTGCCAAGCTCTATAAAAAACTCAAAAGTGAAGGCTTTGACAAACAAGCCGCATCATCTGAGATTGCCAAACGTTTAAATATTGCTAAAATTTTGAGAAAAGCATCTAAAAATTGGGATGGCGGCTATGTTATTGGGGGATTGCTTGGACATGGAGATTCTTTTGTGTTAAGGGACCCTGCGGGGATTCGCCCTGCGTTTTTTTACAGAGACGATGAGGTTGTAGTAGTTGCATCAGAACGTCCAGCCATTCAAACAGTATTTGATGTGCCAATGACTGCAATAAGAGAGATAAATCCAGGTGATGCGCTTATAATTAAGAAGTCAGGTGAGGTATCAAATGTTGGAATTAATGCACCTACTTCACGCTTGGCGTGCTCGTTTGAGCGGATCTATTTTTCTAGAGGTAACGATGCCGATATTTATAACGAGCGAAAGGCGCTTGGACGCTTGCTGTTTCCAAAAATACATGATTCAGTAAATGGCGAATTGAAAAACACAGTATTTTCATATATACCAAACACTGCAGAAACTTCTTTTTATGGGCTTGTTCAGCGGGCACAGGATTTTATGCTTGAACAATCAGAGGCAGCCATATTGAAAGAAGATAAGCTATCACCCGATCGCCTCAAGGCGCTATTATCACCAAGGCCAAGAATCGAGAAGGTTATTCTAAAAGATGTTAAGCTGCGAACTTTTATCACAGAAGACAGCAGCAGAGACGATCTGGTAGCTCACGTTTACGATATCACTTACGGGTCTGTAAATAAAGACGATAACCTTGTAATTATTGATGACAGCATTGTTCGAGGCACGACTTTGCAAAAAAGCATACTAAAAATATTAGACCGCCTTGGGCCAAAAAAGATTGTTGTGGTTTCCAGCGCACCGCAGATTAGATATCCAGACTGTTATGGGATAGATATGGCACGTTTAGAAGACTTAATTGCATTTAGAGCCATGTTGGCATTACTTGAAAAGAACAATAAGAATGCACAGCTTAAAATGGTTTATGAAAAGGCCAAAGCTACTATAAACCATAAGACAATTGACATTCAAAACCATGTTAAGCCACTTTATGATCAATTTACAGACGTGGAGATTTCAGAACAAATTTCTGTTATGTTACGCACTAAGGACATTAATGCAGAAGTTGACGTAATTTTTCAGTCTGTTGCCAACTTACATGAAGCTTGCCCCAAAAATAAGGGAGATTGGTACTTCACAGGGAATTACCCAACAGATGGTGGGAACAAGGTTGTCAATCAGGCTTATATCAACTTTTATGAAGGCAAAAAGGGACGCGCATATTAAAAGTTAAAAAAAATATAAATATTACTTTGATTTGTGGTTTCTGTTTGTATATTAGCAAAGCCATAACATAAGTAGGTTAAGTTCATGGTAAGATTTGGGGCAAAAAAGGTGGATTCTTTCCACCTTTTTTATTTAAAAAAAAAGAGGGTTGATTCACCCCCTTTTGTTTTTAATGAAATAAGATTTTACCTTGCACTTGCATTGTAGCGTTTACTTACTTCAGCCCAGTTGATAACCTCAAAGAAGGCTTCGATGTAATCAGGCCGTTTATTTTGGTAATTTAGATAATAGGCGTGCTCCCAAACATCTAAGCCAAGTATGGGAGTTCCCCCGCAGCCAATGTTTTTCATCAGCGGATTGTCTTGGTTGGGCGTTGAACAAATCTCTAATTTGCCATCGCTTTGTACACACAACCACGCCCACCCCGAACCAAATTGTGTGGCAGCCGCTTTTGAAAAAGCATCCTTAAAAGCATTAAAAGATCCAAAGCCAGCTTCAATTGCATCACTTAGTTCGGAAGACATTTCTGTTGAGTTAGGCCCCATGATTTCCCAAAATAAGCAGTGATTATAGTATCCTCCGCCATTGTTGCGAACAGCAGCGTTACTCATATCAAGATTACCTAAAATTTCTTCAATTGATTTACTCTCCAGTTCAGTGCCATCAATGGCCGCATTAAGTTTAGCGGTGTAACCATTGTGGTGTTTTCCGTGGTGGATTTCCATTGTTTTTGTATCAATATGGGGTTCTAACGCATCTGCGGCGTATGGAAGTGTGGGAAGTTTAAAAGCCATTTTCTGTATTTTATTTAGCACAAAGTTACACATATATTCTTATATTTATTTCTGATAAAGACCGACTGACGTGTTAAGCCCTGTCACCCCCCCTTTTGTTGTCTATAATGCCTCGGCGGGATCTGGGAAGACCCATACCCTTGTGCGCTCTTTTCTATTTCAATTGCTTAACAGTGATCATCCAAAACAAGTAAGACGCTTGCTCGCCATAACTTTTACCAATAAAGCAGCAAAAGAGATGAAGTCCCGCATTTTAACAGAGTTAGCGGGTTTTGCCACAAGCAAAAAACGACCAAAAGGGGATACGATGTTCTTTGAAGTCGCAGCAATGTGTAACCTAAATGATAACCAGCTACACCAAAGATCAAAAAAGGCGCTTCGTTATATTTTACATCACTTTGGACAGCTACAAGTAGCTACCATAGATAAGTTAACTCACAAGATTATTCGAACGTTTGCTCGAGACTTGGGCATTAACGCTCGTTTTGAAGTCGCCTTAGACGGAAAGTCTTTTATGGCAGAAGTGGTAGATCAAGTCCTCAGTAAGGCAGGCGAGGACAAAGTGCTGACCCAAGTCTTGGTCAATTATGTATTGCAAAAGTCAGATGAGTTGAAATCTTGGGATGTTACCAAGCAGTTAAATACGATTGCTCAAATGTATTTAAATGAAAATCATATGCAGTCGCTTTCAGACCTGAAGGACTTGCCAATCAAAGCCTTTGCCGACTTAAATCAGAAGCTAAAAATTCAAACAGCAACGATATTAACCCCTATTCAATCTGAGTCAAAAGAAATAATTTTAGCACTTGAACGACTACAAATACCGCCATCGCTTTTTCCATTTAAAGCGTTACCAAGGCTGTTAACGCTTTTGTCACAGGGAGAATGTCCCAAGCAAATGCTTAATACAACCTTATCTAAAAGCTTAGAAACAAAGACATTTTTAAAAAAGAGCGCCACTAATGAGGAGCAGGACAAATTTGATAGAATTAAAGGTCAGGTAATATCACTCTTGCAAACATATAAACAATATTGGCGACAGCTTGTTTTGTTAGACTTGCTTTGTAGGAATGTAGTGCCACTTTCGCTTATGCAGTACATCGGTGAGGGTGTGACGGCCTTACAAGATGATCGAAACACCCAACTGCTTGGGTTTTTTAACAAAATTATTTCAGACGCTATTAAAGATACGGATACCGATTTTATGTTTGAAAGGCTCGGTGTTCGTTTTCAACACTTTTTTGTAGATGAATTTCAAGACACGTCCTCCTTACAATGGGCGAACCTCCAAAAGTTGTTTTCACATGCGATTGAAGACAGAGAAGGCCAAGGCTCTTTGGTTTTGGTGGGCGACGCAAAGCAATCCATATACAGATGGCGTGGCGGGCACCCGGAGCAGTTTATGAAATTAGCTAATAAGCAGGCTCCTTTTGCCATAACTCCTAAAGTCGAAAACTTGCCAAAAAACTTCAGGAGCCTTCCCAATATAGTTGCTTTTAACAATGATTTTTTTACCAAAGCATCCGTGTTTTTACCCTTGCCACACCAACAAGCGTTATATGCAAAGTCTTGTAAACAAGAACAAGGAAATAGTAAAGCTGGCGGTTATGTTACTATTTCAACCATAGTAGGAAGTAATAAAGACGAACGGACTGAGGCATACCAAACGCAAGTTTTATCACGTGTCAAAGACTGCATGGAACAAGGATACGATCTCAAAGATATTTCCGTTTTGGTCAGAAAAAATAACCAAGGTACACAGGTTGCCAAAGTTCTTACCGAAGCAGGTATTCAGGTTACCTCATCTGAATCTCTGCTCGTTGCACAAAGCCCAGAAGTGCAATTTTTAATAAACCTTATAAAACTGCGTGTAGCACCCAAAAGCAAGATAAATCGATACGCTGTTTTAGAACACTTTGCTTTTTTACAGCCGAACCCTTTTGAATGGACAACCAAACAAATGCAACACCCTTTACGACATATCCTTTTGTCATTGTCGAACCAAAAGTTTGACCTCACAAAGTTTAACCAATTGCCCATTTATGCTGCTCTAGAGTATGCGGTATGGTCACTTTCGTTGATAACTCACTTAACAGCTCATGTACAAGCGTTTTTAGATGAAATTTTAAAATGGCAGGGTAAAGGTGAAGGCACAATAATAGAGCTTATTTCACACTGGGAATTAAACAAGGATAATTGGACTGTTCGACCTCCTGAAAACAGGAATGCGGTTAAAATTATGACCATACACAAGGCAAAAGGATTGGCATTTCCAGTTGTTATTTTACCATTTTCCGACAGCAAATGGAATGAAGGAAACAATAACTTGGCTTGGTTTCCTCTACCTTATGGAGAATATACACCGTTCAAAGAAATGTTGCTTCCTATATCCCAAAACCTTACCCAGCTTGGAGAAGGAGCAAAGCAAACTTATGAAACCTATTACGCTCAATCATTTATGGACACTTTAAATACGCTTTATGTGGGGATGACAAGGCCCGTAGAAGAACTTCACATTATTACTCAAAAAGGGAAGATAGAATCTACACCTAAGGGCCTTCCAGACATTTTTTCAAAGGCTTTCCCAGAGCTAAATAATCAAGCGGTTACTTATGGTGCTCGAAAAAAACATGCGTCTAAAACATTAGATTTAATTGTAACAACCCCCCCTTTTAGCTTTAACTATGCCCACGCCACAAATGTTGTTGCAGAAAGGTCTTCTCAATCAAAATATGCGAATTTTGGCAATGTACTCCACGAAGTCATGGCGCTTGTAGATGTTCCACAAGATTTGGATGGTGCCCTGAGCCAGTCTAATGCAAAAGAGCGGCTAGCAACAAAACAATATGAACAATTATATAAACGGGCACATGAGATGGTAGTTCATAATGAACTGAAAGCTTTTTTTGATCCGGCTAACACACCCTATAAAGAGCGCTCTCTTTTCGCTTCAAACGGACGGCTTTTGCGCCCCGACCGCTTTATAATTAGCCCTGATAAAAACGCTTTATTGCTTGATTATAAGACGGGGCAGTATCACGAATCACATACATATCAGCTTGAGGAATATGCCAAATGTTTAAGCCAGCAAGGGTTTATTGTGACACAAAAACTACTGGTTTACTGTGGTGAAAATCTTGTTCTCAAAGAAGTTTAGTATTTTTGTAAAAACTATTAATTTACAAATATGAAAAATTATATACTAACGATATTTATGTTAGCTGGTTTCACAACTAGCATTATTGCACAAAATGACGCCAATCCTTGGAGTATTACTGTGGGTACAAACGCAGTCGATTTATCTCAAGAGACTCCATTTAAAGACAACATAAGTTTATCTCCAAACTTTTCATATTTAAGTATTTCTCGTTACTTGTGTTCAGGATTCTCATTAGATTTAGGCGCAACAATCAACAATATAGATCGAGATTCAGGTTCGGAAGATTTATACTATTCTATTGAATTTGGAACAACTCTTTCCGCAAATGAAATAATTGATTTAGGAGACTTTGAACCATCTCTAAGTTTAGCCTTGGGATACATTGACGGCCTAACTTTCTCAGGGAGTGAGCAAGACTTTTTTACAATTAACTCCGGCGTTGGCCTTAAATACTGGTTCAACGACACATTTGCACTTTCAGTTAAATCAACTTACAAAGCATATACTAAAGAATTTGATAATTTGATTGAAGATGGATCTTTCGGCGAAAACCATTTCCAGCACCTTGCCGGATTGACGTTTGCTTTTGGTGATGGGGATATTGACAGAGATGGCGTTAAAGATAGTATCGACGAATGTCCAGAAGTCCCAGGGGTAGAAAATTTTAATGGCTGTCCAGACGACGACGGAGATGGTATTAAAAACAGCGATGACGATTGTCCAACCACAGCTGGTTTAGCTGCTTTAAACGGTTGCCCAGATGCAGATGGCGACGGAATCAAAGATTCAGATGATGCATGTCCTAATGTGGCTGGTCTTGCATCCATGAATGGTTGTCCAGATTCTGACGGCGATGGAATTATAGACAAAGATGACAATTGTCCAAACGCAGCCGGAGACAAGGCTATGAATGGTTGTCCAGATTCTGACGGCGATGGCGTTTCAGACAAAGACGACGACTGTCCATTAGTAGCAGGTCCTGCATCCAATAAAGGCTGTCCAGAATATCCACTTTCTATACTATCTGACTTCGATATTAATTTTGACTTAGAAAAGTACAATATTGACTCTGATGATGTTCAACGTCTTTCTACAGTAATTAAAGTTTTATTGGCTAACAGTCAAGCAAAAATTAGTATTGAGGGTCACGCAGACAACTCAGGCGAAGAGTCGTTTAACAATCCACTTTCTAAAAACCGCGCAAGCTCCATTAAAGATTATTTGGTTAATGTTGGAATTGATACGGATCGTTTAAGCATTAAAGCATTTGGGGAATCTATGCCAAAAGCAAGTAACGACAGTAAGCAAGGGCGCGCAATTAACCGCCGTGTTGAGTTCAAAGCAGTGAACTAATAATAACAACACATTAATAGTATAAAAAACGCGGTGATTTCTCCGCGTTTTTTTATTTTAGGGCATGGTGAATTCTTTTTTAGGAAACGTTGTGCAAAAATTAAAAGTACAACAACCCAACTGGGAAAATATATGCTTTGTTTTACCAAACAGGAGGGCTCAAATATTTCTTCAAAAAGAACTTACAGGAGCACTTGAAGGCCCCCTTATTCTACCCCAGTCTTTCAGTATTGATGACTTTGTTGTGGCCATAAGCATGCTAAAACCTGCGACGGATCTAGAGCAGCAACAGGCACTTTATCAGAGTTATTGCAAATTAATCGATAAAAGTGAAAAGCCAAACAGCTTTGAAACCTTTTTAGGATGGTCTACACCCTTGTTAAAAGACCTTAATACCATAGACCAATACTTGGTGGACCGAAAGGATTTTTTTTCATATATGTCTTCTTTAAATGAGATTAGGGCATGGGGACAGTCTCAAGATAAAATGATTCAAGATTATACAGCGTTTTGGAAACGCCTCCCAGCTATTTATAAGCAGTTTTTACAACGACTTGAAGAAAGTGGGCAAACAACGCCAGGGATGTGCTATCGAATGTCAACAGAACTATTAGAAAGTTTTATACAGCACAACTCAAAAACACAATTTGTGTTTTGTGGATTCAACGCTTTAAGCCCAAGCGAAATTTTTATTGTTCGTGAGCTACTCTCCCAAGAGCGAGCACAGGTTTTTTGGGACATTGACAAACAGATGCTAAATGACGAGCTGCACCAGGCAGGCGGTTTCATTCGCAAATATATTTCAAGTTGGCCTGAGTATAAGCAAAAGCCTTTTGATCAAGCTCATAAATTTTTTCACGCACCCAAAGAGATAGAGGTAACAGAAGTACAGCAACAGGTAGGACAGGCCAAAGAAATAGGATCCTTATTGGCTAAGATGGACACTAAGCAGGATTGGTCTAAAACGGCTATAGTACTTGCCGACGAGTCCTTGCTTATGCCGTTGCTATATGCCTTGCCCCCGTCAATTGAAAAGTTAAATATTACCATGGGGCTTCCACTCGACCAGCACCCTATAGCTATCTTTATAAACGCGTTACTAAAAATGGCGCTTCGCCAAACAGCTAAAGGCTTTTACTATTCAGACCTTGAAAGCGTTCTTTCTCTGCCCGAAACAAGGGCCATATTTACATCCTCAGCATCAAGCTTAGATACAGTCTTAGAGCAGGCAAAAAAAGACCATAGGAGCTATGTAGACACTGCATTTATAAAATCCATTGTCCCCAAAGCTGCTTCCGCAATGGCTGATACGATATTTATGATGAATAGAACCCCCGACCAATGGGTAGAAGACACGCTTGAACTATTGCCCTTTTTCTATGATGTCCAACAAAGTCAGCCGATAAAACAAGCATATAGCCTAGCTGTTGAAAAGCTTTTGGTGTTACTGTGCCAAATTAAAGAATTAGTAGCAGTACTAAATCAAGCGTTTTCATTTTCCTTGCTACGCAATCTATACTGTCAATTGAGCTCAGCGCAAAAATTAAATTTTGTAGGCACTCCACTAGAAGGCCTACAAATACTTGGAGTCTTGGAGACAAGAGCAATTGATTTTGAAACCGTATATATGTCGGGAGTTAATGAAGGAGTTTTACCAGGGCAAAATGAGCAAGGTTCGTGGATTCCATATGAAGTTAAAAAGTCGTTTGGTTTGCCGACACAAGATGAACAAGATGCCATATTTACCTATCATTTTTATCGCCTTATGTACCGCGCCTCAAATGTTAAGTTATTCTACAATGGCACCACAGATGGAATCCAAATAGGCGAGCCCAGTAGATTCATAGCACAATGGTCATTTGATCGTCCTGAAGCGCACAACTGGAAGAATCACACTCAAAATGTACCTTTTGTAGCCCCACCAAACAGTCACAAAAGTATTCCTAAAACAGCCGCTGTGATCGAAAAGCTAATCGAGTTAGCCAAGTCCGGCTTTTCTCCATCGGGATTAAATGTATTTATAAAGGACGGATATGCTTTTTATAAGCGTTACTTGTTAGGGCTTAGAGAAGAAGACGAGCTTGAAACTTTTTTTTCACATAAAACCTATGGGATGCTAGTTCACAAGGCTTTAGAAGCGCTTTATACACCTAAAATAGGAAAAAAACTTACCCAAGCGGACAGTAAAGAAATGATAGACCGAGTGGATGCCGTAGTAGATGAGGTGGTTAAACACGACTACCCTCAAAACATTTCAGGCAAGAATGTACTTGCTCTGGCTGCTATAAAACGAAATATTCAGAACTTGATAGTCCAAGAGCAGGCTGACATTAGCATGGGGAATGAAATTGAAATTATAGCATTGGAGCAAAAATTATCCATAACCCAAGTGGTTCCGGGCATTGATGTCCCCGTTAAATTTAAAGGTACGATTGACCGGGTGGATAAATACAAGGGCGATATACGAGTTTTGGACTATAAAACAGGGAGGACGCAAGATTTAGGTATTATGGAATGGACTGACTTGGTTTATGATCCAGAGCTTAGCCAGGCACGTCAGCTGCTTTTATATACGATTTTGTGGAACAAGCATAACCCAGAACAACCAGCGGCACGGGCGGGCATAATAGGGCTTAAGGATTATAAAAAAGGAGTGCATTATGTAGGAGAAAAGGTATCTCCGCGAGGCAAGGTATCGCAAATATTAGAACTCTCACAAATGGAGAAGTCAGAGACGGTTTTTAATCAATTAGTGCAAGCCCTTTTTGATCCTAATGAACCTTTTTCAGAGCCAGAGGAATAAGGTTTTTTAAGCTTTTGTGTTTACTACATAGGATAAAAAATGTTTTACAACAGAAAATGATCTGATAAATTATTGTGTATTTTTGTCAATCAGGTCCTATAGCTCAGTTGGTTAGAGTAGCTGACTCATAATCAGTTGGTCCCTGGTTCGAGCCCAGGTGGGACCACTAGATAACTCCTTGATTATCAGG
>MDSV01150027.1_pt1 | contig 28243 bp, 27 predicted proteins | sample 810851 | NCBI WGS metagenome assembly MDSV01 (sample SAMN05326640, study PRJNA326480) | marine metagenome | isolation source: seawater | place: Atlantic Ocean: North East | collected 2012 | reverse complement strand
TCCATGTCTTAAGACAAAGTACCATTGGCGCAGAAAGGCTTGACTTCCGAGTTCGGAATGGGATCGGGTATAACCCTTTCGCAATAATCACCAGGCATGAGGCTTATATGAAAAAAAAATCCAAAAGTAAATAAAATTTTATATTTATTTCAACATATTATTTTCTTATGTTAAAATAGTATTTTTGATTAAAATAAGCCTTATTAGTTAATATTATTTTTTAATGATTAGCATTATTCAATTATTTTTATTTTCACTCCTAGCTATAATATTTTTTTTTCTAGCAGGATCTGTTTTCACACATATCTTGTACAAAAATACTGGTAAAAATTATTTGTATTCTAATATTTGTATCCAAATATTTATAGGGATTATATTTGTAAGTATTTTTTCACTTATTATTAATTTCATATACCCTTTAGATAGAAAAATTAATTCAATTATTTTTATTATTATTTTAATAATTGGATTTTATTTTTTTTCCCAATTTAAGAAAAATAATTTTTTGAAATTTGGGCTAATAGCATTCATTTCCACAGTTTTGCTTTATAAATCTAAATTATTTTTACCAGATGCTGGATTGTATCACTTGCCATTTATAAAAATAATTAATTCAGAAAAAATTATTTTTGGTCTTTCAAATTTACATTTTAGATTTGGGCATATATCAATAATTCAATACACATCTGGGTTTTTAAATAATTTTATCTTTTTAGATAATGGCATAACTATTTTGCCCGCTATATTAGCCGGAACTTTTTTATTTTTTTTAATGAATAAAATTTTTTTTTCTAAAAATATAGACATTAACTATTTATTTATATTTTTTTCTTTTATATTTTCGATTGACTACCTAGATAGATACTCAAACTATGGAAATGACGCACCTGCATTTATATTTGGGATATTATCTATAATCTTTTTAATCGAATATATTAATTCAAAAAAAGATGAATCTCTTTTTATATGTTCTTTGCTAATAACATTTTCATTTTTAATTAAACCATTTTTTATAATTTTAGCTGTGTTACCTGGATATTATTTTTTAATAAATAGCTTTAACAGTAGAGTTTTTGAAAAAAAATTCTTAATAATTCCAATATTAATTTTTTTATGGACTTTAAAAACATTAATAAATTCTGGATGCTTAATATATCCAATGAAAATAACATGCATCAAAAACTTATCATGGTCTGATATTAATAAAACAGAATTTTATGAAATTGCTGGTGAAGCTGCCTCAAAAGGATACTTAGATATAATCAAAAATAAAAAATCAAATATTTCAATGGATCAGTTTAATAAAGATTTTAATTGGTTAGATACTTGGTTTCAAAATCATTTTATGATCATTTTTGAGAAAATTTCTCCTTACATATTATTTTTAATTCTCTTTTTTACAATCGCATATCTAATTAAAAGTAAAGAATATAAAAATACAAATTTAAAAAAAATTTATTTCATTAATTTTTCTTTCTTTTTATTTTGTATTTACTGGTTTTTAAAATTTCCATTATATAGATATGGTATTTTTTTTATTTTTGTATTTTTAACTTTGTCAGCTATGATTTTATTTAAAAATTATTTATTTAAAGAAAAATTATTAAGAATAAATAAAATAATAGTTTGCATATTTTTAATTGTCTTAATTTCTATTAATTTTAAAAGAATTATTAACAATAATTCAAATCCTGTTTGGCCACAAATATATAATAATAATTCTAAAAATTACGAAAAAATTTTTGAAGGAGATACTTTCATTTATACAATTTCGAAATATTCTTGCATGTATGATGAAAATCTATGTTCAAATTGGGAAACAAACTTCTATAAATTAAATAATATTAAAGGATATAAATTTTTTATTTCAAAAAATTAGTTTTTAATAATACATGTAATGCTCTAATTGCGTCCCTAAATTTAATTTTTTTTCCTTCAGCTACGCTTCGACCTTTGTAATTTATTGGGACCTCAAAAATCTTTATTTTTTTTTTTGAAATCAAAGAGGTAACCTCGGGACAAAATGCAAAATCATTCTCTTTCAATTTAAGACTTTTAAAAAGTTCACTATCAAAAACCTTATAGCAAGTATGAGCATCTGTTAAACTTTGATTATTAATTATGTTTGATATCTTTGTTAAAATAAAGTTACCTAAAACTCGTAGATTGGGTAAATCAAAATTTTTTTTTATCCTATTAAATTTTTTTCCAAGAACTCTAGATCCATAAACGACTTTATATTGCTTTTTAAAAATTGGATCATACAGTTTCTTATAATCCTTCGGGTCATACTCTAGATCACCATCTTGAATAATCACAGCGTTACCCTTTATATATTTTTTTGCAGAAATTATACATGCTCCTTTACCTTTATTCTTTTTATGTAAAATAATTTTATCTATATCTTTTGAATATTTTTTAATTATTTCTAAAGAATTGTCAGATGAATTGTCGTTAACTATAATTATTTGTTTTTTAATATATTTTTGATTTAAAATTTTTTTTAATATTTTTCCAATAGTTTTAGATTCGTTAAAACAAGGTATGATTATTGATAATTTTTTCATTTACATTTATTCAATAATTTTTAAAAAATCTTTTTTAAGAAAAGATTTTTATTTTTTTTATTAACAAATAAATAATTATATGATTTAGAATTATTATTAATAATTTTTTTTAACTTTTTGTCTCTCCGATTATATTGATATTTATCATACCCAACTTTATACAAAATGTTATCAATATTTTTTGAAGGATATTCAATCAAAATCAATGGTAAATATTTTTTTATAGTATTAATTGATCCTTTAATAACATGATCTTCATAACCCTCTACATCAATTTTAATTATATTTGGTTTTAGTTTAAAAGAATCTAAAGATCTCAATTTTATAGTTGTTACATGGTAATCAAAGTAAAACTTATTTTTATTTAAATATTTTTTTATATTTGAGTAAATAGATTTTTTTTCTATAGAAGAAAAAAACTTTAAATAAAAATTTTTATTAAAAATTTTTTTATAAGGTGTATAAATTTTTGCAATTCCTTTTCCTGTACTGCATGCAGCATCAAAAAATTTTAAATTGTTTTTATTGTAAAGTTTAAATTTTTTATGAAGATGATTTAATGGTTCAAAACAATAAAATTTTGATTTATAAAATTTTCTTGATAAATTTTTTGAAAAACTTCCATCAGAAGAACCAACATCGATAATTATTAATTTTCTTTTAAATTTTAGAAAATCAAAAATTTCACATTCTGGTTCAAAAAAAAATTTTACAAAGATAATATTATAAATATATCTTGAAAAAATATATAAAGTCCAATTTTTTCTTAATAGCTTTTCAATTAATCTCATTACAATTTTTAGTATCGTTTTTATAAAGGATGAGTAGATTTTCTTTTTTCAACTTATTACACCAATAAACTTCATCTGAATTAAGACCTGTTCCATATCTTATGAACTTGTTTTTTTTTATGTTGTTTTTGTCATATCTAATTAAATATTCATAACGTCTTAAATATAATTTCTCTAAATTGCCTGCTTCAGAAAAAGCCAAAGGTGCATTTTGGTCATTGAAAAAATTTATATTTTTAATATTTTTTTTATTAATATACGGATGTTGTATATCTACATATTTATTAAAGTTAAGTTCCTCTTTTAATAATCCTGTTGAAAGTATATTTTCATAATTAGAATTTTTTTCTTTTTTTAATATTTCTAAATCAGATGTAAATTTTGATGAATTAAAAAGAATTAGATTTATAGTTATTAAAGCTAAAATTCCTAATTGAAAAAAATAATTTTTTGTAAATTTATTTTTAGAAAATTCAAAACAGATCATTAGGAAAAAAGGAAGAAACCACCTTAAATAAAATCCTTGAATATTTACTAAAAAAATTATGATTAATAAAACTAAAATGAGAGATATAATTTTAATTCTAATATTTTTTATAATTGGAATAAATAAAACTACAAATATATAAATTATTAAAGAAAATATAGTTGAGTAGTTTTCAACAAAACTTCCTGAGAGATTATTAGACTGTAAAATGAAATTGAATTGAATTTTGAAATTTTGAATTATAGAAATTAAAAACCATGGTGCAGATGCAAAAAATATTAAAAATGGTAAAAAAAATAATATTGGATCAGTTTTTTTATTTTGATTAAAAAAAAAATATGAAATTAAAACTATAAATTCCCACTTTTCAGCGAGTGCTAATCCAAAAAATATAAATGCCAATCTTCTATTTTGTTCTTTAATTAAAAGTGCTAATGCTGCAAATAAAGAGGCAGTAAAAAATGGCTTTCCTGATAAAGTAAAGATTATTAGAAAAAAACTCGTATACGCAAATAAAAACAACAGCAAAAATGATTTCTCATTATCCTTCAAAATAAAATAAAGTAACAATAAAGAATTAAATATTATCAGTGTTAATTTTATATTCGTAAGATCTTTGTAATTTTTATAAATTACAAAATCAAAATTTTTCATTACTCCAAAAATATCTAACTTTTCTAAAAAAAATAAATTGAAAATATAATCTAAACCTAAATATATCGTTCCTATCCAAGTAGTTAATCCTGATGGAGCATGTTTACTAGCCGGTAAAATTCCTTCAAATAATAACAAGGAGTCCGATAAATAGTTAATCTCATCGATATGTCCTAATTGAAAGTAAAGTTTGCTAAAATAAGAGAAAAGAAAAAATAAAATTACAAATAGGAGAAAATAATTTTGAAATCTTTTATTTTCAATCATTACGACCTAAATCTTAAAGCTATTAAAGCAAATAAAGATTCAAAAATAAAATATAAATTCATTTTAGAATTACCTGCAGTTCTATACCTAAGAGTAACTGGTATATCAAATATATTATATTTATTTTTTTCTAAAATATACAAAGTTTCAATCAAAAAAAAATAATTTTTATTTTTTGCTTTTTTGAATAATTTTTTATTAATTAAATTTAAACTATAACATCTAAAACCGCCAGATGAATCAAAATTAGTACCTAAAATATAACGAACTAGATTATATCTTAAAATTGTTATAGCTCTTCTTATTAAAGGCCAGTCGTTTAAGGATTTTTTTTTAATAAATCTTGATGAATTTATTATTGCATATTTTTTATATAAAACCAAATTCATCATAACTTCAATTTTTTTTGGATCATGTGTTCCGTCAGCATCCATTGTTACACAGTAATTATATTTTTTTTTATAAGAATATAATATTCCATCTAAGTGTGCCGAACCTATACCTTTTTTATTTTTTCTAACTATGAAATGAAATTTTTTTGATTTTAATTTAAATTTTTTTAAAATATGTATAGTTTTATCTTTAGAATTATCATCTATAACTAAAATATCATAATCATAAAGTGAGAGAAGTTTGTTTATTAATTTATATATATTTTTTTCCTCATTAAGAGTGGGAATAATAATCAAAACTTTCATCAGACTATATGAAATTTGGGTAATGGAAAAATAAACCTTATACCTTTTTTTATATTTTTCTTCTCTTTTTTTAATATGAATTTTTTAAAATGCCAAGGTAATACAAAGAAATAGTCTGGATTTTCCTTTTTTGCTTTTTTCTCCTTAATAATAGGTATATTTGTACCTGGTGTAAATGTTCCATCTTTCTCTATATTCACATCGCAAATTTGTTTTAATAAATCTGAATTAATATTACAAAATTGTAGTATTACATTTCCCTTTGTTGAAGCTCCATAACCTATTACTTTTTTATTTTTACTTTTTAATTTCTTTAAAGAATGAATTAACTTTTTTTTCTCAAGGTTAATTGACTCAAAAAACTGTTTATATTTTTTTGGAGAATTAATATTATTATTTTTTTCAAAATCTAAAATTTTTTTAATTTTACGTTTAATCTCTTTATGGTTTGAATTTTTTTTAGCAACTGTAATAGCAAAACTACCACCATTTATATCATTAAAACTAATATCAATTATTTTGAATTTTACTCTATCAAATATATATTTGATAGATCTTAAAGAATAATACTCTAAATGCTCATGACATATTGTATCATAGGAATTTTGTTTAAGCATCGATCCAGCATAACTTTGCTCCAAATGCCAAACACCCTGATTATCCAATGAACTATAAACATCTTCAGCAAATTTTAAAGGATTTGGCAAATCATAAAACATTGAAATTGATGATATAATTTTTGCTTTTTCTTTTTTAAGATATTTATCAATTAATTTTTTATCAAAAAAATTCGGTATTTTTTTAATATTTTTATTATAAAATTTTTTAAACTTATTTATTGTAGGATCAATTCCAACCAAGTTAGAATTTTTTTTTTTAAACAAATAATTTAACATAGTCCCATCGTTCGAGCCTATATCTATAATTAATTCTTTTTTTTTTACTTTAGAAATTTTTTTTAAAAAATCTGCTTTATTTTGAATATGTCTTACCATTGATGCATTTAAGCCTGTTCTATAGCCATAACTTGAACCATACATTACTTTTAAATCAAAATTATCTCTTAACTGAACTAAAGAACATGATTTACACATCATCAAAGTAAGTTTACCTTTTGGAATCTTTTTATTTTTTTTTAAAAAAATGCCAGTAAATGACTGGTTACCTAGATTAAACAAATTCACTAATTTTGTTGATTTACAAGACCTACAACTATTTATTATTGACATTGTTGTCTTGAAGTTCAAAATTTATCATATCATCTATAAGGTAATCTATATTTTGTTTTGGTTTCCAATTTAAAACTTGTTTTGCTTTTGATGCATCACCAAGTAAATAAGTAACATCCTGTGGTCTAAATAATCTTTTAGAAATTTCAATTAATTTCTTTCCATCTTTTTGAATAGCTTTTTCTTTAAGGCCTTTTCCTTGCCAACCAATTTGAATTTTAAGTTTTTTACAAACTAAATTAACAAATTGTTTAATCGTATATTGTTTTTCAGAGGAAATTACATAGTCGTCAGGTTTTTTCTGTTTCAAAATTTTATACATCATTTTTACATAATCTGCCGCGTGACCCCAATCTCTTTTTGAATAAATATTACCCAATTTTAAAGTATCTTTTTTCTTTCCTAGTTTAATTTCTACTAGAGCTTTAATTATTTTTTTTGTCACAAAATGATCACCTCTTAATGGACTTTCGTGATTGAATAAAATTCCATTTGCTGCGTATACATTGTAAGAATTTCTATACATTCTCACGTAATGATAAGCTGATAATTTTGCAATTGAATATGGAGATATTGGATTAAAATATGAGTTTTCATTCAATTTTTTTTCTTTTTTTATATTTGATCCATACATTTCTGATGATGAAGCTTGATAAAATCTAGTCTTTTTAGAATGCGCCTTTATATTTTCTAAGAAATTTATTACAGCTAAATTATTTATTTGATCAGTATAAATAGGATTTTGGTAGGAATAAGTTACAAATGACTGGGCACCGAGATTAAATATCAGATCTGGTTTTATTTTCTTAATATAGTCTGAAATTCTTGACGTTTCAGATAAGTCACAAAAAAGAAAAATTATCTTATTTTTTATTTTTAAAATATCCAATCTGGTCATTGGATCAAGAGAAGTTCTTCTTACTAAACCGTAAACCTTATATTGGTTATCAATTAAGTACTTTGCAAGATAGCTTCCATCTTGACCTGTTACTCCTGTTATGAACGCAGTTTTCATTAAAATTCTTTAACACACATTTTAAATAATTAATAATTTTTGGTAAACTTATTTGTGTTGTCACCACTTTTTATATTTTCCTGAATCCAATCAAATGTTTTTTTTAGCCCTTTTTCTAGGTTTATCTTAGGCTTCCAACCAATTTCATCAATAATTTTATCATTATTGCTATTTCTGCCTCTTACCCCCTTAGGTTTATCTAGTTGATAATTTTTCTTAACTTTATAATTAGCTAATCCTTCAGCTATTTCAACTAGCTGATTTATAGATACTTGCTCTTCACTACCTACATTATATACATCTTGTTTTTTTGAATTAAAAACTTTTAAAGTTCCTTCAATACAATCATCTATGTATAAAAATGATCTAGTTTGCTTACCATCACCCCAAACGTCTATTGAGTCATTATTTTTAAGTTTAGCATTTATTATTTTTCTACAAATTGCTGCGGGCGCTTTTTCTCTACCCCCATCATAAGTGCCATAAGGTCCATAAACATTATGGTATCTGACAACTCTAGTATCTAAACCAAAATCTTCACTAAAATGTCTGCACATTCTTTCACTAAACAACTTTTCCCAACCATAACCATCTTCAGGATCTGCAGGATAAGCATCATTTTCTTTAAGACCATCTATAAATACATCTTTTTGTTTATTTGCATTATAAACGCATGCACTAGATGAAAAAAAATATCTTTTTATTTTATTTTCTATTGAAGACCTACATAAATTTGTATTTATTAAAACTGACAACATACATTCAGCTTTATTATTTTCGATAAATCCCATTCCACCCATATTGCATGCCATATTAAATACATAATCTACATTTTGAGTAACTAAGTCTGTATTTTGTTTTTCTTTTAAATCAAGTTGATGATTTTCATTTTCATCAAAAATTTGATACCACAATTCAAATGGTTTCATATCTGCACATACTAACTGGTGACCATCTTGCATTAATCTTTTAACTAAATGACCTCCTATAAAACCGCCTGATCCTCCAACTAAAATCTTTGCCATATAAATTTACTTTTCAATAATAATAATTAGGTTTGATGTGATACCACATAATTTTTTTTTTATAATTTTGCACTTCTTATACTCTAATTTTTTTAAAAAGAAATTTATTTCTTTTAATGAAATTAAATTTAAATTATTAACATCTGCATAAAAATTTAAACCAATTAAACTAAGTAATTTTCTGTAAATTTTATCCGGAAGAAAATGTATCAAAGGAATTTTGGTATGAAAATCAATAGGAAAAAATTTGTTTGGTGTTTGTATAAAAACAAATTTTTGAGAAATTCTCAAACACTCTCTCAAAAATATAAACTGATTGCTACCATCTCCCACGTGTTCAATAGTTGCATTGCTGTGAACTATATCAAAGCTATTGTCTGGTAGACCGCTACTTAAGGCATCTCCAATTATGAAATTAATCTCTTTGTATTTTGTTTTAATTTTTTTTAAATCTTGTTTAGATAAACAAGTTATATTTTTCTTATATTTGTATAGTTGTATAAATAAATTATCAGTTTCATTAATTACTTCTGAAGTTCCAACATCCAGTATTCTAGAAGAATTATCGTATATGATATTTTCTTCAAAGGTTTTAAAAAAATCTAATCTGTATTTTTTTAAAATTTTTTTAAAAATTGAATCTAATAAATAAATTTTTTTCCAATAATTCAATTTTTCTGTATTTTCACTCATAAATAATTAATCCCAAAATTAGCATTTTCATTTCTAAGATAACTAATAAAAATAGTAATAAATTTAATATATCTAATATTTGTTTGATTCAATTTTAAAATTAAGTAGAAGTATTTAGACAAAAATTAACATAATGAAAATAAGCATTGTAATTCCAGTTTTTAACGAAGAAAAATTTATAATTGAAACTCTTAATAATATTCAGTTTCAAAAAAAAAAGTTTGACCTTGAGATAATTGTCGTGGATGACAAATCTACAGATAATACATTGAATTTGTTAAAAACTAATCAAAATCTATACGACAAACTAATCGAAAATGAATCTAATTTGGGAAAAGGAAATGCTTTAAAAAAAGGATTTCAAAATTCTTCAGGTGAGATTATTTTAATTCAAGATGCAGATCATGAGTATAATCCTGATCAGTATGAAAAATTAATTGAACCTTTTGAAAAACTTGATGCAGATTTTGTTTTGGGGAGTAGATTTAGAAGTGAAGGATATAGGAGAGTAATTTATTTTAGTCATGAATTAGCAAATAAGTTTCTAACTTTTATTTGCAATCTTTTACTGAACAAAAATTTTACTGATATCGAAACAGGTTATAAAGTTTTTAAAAAAAATTTGATAGATAAAGTAAATATAGAAAGAGATGATTTTGGTATAGAAATCGAACTAATTATGAAATTATCTAGAATCTCAAGTAAAATTTATGAAATAGGTATAAATTATAACGGAAGAAGTTATGATGAAGGAAAAAAAATTAAATTTATAGATGGGTTAATAGCTTTATATTTATTAATTTATTACAGAATTAAAAAATAACTATAAATGGTTTCAATAAGAAATAATTTTTCTATAATAAAATTATTATTTGTTCTCTCTTTATCTATACCAATTTTACTTACCACAGGACCATTTCTTCCAGATTTATTCTTAACCATTTCTATTTTTATATTTATATTTTATGTGATTCGGGAAAATAAAATTTACTTGATTATAAAAAAAAAATTTTTTATTTTTTTTTTTTATTTTTTGGTTATTTCTTTTACTTTGTTCTGCTTTAGGTAATATTGATAATTATTCTGTCTCATTTAAATCCTCAATTCCCTACTTAAGATTTGGAATATTTGTTGTTTTATTTGCATATTTGTCGCAAAATTTTATAGATTTTAAAGAAAAATTAATAATCAGTACGATAATTGCAATATCTATTTGCACAATCTCTGGCACCTACCAAGCTTTATCAGTTAGATTTGAATTATTGTATGAAATAATTGAGATGTTTAATACCTTTTCAAAAGAAGAATTTAATTATCACTGGGGCACATTGGGTCCAACTAAAATGAATAGGATAAGTCTTCCATTTTCTGATTGGATGGTTGCTGGTAGTTTAATGATGAGATTATTTCCTATTGCACTAATGTTTATATTTTTAAAGAACCATTTAACAATAAATAAAAAAATATTATTTAATATTTTCTTTTTTCTTTCCTCTATTGTAATTTTAATGTCTGGTGAAAGAGCATCTATAATCTTATTTATTTTTGAAATTTTAATACTTTTAATTTTGTCAAAAAAACTTAGAAATTATTTAAAAGTGTCAATAATAATAAGCTTAATTTTTGGTACACTAATTTTAACAATTGACCCCATTTCAAAGGGTAGATTAATAGGTCAAACAATTAGCAACTTAAAAGGTGAAACTTCCCAAATAAAAAAAAAATATATTATTAGTGAACATCATGAAAAACATTTTATTGGAGCTTGGAAAATTTTTCTTGATAATAAAATTTTTGGATCGGGTTTAAAAGGATATAGATATGAATGTTACAACAATCCAAAATATTCGAAAGATAAAGATATTATTTGTAGTTCACATCCTCACAATAATGTAATGCAATTTATAAGCGAGTTAGGTATTATTGGATTAATTTTATACTCTTTGCTATTTGTTTATTTAAGCTTAAAATTATTATCTTACTTTTTCAAAGTTAATATAAAAAAAATATCCTTTTCAAAAGAGCAAGAAATTAAGATGTTTGCCTTTGTGGCCTTATTTATAACTTTTTGGCCATTAACAACTTCGGGAAATTTTTTTAACAATTGGTTATCTATAATATATTTTTTACCTGTATTTTTTATACTGGAAAGAAATAAAGAGAGTTAAATGAAAAAAATATTTAAAAATTTAATCTTAATTTTATTTTCATTGTCATTAGTTATTATTTTGACTGAAACATCATTAAGAATTTTTGGCCTAGGTGATCCTATAATTTATGAAAAAAATTTAATTTATGGGTATCAACCTAAAAAAAATCAAAAAATAAAAAGATATAGAAATTATAATATAACAATAAATTCTGAAAATTTTAGGGTTAACAAAGAATATGTTGGGTACCCAGAAAAAATTTATTTTTTAGGAGATAGTGTAACTTATGGTGGTAGCTATATTGATGATAAAAATATTTTCTCATCTAAAACATGTGAATATTTATATAAAAAAAAAATAAATTTCTCGTGTTTCAATGCTGGAGTAAACGCTTATGGTTTTGAAAATATCATTAATCGTTACAACTATGTTTTTGAAATGAATAATAATTCTTACTATGTTATCACGTTAATACCTGGGAGTTTCTATAGAAATTATATTCAAATAGACTCGCTTCCATATTTTACAAAATCTATTTCGGATAAATTTTTAAAGGCTAGTATAGAATTGTTAGCTTTTGCCTTAGATAAAATTAGGCAAAAAATAAGATTTAATAATCAAGTTAGCTACAAAGAAAACTTAAACTCAGAACTTAAACAAAAAATATTAAATGATTTAAATTTGCTTAAACATTTAAAAAATGAAAATCCTAAATTAATTATATTAATTTCTTTATCAAATTCAAAAAAAGTAAAAGATTTTAATTTAGAATTAGAAAAATTTATTCTTCAAAATTCAGAACAAATGAATTTAGATATAATTAATATACAATCTAAAATAGAGAAGAATATAGTTGAAAAGATATTTTATGATAATATTCACCTTAATAAAGCTGGTCACGAAATTTATGGAAAAATATTAAGTGATTTGATAATAGATGGCCAAAAATAAATCATTTTTATTAGATAGAGATGGAGTATTAATTACTGATAAAAAGCATCTTACAAACAAATTAAATATCTTTATTTTACCAGGAGTTTTTGAGGCTTTATATTTTTTAAAAAAAAAATAAATTTAAAATTTTTATTATAACAAATCAATCAGTAATTGGACGAGGTCTAATAAATGAAAATAATTTTAATAATTTAACTAATGAGATTAATTCAAAGATCTCAAGATTTTCGTATTTAAAATTGATTGATAAAGTTTATTTTTGTCCACATCATCCAAGTAAAGGTAAAAAAATATATAAAAAAAAATGTACATGTAGAAAACCTAAAAATGGTCTTATAGAAACAGCAATTTATGAAAATAATTTAGATAGAGACAAAACAATAATGATTGGGGATAAAATTACAGATTTGTTTGCAGCTAAAAAATCAAAAATACGTTTTTATTATAAAAAAAACTATAATTTTTTTAGTCAAATAAAAAAAATTATTAAAAATGAAAATATATAAAATAATTCTTACAAATTTTTTAATACTACTTTTTATTGTATTTTTAATTGAAACTTATTTATTTTTTTTTAAACAAAATCATTTAGAGCAAGACAATATTCTAGGATGGAAACTTAAAAAAAACTTACAAATTGAAAAGTTAGAAAAAGATTTTTATGGAAATGAATATAACGTAAATTTTTTAACTAACGAACATGGTATAATTTCAACATATAATAATAAAAATAATAATAAAAATTATGAAATTTTAATAATAGGTGACTCTTTCTCTAGTGATCCATATGTAAGCACAGATAAAATGTGGTTTTCCCAGCTGAGTAAAAATTTAAAACACAAATACAATGTAGATATTTTGATGAATGTGATAGGTGCTGGTGGATATGGCAGTTTGCAGCAATATAAGTTAACAAAAATTGTAAAAGATAAAAAATTAATTAATCCTAATTTAATAATATTTCAATTTTGTAGCAATGACTTTAATAATAATTCTATTGAGATTGAAAAAAAAATTGGGAACATGAATCAATATTTACGGAGACCTTATTTATCAAAAGATGACAAAATATTTTATGATGATAGTTTTCTAGGCAAGATAATGCGTACACCCATAGTAGGTAGTTCAAGGATATTAAATAAAATTATTTTTATATATTCAAACACTAAAAATAAAAAAGAAATCAACGAGGATTTAATAAATGAAAGTTATTTAATTACTGATGTAATAATTACAAAAATTGCAAAATTATATCCAAATATAAAAAAATTTATTTTCAATTGTAATGAACAAAAAAATGAATGGCTTAAACTTAAGAGTATTAAAAATTTTGACATAATTTTGGAAGTTGAAAATTCAATAAAAAAAGCAAAATTTGAAAATAAAAAAATTCTATTTAAAGATGGTGGTCATTATAATGAGCTTGGCCACAAAATAATCAGTGATGCGATTTTTGGCAGAATAGTATCAGACTTAATATTTTAATTATTTTATAAATACATACTTAAAAATTAGAAAATTTTTTATATCAGCTTCATCCTCATTATAGTAGCAATCTATAATGTTCCAACAATGATTCCAAGATGGGTTAAATGGTTTATTATCATTTACAATAGGTTTTACTCCAAAAAATTTTCTTTTTTCAGTAATTGTATTGTTTGAAATTATTTTATTTTCAAATTTAAAAAATTTATAGTTTTTAAATTTTTGTAATTCTTTAAAATGAAAATAAGAAAAAAATACTAAAGGAAAAAAAATTAAAACTAAAAAACTAGGAAATTTTGAAAGTAAATTACTTTTAATTAAAATTGAATTTTTAACAATTAAAAAACAAAAAGTTGTTGGTAAAATTGCAAATAACCAAAATCCTAACCTGGGATCTGGAGAATTTAAAAACCAAATAAAAAATAAAATAATTGAAAAACCAAAAATTAATAATCTTTCTTTATGAAGTTGAAAAATTGAAATTAATTTCTGTTTATATAGTATACAGATTAAGCTTAAAGAAATAACAATCGAAGAAATTGACGATATTAATATTCTTAATATTTCATTTAATATAATTTTATCTCTAGATACATAATCGCCTGATAAATTTGATAGATTTGATAGATTTGAAAAACCTTTTAAGCTTTCATTAGATACCGAAAAAATTAACAATAAAGAAAATATACCCAATAATAAAAATGGCAGTTTTCTCAAATTTAGAAGTTTATAAAAAAAATATAAGATTAAAGGTGTAGTTAACACTAGTATAAAAATATAGTTGAGATTTATTATTTTGAATATATTTTCAAAATTTAAAGTTTTAAAATTTTCATTATATTTTTGTATTAACAATACATCTCTATTTATATAATTCTGATTAAACCAATCTAAGTTAAAACATGTAAATTTAACAGGATACACAAAACAACCTGAAATCATTAAATTTTTAATAAACCAAACGACTAAAAAAATAAAAATTAAATAAAAAAAATTTAAATTTTTAATATATTTAAATTTTTTAATATTAGGATAAATAAGAAATAGAATTGGTAATAATAAAATAAAAAATATACCAGTAGACTTTGACATCAGTGTTATAGAAATAAAAAGTAATAACTCCAATATATCTTGAGAACCTATTTTTTTGACATCTAAAGTAATTTCAATAAATTTAATAATAGTAAAAATAGCAAATAAACCAAAAAATAGATCAACTGATCCATAGTCGATCTGTACATATCTGTGCCAAATTACAAATGACAATAATGATGAGGAGACAACAATAAAAATTAGATTATTTTTTTTATATAAATTTATAAAAAATAAAAAGAATAAAAGAAAAAGAGAAGATTGAAAATATGAATTTAAAGTAAAAATATTATTTATAGTAAATCCTGCCGAAAGATAGTCGTGGAAAGTTGTTAAGGCATATCTACTATGTAAATTAAATAGACCAATTGTAAGTTCATTATTTTTAATCCATGTTTGATATGGAATATGATACAGACCCCCGTCATGGCCAGGTTCACTTAAAATACTTACGGGCAAAATAAATAAACTTATTAATGTAATGTAAAATAGGTTAATATCTTTGTAATTGAATTTATAAAAAGAGGAAACTATTAATAAAATAAATATTATAAACTGAATTTCTAAATTCAATGGAAAAAAATAATTTATAATTACCAAAAAATTTCCCAGAAAAAATAATGTAAAAATAATACAGAAAAATGAATTTTTTTTATCAAATTCAGTTCTTGTATATTTATTTATTAAATCAATTATTATTTTCCCTGGTAAATAAAGAAAATAAAAAAATAAAGTTTGAAATATAAATGTACTAATCAATTTTTCTTTTAAGATAATTAATAAAAATAAAATAAGTTAAAATATAAAATAATATTATTTCATAACGTTGAAAATTTAAATAAATAATAATTATTAAGTAATAAATAATACTGGAAGAAAAAATAACAAAATTTTTATTTTTATTTTTAAAATATTTTAATAATAAATGATGAAAGTGATTTCTATCAGCTAATAATGGATTTTTTTTGTTTAAAATTCTCTCAATGAATAATCGTGCCATCTCTAAGCCTGGAAGAAGCATAATTACTAATATTTCATCACATAAGATATTTAAATTTAAATTATAGGATTTAATTAAATAAAGTGAAATTATTAATCCAACAAAATAAGTTCCGCTATCACCTAAAAAAATATTTTTTTTTGCATTACAATAAAAAAACAAAATTGAACCAAAAAATAATGGAATTAATTCGTTAAAAATACCTGCTTTGAAAAACAAAAAAATGATAATGAATATAATATATGCTCCAACTTGAAGGTCTACTCCATCAAACATGTTAAAAGCATTTAGAAAACAAATTATGCAAAAAACAGTAAAAGGTATTGAATAAATACTTAAACTAAATTGATTATATAAAAAATTAAATTTTAATGTTTTTAATATTAATGATTGATCAATTGATATGAAACATAATGATATTAATAAAATTAAAACAAATTTTGTTAATCCTTTAAGATTTTTTTTATCATCATACAAACCTATGAAGAAAACTAAAGATGGAAAAATTATCCATGTTAAAAAATCTGACAAAGTTTTAATTTTAATTATTGAAGTTTCATAATTCATAAAAATTATATAAATTGTAAAAATTATATAATTTATATAAAAAATAGAGCCTCCTAGCACACTTGCTATTTCTCTATGAAATTTTCTTTCATTATCTGGTTTGTCGTAAATATTAATTAATTTTGATAATCTGCCTAAATTTAAAAATAAAATAATATTAAGTAATAAAAAGAGAAAAATTAATTGCATTTATTTGTTATAAGAAGTTATCATTAATGTACAATTTTTACTTTATTAAAAAGACTTAATTTTTTTACAGACATTACTATTTTTTATTTAATTTTAATATATATCTAATCAATAAATAAATTTAAAAAATAAATATTGTATTATATTTATACTGCTATCTATTCATAAAATTTATGTCAAAAAAAATATTTATATTTAAATTGTTAACATTTTTACTAGTTTTAATTTTGACAGAAATATCACTTCAAGTTTTTTACAGAATAGCAAATGGGGATTTTTTAAACAATAGAGCTTATTTATCTATTTACAAAAAAAGTAAAAACTCATGTTGGGCTTTAAAACCAAATTTAAATCTAAATCACAAGACAAGTGAATTTAAATATAAAATTTTTTCTGATGTAAATTCTTTTAGAAATACAGGAAAATCATCTAATAATAATTTGAATTATAATAATGGAAAAAAAATTATGTTTTTAGGTCCATCTTTTTCATTCGGCTGGGGAAGTTCATATGAAGATACTTATGCCAATTTAATTGAAAAATATTTTAAAGAAAAAAATTATAAACATTTCATTAACGCCTCAATTCCAGGCCAATTACCAAACTTGCAGCTCTGCTGGTTTATTACTGAGGGGCACAAATATCAACCAGATATAATTTTACAAACAATTTATGGAAATATAAATTTTCAGATACCTAAAAATATAACTGAAGAAGGTTTTTGTGATCAGTTATGCGAATTAACAAAACTTAAAGTTACAAAAAAAGGTTATTTAATTCGAGGTGAAAAAGTAATAACTAATCCAAAATTATACTTAAAAAATTCTGCAATAATATTTTATAGTTGGTATTACATTTCTTTGATTAGATCTAATTTTATTAAAAATGACAATTTTATTCAAAACTCTTACGAAAAAAATAATTACTCTAACAATGACCTAAAGATTAAGAAATTTAAAAATAATTATAAAAATTATTTAGAAATAATTAAAAAATACTCACCAAATTCTAAAGTTATTTTTATTTACATTCCGTATTCCTTTGATGTTCATGCGGAAGACAAATCTAGATGGTCACATAAGCCAATTGATTTAAAAAAACCAATGATTGATTACAAAATTTCTATTAAAGAAATTAGTAAGCAATTTAATTTTGTAGATACATATCCTAGTCTAAAAAAAGCGAGTAAAATAGAAAGAACTTATTATTATATTGATACTCATTTTAATAAATTGGGAAATAAAATAACTTTTGAAACATTTGAAAAATTTTGCAAAAGAACTGAATGCTACAACTAAAAAATTTTTTAATTAAAACTGAAACAAAAAATCATATTTTTGAAATTTATGTTTATCTTTCTTATATTGCTTTATTTTTATCTGTTGGTGAAAATATAAAAAATATTAATTTGTATGAAAGCTACTTTTCATTAAATAATCTTGCAACTTTAAGATCTTTAGCTCCATTTATAATATTACCAATTAATTTAATATTATTTTTTAAAATTGGTAAACATAAAAATACAAACATTATAATTAATTTTTTTATAATTTTTATAATTATACAATTTATATCACTTTTAGGGAATGGATTTGACACATTCTTATTACAATTTCTAATCGGTCCTCTTTCTCTCATCTCTCATATTTTAATAATTAATACAAAAGAAAAAATCGAATTAGTTAGAAATTTAATAAAAATTACATTTGTAATCATCACTTCAATATTGATCATTTTCATTTATCAAAATCCAAATTTATCATACGGTGGAGGTCAAATAATTTTTATTAATAAGCCAATTATGTTTATAAATTCAAATGGTCTATCAAGATATTTGGTTCTTTTATATGCTGTACTTTTGACTTTTTTTATATTTACAAAAGATAACTACCTAAAATTTTTTGTAGTTGCTTTATTTGTTGGAATTTTGGTTTTTAAGTATGAGGGTAGAGTTAATATAGGAACATTTTGTATAATTAGTTTATTTATTTTTTTTAAAAATAATAAATTTATAAAAAATTCACTATTAATTATTTTTTTATTCTTATTATCTATTTATATTTCCTCTATATGGGAGATTATGGATAAGAAAGTAAAGTTGGAGAACGATACTAAGAAAAGTTTTACTTTTTATAAAGAAAATTTAATCGAAACAGTAACTTCATTTGAATTTCAATCTTCACCAACTAATAGATATGCTGCTGATGGTAAAAATTTCTCTACAAAAAAAGATTTGGCTGAAGGTGTAAGTCAATCTCTTGATAATTTAACTACTGGTAGATCAGAAAAATGGAGGTTCTTATTAAATTATGAGCAAAATTTTAAAAATATTATTTTAGGTAATGGACCTGAATTTGATAGATACTTGCTTACTAGAAATAATATAATAACAAATAAAACAACAGGCACTGACTCTGCAAATTCACTTATTTATGTTTATCTAACTGGTGGGTTAATTTCGCTTTTAATGTTTATTATTCTTGGCATAAATCAATTATACATAGTTTTAAAAATTATTATAAAAAAACAATTTCTAAATGATAAAATTTTAAATTTATCAATTTTATGTTTTATTATTTTAGGCATTAGATCTGTGTTTGAAAATGGGTTATCAGTTTGGGGTATAGATTTAATCCTTTTTATGCTTTTTGGATCTATAATTAATTCAAGAAAAATTAATAAAATAAATTATGATTAGTATTTATAAAAAAAATTTTTTTTACAAAAGACTTTTTTTAATGAGTATTAAAATTTAAATATAATAGAATCTGTAAATTATATAAATCCACTTACATATAATGATACTATATTAGTCTAGATGACAAATTTCTTTTTAAATTTAATAATATATTTTTTTTAAAAGATGTTCTATTAAAAACTTTTTTATTAAAAATTTTTAATGAATTTTGATTTATAGATGAAAAATTTAGAAATACACAGTTCTTAAAATATTGCGTAATAATTTTTTTATTATTTAAATCAAAAATAATAGATACATTATTTAATAAAGCGTCCTGAACAAAGAAAGATATTGGGTTCTCATACGAAGCCAGAATAAATTTTGATTTTGATAACACATTATAAAGTTTTTTTTCACTCAAATACCCAAGGTTATCATTTCCAAAAAAATTATGTTTATCACCACAAATTTTTATATTTTTTCCATTTTTTCTCATTTTTTTTAGAAATTCGAAATAATTTTCTTGATTTTTATTAGGGTGTTTTCTGTAATAAAAAAGACAATCAATCGATTTATTTTTATAAATATGCTTTTTTGAATTTCTATTTAAAAAATAAATTAATTGAAAATTTTTAATATTATTTTTGTGAGAGTAATTAATTAAATTTGTTGAAAATATATTTTTTAAACGATTTTTAATTAAACTTTTAGAGAAAAAATTAAAAATAGGAAAAAAAAATTTTCTAAATTGATTATTGAAATCATTTTTTTTTGCAAATATATCACTTCCAGTTATTGGTCCAAGAAAAGTTTTTTTTGGTAAAATCAGAAATAATATAAAATTCCAAATCGGAAGATAATTTAAATAAATAATTTTTTTTTTGTATATTATTTTTTGGATATATAATTTATAAACGCCGATATACGGAGTTAAATATTTTTTTAAAAAACTATTTTTAAAAAACTTTTTTTTTTTAAGTACAAAGTATCTTCTATTTTTAAACAGATAATATTTATAAGGTGTTTCTAAATTTAAGACTTTAATTTTCTTTTTAGAATAGAAAAATTTTAAAAATTCTCTTGATAATTTTCCTTCACCTGAGTTTGCATCAAAATCACATGCCCAAGCATAATATTTTTTATTTTTCATCTTTTATTTTATATTTAAAAAAATATATAAGTTTGTAATAGTTTTTTTTATTTAAAAAAAAATTTAAAAACAATTTAATTATCTCTTTAACACCTGAAACTGGATTATCATAAAATAATTTATTTACAGATTTAAAACTTGGATTAGTCGATTGCCCTCCCAAATAGTGTATTGTAATAATTTTATTTATTTTTTTGTAAGATCCTCTTTTCCTTTCTGTTAACATCCATTCACCATCCGCATTTATATAATTTTTTTGATTAAATTTATTTAATTTTTTTTCTTTAACTGCGCTTCTCACAAATGATGGATGAGGAGAGTATATATCGCTTTTAAAAAACTTTTTATTTGGTTTAAAAATTGTTTTTTCATAAACAAGTTGTGTTTTAAAAATATGGGTAACTGGATTAACTCTTATATTTTTATAAATATTTGCAACTGAATTTTTATCATAAAGAGTATCCCCACTATTTAAAAATAGAACAAAATATTTTCTAGTTTTTTCTAAGGCTATATTCATTGCGTGCCATAAAGATTTATCTCTTCCAACAATAAAGCTTCTATATTTTTTTTTGTATATATCTTTACGAAAATTATTTAATTGTTTTGCAACAACAAGACTTAGAGCTGGCTTCTTTATTTGCACATCTATCGATGCAAGTGTTTTATTTAAATCATTACTGGTTCCATTATGGACAGTCACTATTGCTAATTTATTACGAGGTCTCAAACTTTTAATTTATTTTAAAAAAATTGTTTATTGTTTCCTTGTAATATTTAACATAACTATCTGCAACTTTATTATGATTAAACTTTGCAAATAAAACTTTATTAACTTTTTTTCTTTTTCTTGGATTTTGTGTAATAAGAAAGTTTTCAATTTTCTTGATATACTCATTTGAATTAATTTTTTTTACTAAAATATTTTTACTATTATTAATTACCTCTTTTATAGCTGTATCGGTATAAGCTATACAAGGAACGCCACATGAACTTGCCTCTAGCATAACTTGTCCAAAACTTTCAAACCTAGAGGTAGAAATTACCAAGTCACTTGAATTATAAATATTTAAAAGATCTAAGTTATTTTTCACAAAGCTATAATTATATATGTTATTTGAAAGCCGACTTATTTCTTTTCTTTTCGATCCAAATAGTAAAAATTTAACGTCATTTCTATTTTTAAAATACTTCAAAATCTTAATAAAAATATCAGTTCCTTTAATAAAATCATCGTTTTTACCTGGTAAGTGAAAAGTTAAAATTTTGTATTTATTTGGTAAATTTATTTTTTTTTGACTAATTAATTTATCTTTGACATGCCACATTTTAAAATCAATTGTATTTGGTATAACTTTCACCATTTGATTTTTATTTACTACCCATTCTGGTAATTGATTTTTAATAAAATAAGAAGGACAAACAATTGATATTTTTTTTGACTTAAATATTTTTTTTTTTTTAGATAAAAAAAAATTTTCCCATTTAGTTTTTTTAATGGGCTTCATTATTTTTTTATTATAAACATGTTGGGTAGGTAAAACTGGCCATAAATCATGAAATGTCCAAATTAGGGGCTTTTTTATTTTCAAAATATCATCCAAAGAAAGCATCTCTCCATTAATCCAATGGATATGAATAATATCAAAATTTGATCTGTTAATATATTCAACAATTTTGGTATTACTAAAAAAATTATAAGAACGATGAATATTTTTTGAATTAATATTTTGAAGGTATTTAATTGCGTATGAAAATATTCTTTTTATAAAATTTAATAAAATTTTATTTTTTGATAGTGTTACATAATTTTTAAAATTTGAAAATTTTTTCACCACTAAAACAGATGATTTTATTTTTTTTTTTATTAAAGCTGAATGAATTCTGTAAACTGCTTTAGATGCACCACTTTTATCATCGTCAAAGTTTAAATGTAATACTTTAATTTTTTTTTCCATTGATAGAAAATTAAATATAGAAAATTTTTTGAATTTTACTATTTTTTATAAGCATCTCCTAATTTTGGATGACTTTTATTACCTTTAATAATTAACCTCAAAATATTAACATACTTTAAAAATATGAACTTTGAATTTAGTTTAAGCAAAAGATAAAATAATAAAATTCTTTTACTAAACATAATTTTTTTATTTTTGACATAGCTTATGAAAAAAAATTTAGAAAATTCATATAATGGTATAAAATGCTCAATTGTTTTTCTAACCTCTTTTCCCATAAAATCTGGGGCAGAACTTAATCCTCCTCTACCTAAAACTAATAATCCTTTTTTAGATCTAACATAATCGCCTTGCAGTAATGCATGGCTTAATACTTTCCAATCATGACCTAAAAACTTCTTTTCCATATCTGGAACTGACTCAAGTACTTCTCTTTTAAAAATTGCAAAATTACAACCAGTGGCATTTAAACTATTTTTTAAGAAATATTCTGCTCTTTGGTGCAATTCACCTTGAATACTAAATGAAAAATGTCTTTCTACATTTAATTCATCACCTTTAAAACAATGTGGTGGTGATGAAAAAACGCAATTTTCATTTTGTATTAAAGTTTTTAAGCTTTCCTCTAAATAATCAACTGAAATTATATCATCCCCCGCAAGCCATATAAAATACTTGTTTTTTGATTTTTTAAAAACAAAGTTAAAATTTTCAGCAACACCAATATTTTTTTCCTGTTTAAATATTCTTATCCTACTATCTTGATTTGAATAGTTTTTACATATTTCAAAAGTATGATCCTGTGAGCAATCATCACTAATAATTAATTCAAAATTTTTATGTGTTTGAGAAATAATTGATTTTAACGCTTTTTCTATATTATTTTGCTCATTATATACAGCTAAACCAATACTAATTTCTATTTCACTTGTATTTACAAATTTTGTTTTTTCCATATCTCATTAACTGACGAAAAATACCTACTTCTGAACAAGTCTTTTTCATTGTGCCATTTTTTAAAATTAAATATTAAACCTTTTTTCTCTTTTGCAGCAGGTTTAATTAAACCTTTTTTTAATAAAAGATTTCTTAGAGGTTTTTTTTGAAAATAGTTATCAATTTTTTCCTCGGCAGGAAGGCTGAATGCAAATTCAATTAATCTTTTATCTAAATATGGGCATCTATTCTCAATACCAAATGCGCTAGCCATTCTATCACCCATTTGCAATAAACTTGGCATTACATATTTAAAATCAATATAACCCATTGCATTAATTGGATCATCAAACATTTCAAAAATAGGCTTAAACAGTTTTTCTCCTAGTTTATAATTATTATTTTTCAAAATTATTTTTGTATATACCTCACAATAATTTTTAAAATTAATTCTCTCAAACATAAGTCTATAGCTAGGAAATTTTTTATTTAATTGATAATTTAATGAAATTGGCAAATATCTAACATATCCACCAAACAATTCGTCTGCTCCTTCTCCTGAAATAACAACTTTTACTTTTTTTTTTGCTCTGCTTGCTAATGTATATAAAGGATATGAAGATATTGAGCCAACTGGAAAATCTAAATGATGAACTATTTTTCCTATCTTTCTTTTAAAATCATTTAAATAATTTTTACTATCATCAAAATGAAACTTGTAATCAAAATTATGTAATTTATTCAATAATGAACTGTCCACTCCACCTGAATAATAAATTCCTAATTTTACATCACTTCTCAATCTTATTCTTAGTGAGTCTTTTAACAAGTATTCTAATTCCTCCTGTATTTCATTTTTGTTTATTTTTTTTCTATTAAGAGTCCAATATTCATTTGTTGTTATTTTTTTTTTTCTTAAATCAAAGCTCACATAATTTGCGGGTTTTACTTGCTTTAAATTTTTCCAAAGAGTGCTTTCTAAACAATATTGAAATGAATTAAAAAAACTTTTGTCATTATTGAGCTTTAAATTAATAATTTTTTTAATTGCTTTAGCTTCAGATGAAAAAATAAAGTCTTTACCATTAAAATAGTAATAAAGAGGTTTTTCGCCAGGTATATCTCTAGCTAAATATAATTTTCTTTTTAACTTATCAAATATACAGAATGCATACATGCCATTTAATTTACTAAATAATTTTGTGCCCCACTGCTCCCAGCATTTAAGCAAAACTTCGCTATCAGATGTAGTAGAAAACTTATGACCAAGCTGTATTAACTCTGATTTTAATTCTTTATAATTATATATTTCACCATTATAGGCTAAGACATGGCGTCTTCCTAAAATTGGATTTAAATTTTTGGATTTTAAGTCAATTATTTTTAACCTACCCATCCCAATTGAAATATTTTTATCAAAAAATACACCTTCTGAATCTGGAGCACGGTGCTTTTGAGAAACTATCATCAGATCTATTTTTTTCACCAAATCTGATGAAGAAAATATTCCAGAAATACTACACATAATATATTGATTTAAATAATTTTATAATATTTCTTATACCAATCTATAAACTCTGACAAACCATTTTCTAAAGTTGTTTTTTTATTTAACTTGAATCTTGAATTAAATTTAGTTGTATCTGCTGAAGTAGTTTTTATATCTCCTGGTTGGATACCTACAAACGTCTTTTTAAATTTTAGACCAGTAATTTTTTCAATAATTTTTATAAATTTCATTAAAGATTGTGGTTTACCTGTGGCCAAATTATAAATCTGAAATGGTCCTACCCCACAGTCAGGTGTTAGTTTGAGTGGTTTTCTTCTTTTTTGTTTTTTTTTATCTTTAAAAACTTTAAATATACCATCTACAATTAAATCAATATGAGAGAAATCTCTTTTGTGTTTTCCGAAATTATGGATTTTAATTGATTTATTTTCAAATAAATTTTTTAGAAAGGAAAAATAAGACATGTCGGGTCTGCCCCATGGCCCATACACAGTAAAAAACCTTAATCCGGTTGTTTTTAAATTGTAAAGATGACTATAGCTATGTGCCAAAAGTTCATTACTTCTTTTAGTTGCAGCATATAAGTTTATAGGATGTGCGGCAGAGTAAATCTCTTTAAAATTAATTTCATTATTTAATCCATAAACACTACTAGAACTTGCGTAAATTAAATGTTTAATTTTATGTCTTCTTGATAACTCTAATATATTCACAAACCCAAGTAGGTTACTTTGAACATATGGTTGTGGATTTGTAACTGAGTATCTAACACCAGCCTGAGCAGCTAAATGAATAACATATTTAAATTTATGCTTTACAAATAACTTTTCTAAAAAGCTTATCTCTGTAATGTCCTTTTTAAAGAAAAAAAATTTTTTTTTATTTTTTTTTGAAAATTTTTTTAAAAACTCTATTCTGTCTTTTTTTAATTTTTGAGAATAATAATTATTTAAATTATCAACTCCATATATAATGTAATTATTACTTAGAAATTTTTTAATTGTGTGGAAACCTATAAAACCAGCCGCACCTGTGATTAAAACCTTTTGCATTTTTATAGTATCAAAATGTCATCCTTAGGAATTATAAATTTTCCTCCATTTTCAATAAATTTTTTTTCTTTAGATAAAATAGCATCTGTAAAATTAGGTGCAGAAACAATAAAGTAATCTGGTAATTTTTTTTCAGCATTTTTTCTTGAAATTATGGGTATATGATCGCCGGCTGAATATAGACCTTGCTTAGCAGGAGAGTCATCAACAAAATAATCAATTATTTTTTTATCAATTTTTGAACACTTTAAAATTGTCATACCTTTTGCAGCTGCACCATAACAAGAAATTGTTTTTCCACTTTTTTTAAGTTTATGAGTTAAGTTCATTAGTTTATTTATTAGAAGATTTACATTTTTTCTATATTTAATTGCAACTCTATTAGAATTAATTTTATTTTGCGTTTCGTACTTAATAATTTCCTGAAGTCTTTTTGTTTTAACTCTACTTGTTCCAGAACAATAAATTCTTAAAGTTCCTCCTTGTGCATTTGTGATACATGCATCAAATATTTTAAGACCATACTTTTTAAGAAAATTAATCCAGACTTTTAAGCTAAAAAATGAATAATGTTCATGATATATCAAAGAATAATTATTATTTTCTACCATTTTACCCCAATAATTAAATTCAGCTACAAATATACCTTTTTTTGTTAAATTATTTTTAACACCTTTGATTAAATCATTTAAGTGATTGGTGTGTGCAATACAGTTATTGGCAATTATCAAATCAGCATTTCCGTATTCATTATTGATTTTTTTTGAAATTTCATAATTATAAAAAAGTGGCACAGTATTAACATTTTTTTTTAAAGCTCTTAAGACAACATTTGTTGCAGGGTCGACGCCTAAAACTGTATTATTTTTCACAAAATGCTTCAGCATAATCCCATCATTTGACCCAATTTCTACAACAAATTTATTTTTTATATTAAAACTATTTATTAATTCTTTAGCATATTTTGAAAAATATTTTTCTTGTGCTTTTACGTCAGATGAAAAATAAGTATAATCTTGATCTACATATAAATTCTTTGGATCAACAAATTGACTTAATTGTACCAAAGAACATTTTTGACATCTTTTTAAAATTAATGGAAAAAAAAAATCTTTTTTTTTAACATCCTCTCTCTTCACTAGTCTGTTAACAAGAGGATGTTTGCCAAGATTAATTATTGTGTGTAGTTTTTTAGACCCACACATTCTGCATGATTTATTTTTAATAAAATTCATTTTTTAAAACTTTTTTTATCCAGTCCAGAATATTTATTTTACATTTCCAATTAAGTAATTTTTTAGCTTTTGATATGTCTGCATGATGTACGTCAACTTCAAAACTTCTTTTTGGAATAAATTTTATTTTACCACCAATCCTATTTGCCACTTGCTCCATTGAAACTTTTTTTCCACTAGCTATATTAATTATTTCACCTCTTCCAACTTTATTTGAAATCATTGCTTTTGCAAAAGCTTCTCCAACATCATCTATATGAACAAAATCACGAACACCAGTACGAAAAGAAGATTGTGCTGTAGTTGACGTCAAAGTTATAAATTTGTTTAATTTTTTTGCTTTAAAAAATTTTGCTAAAGCAGTATCAGGTCTTGGATTTTCTCCAAAAATTTGAAAAAGCCTTAACGTACAAGTTTTTAATCCGTATTGCTTACTCCACATTTTTAAAAGTGTCTCGCACGCATTCTTCTGCCAACTATATGGCTCAAATGGATCAGAATGCATAATCTCTTTCCAAGGAGTTATATTTCTTCCATATTGTGACGCCGTTGATGGAAAAATTAATTTCTTAACACCTGCTTTCGTACATTTTTCAAGTAGAATTGTTGTCATTTCAATGTTTTTTTTTGTATATGAAATTGGATTTAATATAGATTTTGGAATATTAGTTTTAAAAGCCATATGCGCAACAAAATCTATATTTTTTAAAAATTTTAAATCTAACTGAGTTACATTCTTTTTAAAATATTTTACCTTACTAATTTTTTTTTGGGGCCTCTTAATATCCACTCCGTAAACTTTCCAGTTTCTTTTTAAACATGCTTTAATGATTCCTGGAGCTATAAAACCTGATGAACC
>MDSV01043737.1_pt1 | contig 28248 bp, 27 predicted proteins | sample 810851 | NCBI WGS metagenome assembly MDSV01 (sample SAMN05326640, study PRJNA326480) | marine metagenome | isolation source: seawater | place: Atlantic Ocean: North East | collected 2012 | reverse complement strand
TATCTCTAGGGCATCAATTTCGGGATACCATTCTTTTGTTATCGGAGATTTCTTCTTATTTTTATAATCTATGGTTTCTTGTTCTCTCCATTTTTTTATTAAAAATCTAAGAAATTTTATTTCCCATGTTTCACTAGAATCCTGTTTTTCCTTATGAAGATGAATAAATTCATCTATTTTGCTCTCTAAAAAGGTTAGGGGAATCCCATATTCTTCTGCTTGAAGAATCACACCTTCTTGAGGATACCAAGCACCCTCTATTTTTTTGTTGTATCGCTGTTTTTGTCGCTCTTTTAAGTCTCTTTGAGAAATTAATGAGAATGAATCATAGGATGATTGCGTCTTGATTAATCCTTTAGAAATTAAGCTAGCTATAGTTTTATTAATTTCATCTTTACTTAAAAATTGCAATTCAGTGAATAGTTCTTCCTTGCTAATTTCAGTTTTATTTAATGTCCTAATTGCCTCTAATAAAATAGTCTCATTTAATCCAATTGTTTTGGCTGAATCTGTCGAAATTTTTAGAATTAGGTCTTTCATCTCAATAATGTGAGATTAAGTCATAAGTTTACTAGTTACAAGTAGAACTTTTGCTATCTTCTTTCTTGTATTGAAGCTGCTAATTTTTCTAGACAAGACTTTGTATCTTCAAAGTTTAAACAAGCATCGGTGATGCTTTTTCCATAGACCAAATTATTAATATCTTTCATAGATTGATTGCCTTCTTCGATATTGCTTTCAATCATTACTCCAACAATCCTATTTTCTCCTGAAGAAATTTGAGAAGAGACATTGTTGCAAACTTCTATCTGATTTTTATGCTGTTTTTGACTATTACCATGACTCATATCTACCATTAAAGACTCTTCCAAATTAGAACTTTTTAACGTATTGCTTGCTTCAGAAATAAATTCAGCACTGTAATTAGGTTCTTTACCTCCTCTTAAAATGACATGGCAATCAGAGTTCCCAGAAGAGGAAAACACAGCAGAATTTCCTTCTTTAGTCACAGATAAGAATATGTGCGGATTTTTTGCAGACCCAATTGCATCTATGGCAACTTGTATACTTCCATTAGTACTATTTTTAAATCCAACTGGGCAAGATAAACCTGAAGCTAATTCTCTGTGAACTTGACTCTCAGTAGTTCTTGCTCCTATTGCACCCCAGGAAATAAGATCCGCTATATATTGAGGAGTAATCACATCTAAGAATTCAGTTGCGGCACATACTCCCATCTCATTAATTTGTAATAAAAGTTTTCTGGCTACATTAAGACCTTTATTAATATTAAAAGAATTATCTAAATCTGGATCATTGATTAAACCCTTCCAACCTACAGTTGTTCTAGGTTTTTCAAAATATACTCGCATAACAATTTTTAGTTCATTCTTATATTTTTCAATTTCACCTTTTAATTTTTCAGCATAATCTATGCCTGCCTCAGGATCATGTATAGAGCAGGGCCCAACTACAACAATAAGTCTGTCATCTTTTTTAGATAAAATATCTGAAATCTCTTGTCTTGATTCAAAGACAACCCTTGAAGTCTCTTCAGTAATGGGAAGTTCTTCAATAAGCCTATTTGCAGGCATCAATTCCTGCATTCCAGCTATTCTTATATTATCAGTTGTAAATTGCATTTTTCTTAAAACGGCCAAGCATTTTACCTATAAAACTAATAGTTTAAAGCTTTGGATGCTAGAATTCTCAAAAATTGAAGAATTAAAGGGCGTTTCAGCATTGAAAAATAAAAAATTAGATCTCTCGGTAGGAGTGGTTCAAGAAAACCCAATAGTTGGAGATGTGTCTGGAAATCTTGAATTAGCAACTAAGTCAATTGATAGTCTGCTTTCAAAGCGTCATCCGGATATTATCCTATTTTCAGAAATGTTTTTAACTGGGTATCCTCCAGAAGACCTACTTCTCAGGAGAGATCTTTATAAAAAGGTAGAAGAATCTCTTAAATCACTAGCTACTAAATATCCACAAGTACCAATAGTTATTGGATATCCAAGAATAGTAGATGGCAATACTTATAATTGCGCTGGTGTGTTGCATGAAGGAAAACTTGTTTATGAATATAAGAAACAGGAATTGCCCAACTATAAGGTTTTCGATGAAAAAAGATACTTTTCTGCAGGCACTGACCCTTGTACTTTTTCTATCAAAGGTATCAAGCTATCTATAACCATTTGCGAAGACATCTGGCATAAAAAAGCAGTTAAGCAAGCAAAAGAAGAAGGAGCAAAACTAATCCTAAATTTAAACGCCTCTCCTTTCCATTTAAATAAAATAAAAGAGAGAAGAGAAATATTGTATGACCACTGCAAAGAAAATCATTTAAGTATTGTCTATGTTAATCAAGTGGGAGGACAGGATGAGTTAGTATTTGATGGTAATTCGATGGCAGTGACTCCAGATGAAAGAAATTGGACTTTATTAAATGGGTTTAAAACCCAGGTTGATTGTTTTGAATTCACTCTGGATGATCAAGGAGACCTAGAACTAGCAGAAACTAAACAACCAACTATTGATGATGAAAAAGAAAGTCTACTTAACGCCTTGGTGCTAGGCACTAAAGATTATGTTGAGAAGAATAACTTTAATGGCGCGATAATAGGTTCTTCAGGAGGAATTGATTCTGCTTTAACTGCTGTAATTGCTACAAAAGCTTTAGGTCCAGAGAGAGTTAAGACATTTATGATGCCATTTAAATTTACAGCAGACATTAGTCAAGAAGATGCAAGTAGTTTGGCTTTAAATTTAGGAATAGAGCATAAAGAGATAAGAATTCATGAAATATTTGACTCATTTGATGAAACTTTAGATTTACAAAACATAGTAGATCCTTCAGATAAAACAAAAGAAAATCTTCAGTCTCGGATCAGAGGGGTAATTCTAATGGCTATATCCAATAGAATAGGCTCCTTAGTACTTACAACAGGGAATAAGAGTGAGACAGCAGTCGGCTATTCAACACTTTATGGAGATACCGCAGGAGGATTTGCAGTTTTAAAAGATGTTCCGAAAACTCTAGTATATGAATTAGCAAAGTATATAAATTCTATTAAAGAAATTATTCCACAGAGGATAATAGACCGTCCTCCGTCAGCTGAATTAGCACCAAATCAAAAAGATTCAGATTCCTTACCTAATTATGAAGTTTTAGATCAGATTATTGAAGAATATGTAGAAAAAGACATGAGTATCGATGAAATCTCAAAAAAAGGGCTGGATAAAAAAGAGGTTGAGAGAATTATAAAATTAATTGATAGAAACGAATATAAAAGAAGACAAGGACCTCCAGGAGTCAGGATCACCAATAGGGGGTTTGGTAAAGATAGACGTTACCCTATAACAAATAAATTCTCTCAATAATCTCCTAAATTCAATAATTTTGTGAATTAGGGCTATAATGTTGTTCCAATAGTTCTTATTGGGTATATGGTTGATATAAAAACAGGCTTACCTCAGCAAGAGGAGATTATTCTTGCAACTGTTCAGGGAAAAGATGTTACATCTATGCCCGAGGATCTGTATGTTCCTCCTAACTCTTTGAAAATCCTTCTCGATACCTTTTCAGGACCTCTAGATTTCTTACTTTATTTGATAAGAAAGCAGAACTTAGATGTTTTAGATATAAATGTGTTTAAAATTACAGAGCAATATATTTCCTATATTGAATTAATGAAAGCATTTCAGATTGAGCTGGCAGGAGATTACTTGGTAATGGCAGCTTATTTAGCTGAACTAAAATCTAAAATGCTTCTACCTAGACCTGAGGAGCAATCAGATGAAGGTGATCCAAGAGCAGAATTAGTTAGGCGATTACAAGAATATGAGAGATTTAAAGAAGCAGCTTCTCAAATAAACGAAATGCCAAGACAAAATAGAGACTTTTTTCTAGCTGGAGCAAAGCTTCCTGAATTTGAGCTAAAAACTTCCTATCTAGATGTACCTCTAGAAGAGCTCTCTTTAGCTTTAGCAGAAGTATTGAGAAGAGCTGAGAATTCAAAAATTCATTTAATTAACTTTGAACAATTATCAACCAGAGAAAGGATGACGCAGATCTTGGAAAGAATGAAAAATGAGTCCTTCATAGACTTTATCTCCTTATTTAACCCTGAGGAAGGAAGACTTGGAGTAGTGGTGACCTTTTTGGCAATTTTAGAATTAATTAAGGATTCTTTGATAGAAATTGTCCAAACTGAAGAATTCGGACCGATACACATCAAAGGGATAAGTGAGGTACACTAGATGGAAATGAAATTAGAACAAATATTAGAAGCTTTATTGCTTTCAGCTTCAAGACCTCTATCGATTAATGAAATTCTAGCTGCTTTTGATAAAGGTAAATCTCCTTCTAAAGATGAAATAAGAGAAAGTTTAAAACAGATAGAAGTTGATTGTGAAACTCGTGGAGTTGAATTAAAGAAAGTCTCAAGCGGATATAGAATGCAAGTGAAGCAGATACATTCTTCTTATGTTTCAAAGCTCTGGGAAGATAGACCTCAAAGACTATCCAAAGCAACTCTAGAAACATTAGCTCTAATAGCATACAAACAACCTATAACTAGGGGAGAAATAGAAGAAATAAGAGGCGTAAGTGTTGGAACTCAGTTAATGCGTGGATTAATGGATAGGGGGTGGATAAAGATAGTAGGACAAAGAGATGTACCCGGAAGGCCATCAGTATATGCAACAACTAAAGAATTCTTAGATTATTTTAGTTTACAACACATAAGAGAACTTCCTGAACTGCCTGAATTACCAGACCTTAAATCTTTGGAATATGAACTACCTCTTGAAGAAACGGAAAGAGAAGAAGACAGTAAACAAGATTCACAACCAAACCTAACTCAATAATCTTTTTTTATGAAACAGAGGATACAGAAATTGTTATCTTCTTCTGGAATCTGCTCTAGAAGACAAGCAGAGGCCCTGATTAAAGAAGGTAGATTAACTGTAAATAATGAGGAATCTCATTTGGGGCAAATGATTGACCATAAGGATTTAGTCAGGATAGATGGGAAGCTAATCGATCTTCCGAAAGAAAATTCTAAGCTCAGAGTTCTTATGTATCATAAAGATACAGGAGAGATTTCTTCGAAGAAGGATCCTGAAGGTAGAAAAACTATATTTGACTCCCTTCCTAGAATTAATGGTGGTAATTGGTTTTCTGTTGGTAGATTAGATATCAATACTTCTGGAATTATCTTATTTACAAACAAAGGTGATTTTGCCAATCAATTAATGCACCCAAGCTCAGAAGTAGAAAGAGAGTATGTGGCAAGAATAAGAGGAAATGTTAAAGAAACAGATTTAGAGGCTATGATGAATGGAGTTCAATTAGAAGATGGAATAGCTAGATTTACAGATATCCAACCAGGAAGAAAAGGAAATACCAACCAATGGTTCGCCATGGTAATTATTGGAGGTAAAAATAGAGAAGTAAGAAGGATATGGGAGAGTCGAGGGTTTGAAGTTTCTCGTCTGAAAAGAGTTAGGTTTGGTGGTCTTTTTTTGCCATCGAGTCTCAAGAGAGGAGAATTTAGAGAATTAAAAGAAAAAGAAATTAAATCTATTGTGCATCAATAGAGTTACCTGAAAATCCAATACTGTCATCACTCATCAAATATAGATAAGCATTCATAATATCTAAAGGAGATAGGAGCTCATTTGGATCTTCTGCAGGATAGGCTTCTTTTCTCATCTCGGTTCTTATTGCGCCAGGGTTAATCGAATTAACTCTTACTTTACTTATCCCTTCTAATTCTTCATGTAGAATTTGAGTAAGACTCTCAACTCCAAATTTGGATACAGAATACGCTCCCCAAAAGGCTCTACCTTTTCTTCCTACACCCGAAGTTGTTAGAACAATAGATGCATTTTTTTGCTTTTTTAGAAGAGGCAGGACATTTTTTGTCAGAAGAAAAGTGGCATCAAGATTTACTTTTAATACTTTTTTCCATGTTTTGTAATCATACTGGGAAAGCGATTTCTTAGATCCTAGAATACCTGCATTACATAAGAGGCCATCTAGCTTTCCAAATTCCAGCTCTATAGCTGAAATTACCTCAATATAGTCATTTTCAGAGCTAGTAGCATGATCCATGACATGTATCATCGGCTCTAAGTAACCTAATTCTTTTATTTCATGATAGGTTTTTTCTAATTTACCTAGATCCTTCCCTATTAAAATTGTCTCTGATCCATATGAAGCGAAAGTAATTGCAGCTTGCTTACCAATACCATCAGAAGCTCCTGTTATTAAAATTACCTTGTTCTCTAAGCAACTACTTTTGGGGGAATAGTTTTTTGGATCTACTCTATTCATTCATGTATTAAATTTTTGATTTCACACAAATTACTTACTGTAAAGTTTGCATTCCAATTTTCTACAAGGTCATCAATTTTTCTATAACCATAATCTACTGCTATTGTGTGAATACCGGCTCTTCTTCCTGCCTCTATATCTATTGCATGATCACCAATAAAGAAAGAAGAACTTGGATCTGAATTTGTATTTTTACATGCTAAATTTAGTCCTCTAGGGCTAGGCTTCGGCTCAATAAACTCATCTGGACAGAAGAGCATTTTTTTATGATCCAGGGACGGAAAGAAATGTTTAACTATTTTTTCAGCAAACCTTCTAGGTTTATTTGTAACTATGCACCACTTTATTTTTTCTGACTCAAGATATTGGATCAAGCTATCTGCCCCTTCAAACTTAATGGTCTTAAGTAAACAATTCTCTTCATAAAGATCAAGAAGCTCTTCTCTTAGATGGTTTATTCTTTTCTCGCTAGATCCTTTAAAGGCATGCTTTATGAGACTAAAAGAACCTTCTGAAACTCTTTCTCTTACTTCTGTATACTCTATTTCCTCTTCGTTATGCTTTTTTGTTAGAAGATTTAAGCAATTATGAAAATCTTTAGCAGAATCAATTAAAGTTCCATCTAGATCAAATGCAACTAAAGTTGTTACATTTTTATTCATTAGATGCAAAAACCATATAATTAACTTGAATATCTTTTCCTAACCAATAGTGATTTGTTAATGGGTTGTAGCTTAACCCAATTATTTCTTCTTGTTTAAGGCCCGAATTTCTTATCCATCTAGAGAGCTCTGAAGGTTTAATAAACTTATCAAATTCATGAGTTCCTTTTGGCAATAGGTTTAATATATATTCAGCTCCCAATATGGCAAATAAGTAGGATTTAGGATTTCTATTTATAGTTGAAAAGAAAACTTTACCATCTTTCTTTAGTAATGATTTGCAGCCCTGAACAACTTTTGAAGGGTTAGGTACATGCTCTAACATCTCTAGACAAGTTATCACATCAAATTCTTTTTCATTTTCGCTATTTATATATTCCTCTAGACTCATTTGCAGGAAAGTAATATTGCTTCCAACTTTATTAGATCTTGCCCTTGCTATACCTATTGTTTTTTCAGATGCATCCAAACCAGTAACTTCAGCACCCAAATTAGATAAAGATTCAGAAAGAATGCCTCCTCCACACCCAATATCTAAGACTTTTGCACCTTTAAGGACTGTCCTCTCATTAATAAAACCAACCCTTAAAGGGTTTATTTGATGGAGAGGTTTAAATTCTCCTTCGAGATCCCACCATTTCTCTGCTATTTCATCAAATTTATTAACTTCTTCTTGATCAATATTTTCCATAATTAACTTCTCGAAAGTTTCAGCACCATAATACATAATGTGGTAAATTACGAGTAATCCCAACCTAAAAAATTTGAGTGAATAGTTGAGAGTCTTTTTTCCAAAAGAAATCAGTAAAGAGAGAAGGGTGGCGGCCTTACCTTCTACTATACAAAGATTAATTGATCTAGGCATAGATGTTTCTGTGGAGGCAGGATTTGGTGATAGTCTTTATATTTTTGATAAAGACTTTAAAAATTCTGGTGCAGAAATAATTAAAGATCGATCAGAAGGATTAGCATTATCAGATATGGTTTGCAGAATAAATAAACCTCCAGAAGATGAAATTCATATTTTGAAAGAAGGAGGTATCCATATAAGCTTTTTGGATCCATTTAATGAAAAGAATTTAGTTGATGCTTTTGTATCTTCTAGATCTACAGCTATTAGTATGGAGTTAGTACCAAGAATAACTAGAGCTCAAAAAATGGATGCTCTAAGTTCTCAGGCTAATTTAGGTGGTTATGCGGCTGTAATTGAAGCATCTAAACATCTAACTAAGTCTTTTCCTATGATGATGACAGCCGCTGGAACTATTTCTCCCTCAAAAGTTTTTGTTATAGGCGTAGGAGTAGCTGGTCTTCAAGCAATAGCTACTGCTAAAAGGTTGGGTGCTAGAGTGGAAGCCTTTGATACCAGGCCTATAGTTGAAGAGCAAGTAAGATCCTTAGGCGCTAAGTTCGTTAAGATTGATATTGGTGAAACAGGAGAAACTGATCAAGGTTATGCAAAAGAACTCACAGAAGCACAAATTGAATTACAACAACAAGGAATGAAAAAAGTTTGTTCACAATCGGATGTAGTTATAACAACAGCCCAAGTTTTTGGAAGACCTGCACCAAGAATAGTGACAGGCGAGATGGTGTCTGCAATGCAACCTGGTAGCGTTATCGTTGATATGGCGGTTTCAACAGGAGGGAATGTTGAAGGTTCTGTTTCTGGAGAAACAATCAATTTAAATGGAGTAACAATTGTAGGTTTATCTAATCTTCCAGGAGAAATGGCGACTGATGCATCTTTGGTTTATGGAAATAATTTATATAACTTGATTGAAGAATATTGGGATAAGGAAACAAAAGAATTTAACTTTGATATAGAAGAAGAAATCTTATCTGGATGTACCGTAACTCATCAAGGAGAAATAACAAACAAATTACTTAAATAAGAGAATAATCATGGAATCACAAATAGTCTTACTTTTCTTTGTTTTAGTCCTGTCTATATTTTTAGGAGTTGAATTAATTTCTAAAGTACCTTCGACCTTGCATACCCCCTTAATGTCAGGAGCTAATGCAATCTCTGGCATAACTTTAGTGGGTGCTATTTTGGCTTCTGGATCATCAGGTGAGTGGTCAGTTATTTTAGGTACGGCGGCAGTCATATTTGCTTCTATAAATGTAGTTGGAGGATATCTAGTGACAAACCGAATGCTTTCAATGTTTAAGAAAAAATGAATATAGAAATATTTCAGGGACTTAATTTAAGTTTGTTAGTTAACTTAGCATATATCTTGGCTTCCATTATGTTTATATTTGGTTTGAAGATGCTGGGTTCGCCTGAAACAGCAACAAAAGGAAATTTAACATCAGCCTCTGGAATGTTACTGGCTGTAATTATTACTTTACTAGACCAGAATATACTTAGTTTTCAGTACATAGCTATCGGTATACTCATTGGTTCCTTAATAGGTTATTTTGCAGCAACTTTAGTAAAAATGACCTCAATGCCAGAAATGGTTGCCTTGTTCAATGGATTTGGCGGAATAGCTAGCCTTTTGGTAGGTTCATCTGAGTTCATTTCAGGATCTGATATGAGCTCTTTTCTTTCTTTTGCAATATATCTAACTGTGTTGATAGGCGGAGTAACTTTTACAGGAAGTCTAATAGCTTATGGAAAATTATCTGAAACAATTTCTGGTAAGCCTTACCTCTATAAAGGGCAGCAAATAGTTAATTCTTTACTTCTACTTTCTCTTGTACTTGTAGGATTAGAAATGATAGCTCTGGGATTATCTAATTTAAGTAATGTTGAGCTATTAATTCTAATTTGTTCTTTAGCTTTTATATTGGGAGTTCTTTTTGTAATTCCTATAGGTGGAGCTGATATGCCTGTGGTCATAGCTTTACTAAATAGTTTTTCTGGACTTGCAGCTTGTGCTGCTGGATTTGTAATCCTTAATAATGTACTGATCGTTTCAGGGGCACTTGTAGGAGCTAGTGGGTTAATTCTTACCAATATAATGTGTAAGGCAATGAATAGATCCTTAGCAAATGTATTATTCAGTGGATTCGGAGCAGTTTCTGATACCTCCTCATCACAATCTGAAGATCAGGGCGAGGTTAAGCCAATAAATATACAAGATGCTTTTCTAATTCTTGAAGCGGCTTCATCTGTACTGATAGTTCCAGGCTACGGTATGGCTGTTGCCCAAGCACAACATTCGGTAAGAGAATTAGGAGAGCTATTAGAGAAAAATGGCACGGAAGTCCAATATGCAATTCATCCTGTAGCGGGGCGTATGCCTGGCCATATGAATGTCCTTTTAGCTGAGGCTAATGTTTCCTATGATGTTTTAGTTGAACCTGAAGATGTCAATCCAACAATGGAAACAGTAGATGTCTGTATGGTGATTGGAGCCAATGACGTTGTAAATCCAGATGCAAAAGAAAATGAAGGAAGTCCTATCTATGGAATGCCCATTATTGAGGTGGATCGAGCCAAGACTGTTTTTGTTTTAAAAAGGTCTATGGCTTCTGGCTTTGCTGGAATTCAAAACCCACTTTTCTTTAAATCCAACTCCAGAATGTTATTTGGAGATGCGAAAGATTCAGTATCTAATTTAGTTTCTGAGTTTAAAGATTAATATCTAAATTTAAACCCTCCAAGGCATCAATTTATGGTAAAATTTACCCTAGTTTGAAGCAACATTTAATACTTAAAAATGCTTATTTTATAAGGGTCTCAGCAGATTGAGACCTTTTTTCATATGGAGTTGATAAATACTTATGGGTGAAATTGCAGCTAAAGAAATAATTCCAATAAATATCGAGGAAGAATTAAAGGAATCTTACTTAAATTACGCTATGCATGTAATAGTTGGGAGAGCCCTTCCTGACGCAAGAGATGGTCTAAAACCTGTTCATAGAAGGATTTTGTATGCCATGCATGATCAAAATATGGACTGGAATAAACCCCCTAAGAAATCTATGAGAATAGTAGGTGAGGTGACTGGTAAGTATCACCCACATGGAGATGCAGCAGCTTATGAGACTATAGTTAGGATGGCTCAATGGTGGAGCTTAAGGTACACGTTGGTAGATCCTCAAGGTAATTTTGGATCGATGGATGGAGATCCTCCCGCTGCTGCAAGATATACAGAAGCCAGAATGTCTAAGATAGCTCATGAGTTGCTATCTGACTTAGACAAAGAAACTGTTCCTTTTGTTGAGAATTATGATGGGCAAGAAACCATGCCTGATGTTTTACCAACAAGGATTCCAAATTTATTAGTCAACGGGTCTTCAGGTATAGCAGTTGGAATGGCTACTAATATGGCACCTCATAATCTTAATGAATCTATTTCAGCCTGTTTAGCTTTTATAGAAAACCCAGATATTTCTACTGAAGAGTTAATTAAACATATCCCTGGGCCTGACTTCCCGACTGGCGGAATAATAAATGGAAGATCAGGTATTTTAAGTGCCTATGAGACAGGTAAGGGAAAGGTAAAGATAAGAGCTAAAGTTGACATAGTAGGAGAAGAAGAAGGTAAAACTCAAATTATAGTTACAGAAATACCTTATATGGTTAATAAGGCTAAGTTGGTAGAAAACATAGCTATTTTAATGAGAGATAAGAAAATAGAAGGTATCAGAGAGATAAGAGACGAATCTGATAAAGATAATCCGGTGCGGATAGTTATGGACTTAACTTCTGGCTCTATAGCCGATGTTGTTTTAAATAATCTTTATAAACAAACCCAAATGCAGTCTGTTTTTGGGATAAATAATGTTGCATTAGTTGGAACTGAACCAAAATTACTTTCTTTAAAAGAAATTCTTGAGATATTTTTTAACTTCAGAAAAGAAGTAGTCTCTAAGAGGACAATATTTGAACTAAATAAAGCTAAAGACAGAGGACATATTTTGGAAGGTCTTACAGTAGCATTATCAAATATTGATCAAATGATTGAGTTAATCAAGAAATCCAAAGATGGCAGTGAAGCAAAATCTAAGCTATTAGCGAAGAAATGGAAAGCAGGAAAGGTTATAGATATGCTGAAAAGGGCTGGCCCAGATGCATGTAAACCTGATCATTTAGGTAAGGAATTTGGTCTCTCTTCGAGGAGTTATCAGTTATCTGAAATACAAGCTCAAGCGATTTTGGATATGAGGCTCCAAAGATTAACTGGGTTAGAGCAGGATAGATTAATTAAAGAATACGAAGAAATAATTGACCTTATTGACTCTTTAATCGAAATTCTTTCTAACCAAGAAAGACTTATTGAGGTGGTTTGTGAAGAGCTTAAGGAGATTCAAGATCAATATAAGGATGAAAGAAGAACAGATATACAAGATTCAGTATCTGATCTAAGCGTAGAAGATCTAATAACTCCTGAGGACAGAGTGGTTACTATTTCTCATGAAGGTTACGCAAAAACCCAACCATTAGATGAATACAGGGCACAAAGAAGAGGAGGAACAGGTAAAACAGCAGCTTCTGTTAAGGATGAAGACTTTGTAGAGCAACTTATGGTAGCAAACTCGCATACAACTATGCTTTGCTTCTCAAATCTAGGACAAGTTTATTGGCTAAAAATATTTGAAATTCCTATTGCTGGAAGAACGGCTAAAGGGAGACCATTAATCAATCTTATTCAACTAAATGAAAGTGAAAGAATTACTAGTATGGTTCCAGTTGAGAGTTATGAAGAAGATCATTATGTGTTGATGGCCACTAAGTTTGGAACAGTTAAAAAGACACCTCTAAAAGAATTCGAGAATCAAAGAAGGGGAGGAAAAAGAGCGATTACTTTAGTAGAGGGAGATGAATTAGTAGGAACAAAAGTAACGGATGGTACAAAATTCATAATGCTAGTTTCGGATGCAGGGAAAGCAGCACATTTCTCTGAATCTGAAGTGAGGTCGATGGGAAGAACGGCACAAGGAGTTAGGGGTATAAGGTTAGAACAAGATCAGTCAGTAATTTCTCTAATTATTCCTGAAGAAGAAGCTTCTATTCTTACAGTAAGTGAAAATGGGTATGGAAAAAGATCTTCGGTAGATGATTTCAGAAAAACTAGAAGAGGAGCAAAAGGTGTTATAGCAATGCAAACTTCTGAAAGAAATGGACAATTGATAGGGGCATCTCAAGTCACAGATGAAGATGAACTAATGCTAATTACAAACAAAGGAATGTTGGTTAGAACTAAGGTTTCAGAAATTAACGTCATTGGGAGAAATACTCAAGGAGTTACGGTTATCAGATTGAAAGAAGATGAGAACCTAATCAATATAGCGCCTATTAGGGAAGAATTTATCGATTAATAAATGACTAGCAGAAAATATAATTTTGGGGCTGGTCCTGCAACTATGCCTACAGAAGTTCTGTTGGAAGTTCAGGAAGAACTCCTAGATTGGAATGGAATGGGTATTTCTGTAATGGAAATTAGTCATCGAAGTCCTGAGTTTATGAAGATAGCGGAGGAAGCAGAATCTGATTTTAGAGATTTATTATCTATTCCAGAAAATTATGCAGTTTTATTCACACATGGTGGTGCTTCCTTGCAAAATGCGATGATACCTTTAAATTTATCAAAACAAGGGATTGTTCAATATGTAGATTCAGGCTATTGGGCTTCAAGATCAATAAAGGAAGCATCAAAATTTTGTGAAGTTGGTATAGCTGCTTCTTCAAAGGATAAAGATTATTCGTATTTTCCTTCTCAAGAAAATTGGCAGATAGACAAAACAGCAAATTACATCCATATAACGCCTAATGAGACTATTGGTGGGGTGGCTATGAGATCATTTAATGATACGACAATACCTTTAGTTGCTGACTTTTCATCTAGTATTCTTTCAGAGAATCTTGATGTTTCTAAATTTGGTCTTATTTATGGTGGAGCACAAAAGAATATAGGCCCTTCCGGATTAGGTTTTGTAATCTTGAATAAAGATCTAATAGGTCATGCAATGGATGGAACTCCGTCAATGCTAGATTATCAAGTTATAAATGAAGGAAAGTCAATGTTTAATACTCCTCCTACTTTTCCTTGGTATGTAGCTGGAAAAGTATTCAAATGGTTAAAGTCTCTTGGAGGAGTTAATGAGATATCTAAGATTAATGTAAGAAAAGCTAATAAGCTTTATGAATTCATAGATAACTCTGATTTTTATTCAAATAATATACAAAAGGATTCAAGGTCTATTATGAATATTCCTTTCCTTCTTAGGAATGAAGATTTAAATGAAAGTTTCCTTCAAAATTCTAAAGAAGCAGGTCTTTTAGCTTTAAAGGGCCATAGATCTGTTGGGGGTATGAGAGCAAGTATTTATAATGCTTTACCTGAAGAGGCTATAGATACACTTATTGAATTCATGTCCTCATTTGAAAAAAAGGCAGGGTAATTACTTGAGCAACAAAGACGAACTAGAAAAGATCAGATCCCAGATAGATACTATTGATGAGTCTATTCTAGAATTAGTGAATCAGAGGTCTCTTTTGGCAAAAGAAACAGCCAATCTAAAGAAGAGCACTGACATATATAAACCAGAAAGAGAGGCTAAGATAATTAGGAATCTAATTTCTCTTAATGAAGGACCTTTACTTAAAGAACAAGTTATTTCTATATTTAATGAAATAATTTCCAGCTGTAGAAGTTTAGAAAAAGAATTAAAAGTTTCTTATCTTGGCCCTGAAGGAACTTTTTCTGAGGAAGCAGTTAAAGAAGTTTTTGGAAGTTCGGTAACAAAAAGCTCAGCAATTACAATTGAAGAAGCTATATCAGCTGTTTCTGAGGGAAACTCGAATTACGCAATAGTTCCCATTGAAAATTCAACTGAAGGACCTGTGAACATAACTTTAGATTGCTTATATGCTTCAGATCTAAAAATATGTGGAGAGATAGAGATGTCGATACAGCACAATCTCTTAGCAAAAGATTTAGCTTTACCAAAAACAGATCTAGAAATTCATGCCCATGAACAAACTCTTTCACAATGTAAAAATTGGTTAGACGATTATTGCCCTAATATAAAAAGAGTAGCTGTATCAAGTAATGCTCAAGCAGCACTTAATTCATCTAAATCTGATTCTGTAATAGCAATAGCTGGTAGAGCAGCAATTGAAAAATATAACTTAAAGGTTATTGCAGAAAAAATTCAAGATTCAAAAAATAACACTACTAGGTTTATAACCGTTTCTAAAAATGATGTAGAAGCTTCTGGCTTAGATAAGACATCTGTCTTCATTACAACAAAAAATGAGCCTGGTGCCTTATTTAATGCACTGAAACCTTTTCATGAAAAGAAAATAAATTTGACACATATTACTTACAGGCCTCTAAGGAAAGACAAATGGAATTATTTCTTTTTCTTTGATTTTGAAGGTCATAGAGAGGAAAAGAAGATTCAATCTCTATTCGAAGAGCTAAAAAATTTAAATGTAGATCTAAAGATCCTTGGGTCATATCCTAAAGCAACTTAAATTTAATGAGCACTAATTTAAAAGAACTATTGAATTCAGGTATAACTGAACTTTCACCTTATGAACCAGGAAAGCCAATAGAAGATCTTGAGAGAGAATTAGGTTTAAAAGATATAGTTAAGATAGCTAGTAACGAAAACCCCTTAGGCCCTAGTCCTTTGGCGTTAAAGAAGATAAAAGATTGTCTAGGAGACCTTCATCGTTACCCAGATGGAAATTCATTTAACCTTAAAAGGGTTCTTTCCGATAAATTTAATCTCCAAGAAAATAGGCTAACTATAGGAAATGGATCTAATGACATCATCGAGTTCGTTTCTCGATGTTTTCTTTCAAGTTCTGATAGTGCTGTCTTTTCTCAATATGCCTTTGCTATATATCCTTTAGTAATTCAAGCTCTTGGAGCTGAAGGAATAGTATCTCCAGCAACTAATTGGTCCCATGATTTGGAAAAAATGCTTTCTTCAATCAAATCAAATACCAAAATAATCTTCATAGCTAACCCTAATAATCCTACTGGAACATTCCTTCCGAAAGAGGAGCTATTAGATTTTAGTTCTCGGGTCCCAGAAAATATTTTGGTATTTCTAGATCAAGCATACTTTGATTATTCATCTTATGAAGAGGAAGACGTAACATTTCAAGATATAGAGGAATATCCAAATCTCTTGATTTCTAGGACTTTCTCAAAGGCTTATGGGTTAGCTGGTTTAAGAGTAGGCTTTTCTTATTCTTCTTTAGAGATGGCTGATTACTTAAACAGAATAAGGCAACCTTTTAATGTTAACTCTTTGGCACAGATTGCAGCTGAAACTGCCTTAAGTGATCAGAATCATTTGCTTAAATCATTAGAATTAAATGCAACAGAAAAACAAATACTTTACAAAGAATTTGATTCACTAGGGTTCGAATACATTCCTTCTCTAGCTAATTTCATCTGCTTTGATTGTAAAGGAGATGCAGATGAATTATTCCAGTCATTTTTAGAAGAAGGCATTATTGTAAGGTCTATGAGGGTATATGGAATGCCAAATCATCTTAGGATTACAATTGGAACCAAAGAAGAAAACCTAAAGTTCATTAATGCACTTAGAAAGTTAACTAATGGGTAATTTTGAAAACATAGACACAATAGTTTTAGTTGGCATGGGGCTTATAGGAGGATCAATACTAAAAGGAATAAAAGAATCTAGCTATCAGGGTTATGTATATGGCTTAGATAAAGAAAGCAAGGTTATGGAGTATGCTTTTGATGAAGGACTTATAAAAAATAAAGACAAAGTCATAAGCCCGAAAGGAAAATGCCTTATAGTTTTTTGTGTTCCTGCCTTATCTCTTGAAGAAGCCTTAAAAGACTTACAAAGTTACGATTTTCTTCCTCAAGAGACAATATATACAGACACTTTTAGTGCAAAAACAAGATTGTTAGAATTTTTAGAAGCTAATTCACATTTAAAACAGAAATTTGTAATCGGACACCCAATCGCAGGTTCAGAAAAGAGTGGAATTAAAAATAGCTCTAAAGATCTTTTTAAGGATAAGTTGACTTTGATATCTCCTTTCAAAGAAAACTCTAATCAAGATATTTCCGTAGTAAAAGGTTTTTGGGATAGCTTGGGTTCAAGGGTGCTTAATATTGAACCAAATTTGCACGATATGATTTTTGCTAGGACAAGCCACCTGCCTCACATTATTTCTTATTCTTTAATGCACTCTCTAATCCATAAGTTGGGACATGAAGCATTTGAATTTTCAGGAGGTAGCCTGGAAGATTATACGAGAACTTCATCCAGTGACCCTAGGATGTGGAAAGATGTAACTATCTCCAATAAAGAAGAGATCTTATCAGCCATAGATGATTTCATTTCTAGCTTAAATACTATCAAAAGTTTCATATCACAAGATAATGAAATTGAGATTGAAAAATTTCTTAGAGGAATTAAGTCGGCTAGAGATAGTTTAATTAAGGAAGATTCTTAGATGGACTATTTGGTTAAGCCAGCAGAATCAATCAAAGGTGAAATAAAGGTTCCTGGTGATAAATCTATCACGCATAGAGCTATGATGCTTGCCTCTATAGCAAGTGGTCAATCTAGGCTTACTGGTGTATTAGAAGGTGAGGATTGCTTAGCAACTAAAAAAGTTTTTGAACACCTGGGAGTTAATTTTATAAAGGAAAACGACGATCTGATAGTAGAAGGAGTAGGGATCAAAGGTCTTCGTCAGCCAGAAAGAGAATTAGACTTTGGGAATTCAGGCACAGGTATAAGACTAAGCTCAGGCATACTTGTAGCCCAAAATTTTGCTACAGAATTGATAGGAGATGCCTCTTTAAGTGAAAGACCTATGTCTAGAATAGTAGAGCCTCTATCTTTGATGGGGGCTAATATTTCTTCTAATCAAGGAACTCTTCCTCTTAATATCTTACCAACTCCATCTTTAAGAGGAATCACTTTCTCTCTTCCTGTCGCGAGTGCACAAGTTAAGTCTGCTTTATTATTGGCAGGCTTATATGCAGAAGGGTATACAGAAGTTAAAGAAGATAAAATTACAAGAAATCATACCGAAACTATTTTTAACGAATTTGGAATACCTGTTGAAGTTAATAAGAGTAAAAATTCTAGATCTATAAGAGTCAGCAAATCTGACAAAATTAATCCAAAAGATATAAATATTCCTAGTGACTTTTCTTCTGCTGCTTTTTTTATTTTAGCAGCACTAATAACCCCTAAATCTCATTTGAGAATTAGAGGCGTAGGAATAAATGAGACCAGAATAGGTTTTTTGCATGCACTTAGACATATGGGAGGAAAAATAGATATACAAAACATCCAAAACGGTCCTGAACCTATTGCAGATCTTTTAATTGAATCTTCTAAATTAAAAGGAATAACACTTAATACTAAATTAGTCGCAAATATGATTGATGAAATGCCTGCTTTTTTTATAGCAGCCTCTTTAGCTGAAGGCACTACAATAGTTAAAGATGCAGAAGAATTAAGAGCTAAAGAAAGTGATAGGTTGGAAGCAATGGCTAATGCCTTAGGGTCTTTAGGGGTCAAATTTAAATTAAATCAGGATGGTATAGTAATTCATGGATTAGGAGATAAAGGCCAATTTAAGGCTTCAGAAATTAATTCTCTAGGTGATCATAGGATAGCTATGGCCAGTTCTATTGCGTCATTAAGAGCTGATGGAGAAGTTAGAATAGTAGATTGCGATAATGTGGGAACTTCTTTTCCTGACTTTATAGAAGTTTGTGGTGATATTGGAATAAAAATAAAAGAACAATGAAATCATCTACGCCTGTTATAACAATAGATGGACCAAGTGGTGCTGGAAAAGGGACAATTGCTCAGATGCTTGCATTAGAACTTAATTGGAATATCCTCGATAGTGGAGCTCTTTATAGAACATTAGCTTTCTTACTTGATCAAGAAAACATTTCTCTGTATCAATTTGCTGAAAAAAAGGAAAAAATCCAAAAAGATTTCAAAGTTCAGTTTGATCCTGGTGTTATAGGAGAACCAGTTAGAGTTATTTTTAACAATATAGATATAACAAATAAGGTAAGAAATGAAGAAATAGCAAAAAAGACTTCAATGTTGGCCGCAGATCCATCTATCAGAGAGTTTATTAGACCTTGTCAGAGAGAATTTATGAAACACCCAGGACTTATTGCTGATGGAAGAGACATGGGTACAGTTATATTTCCTGATGCAAATTTAAAAATTTTCTTGACTGCTTCTTTAGAAGAAAGAGCTAAAAGAAGAGAACAGCAGTTGAAAAGACAGGGCATGGAGGTTAACATGCGCGTCCTTTTAGAGGAGTTAGAAGATAGAGATCAAAAAGACCGAGAAAGAGAGCATTCACCTTTAGTGGCTGCAAAAGATTCGGTTGAATTAGATACTACGAACATTAAACCTGAGGGAGTAATAAAAAAAATAAAGGCTTTGCCATTTTTTAATTAGATATATGACAGTAAATTTTGAACAAATATTAGACGACAGTCTTAATACGCTAAATATGAAACCAGGATCTTTAGTTACTGGTATTGTGATGGATATTTTGGACACCTACGTAGTGGTTCATGTAGGACTTAAATCAGAAGCTTCAGTCCCTATCAATGAATTTTATGATGAGTCTGGTGAATTAGCTGTTGAAGTGGGTGACGAAGTACAGTTGACCTTAGAGGCAGTAGAAGATGGTCATGGAAATACCAGAGTTTCAAGAGAAAAAGCTATAAAACAAGAAGTGTGGAAAAGGATAGAAGACTGCCTAGTATCAGAGTCTGTACTTAAAGGCTTGATTACAGGCCAGGTTAAAGGTGGGCTTACTGTTGACATTCAAGGCATAAAAGCATTTCTACCAGGTTCTTTAGCAGAATCAATTCCAACAAAAGACTTTGATCACCTTTTAGGAAAATATGAAGAGTTTAAAGTTATAAAACTAGATAAAGAAAAAAGTAATATTGTTCTTTCTAGAAAAGCAGTACTAGAAGAAGTGAACTCCGAAGAAAGAGAAAAGCTTTTGGCAACCTTGCAAGAAGGTCAGGTAGCAAAAGGAACTGTTAAGAACTTAACCGACTATGGAGCTTTTGTTGATCTGGGTGGAGTGGATGGGCTTCTTCATATTACAGATATGTCTTGGAGTAGAATTAATCACCCATCAGAAGCTATCTCAATAGGCCAACAAATAGAAGTGAAAGTAATAAAATTTGATAAAGAAGATAAAAAAGTTTCCTTAGGTATTAAGCAATTAATGGAAGACCCTTGGGTAGGAATCGAAGCTCAGTTCCCAATTAATACTTCTGTAATGGCTAAAGTGACTAATCTCACCGATTATGGTTTTTTTGCTGAAATAGAAAAAGGCGTTGAAGGGTTGGTTCATGTTTCTGAAATAGACTGGACAAATAAAAATATCCATCCTTCAAAAGTAGTCCAGCTAGGAGATTCACTAGAAGTTATGATCCTAGAAGTAGACGAAGAAAAAAGAAGAATTTCTTTAGGCTTAAAACAGCTTTCTGAGAACCCTTGGCAAGTATTTGAGCATAAGCACAATGAAGGTGAAAAAATAACGGGCGTTATTAAGTCAATCACTGATTTTGGAGTATTCATAGAGCTAGAAGGAGGCATAGATGGCCTTGTTCATTTATCTGACATCTCTTGGGACGAAGATGAAGAAGCAGTAAGAGCACTTGAAAAAGGACAGGACGTGGAAGCTGTAATATTAGCCATAGATTCAGAAAGAGAAAGAATATCCTTAGGAATAAAACAACTTCAAAGTGATGCGTTCTCAGATTTTTGTAATCAAAACAAGAAAGGATCAAGAATTTCAGCAAAAGTTACAAGATTTGATGATGACAAAATATACATGTCTCTAGCAGAAGGAATTGAGGGATATCTACCACAAAAAGATTTTCAAAATTCAAATTCTGATTCTAATTTAGAAGAAGGTCTTGAAATGGAGGTTGTAATAGCAAATTTAGGAAAAAAAGACAGAGAGATTATTTTATCTTTAAGAGCCCTAGAGAAAGCAGAAGAAAGAGAAGCCTTACAAGAACAAGACAGAATAAACAAAGAAATAGAGGATTCATCAAAGTCTAATATTGGAGATTTAATCAAAGCCAAATTAGATGATAACCCTGAAGATGAATAGATCAGACTTAGTAACTAAAGTCTTTCAGAATATAGATTCTTTAAATAAAAACGATATAGAGCTAGGTATTAATCAAATACTAGAAGTTTTATCTTCGTCTTTAGAAAAAAAGAACAGAATTGAAATAAGGGGTTTTGGAACTTTTTCAACTAGAAAACGAGAAAGAAGGATAGGCAGAAATCCCAGCTCAGGATCCTCTGTTGTAGTAATGGAAAAGTATCATCCTTATTTTAGGGCATCAAAATCACTTAAGATGAAAGTTAAATAATATTTATATGATAAGCTTTGCCTGATCATGAGTTTTAGAACATTATTCTTAGTATTAATAGTTTCTATAGTTTTATTATTTTCCTTTCTGCTAATTTCACTTAACAAAGAAGTCATTGCCTTAGATTTATTTTTCTTTGAATTATCGCCAAGTTTAGGTACTTCTCTTTTAATATTCTTCTTAATAGGAACTACTCTTACCTTAATTCTTGAATTAATTTTTTTCTTATCAAAAAAAGGTAATAAATAATCATGTCTAGTCCGATAATTGTTGCACTCGACCTAGAAAGAGATGCAGCGATTCAATTATCCTCAAGATTAGACCCTAATTTATGTAAATTAAAAGTAGGAAATGAATTGTTCACTTCCTCTGGGCCTCAAGTAGTCTTAGACCTAAAGTCGAAAGGGTTCGATATATTTTTAGATTTAAAATTTCATGATATTCCAAATACGGTGGCCTCTGCTGTTAGAGAAGCTTGTGAATTAGGAGTTTGGATGGTTAATGTACATGCCTCAGGAGGTAGTAAGATGATGGCATCTGCAGCTGACACTATACTTGATCATGAAAGTAAACCAATTCTTATTGGAGTGACTGTTCTTACAAGCATAGGAGAAGATGAAGCAAGCAGTCTTGGGATCAATCATATAGAAAGTCATACACTATCTCTTGCTAAATTAGCAAAACAATCAGGTCTAGATGGAATAGTTTGCTCTCCACAGGAAGTGAAGAAAATAAAGGAAGATTGTGGGAATGATTTCATTGCAGTAACTCCAGGAATAAGGCCAAGCAATACAGAAGATGATCAAACTAGGATTTCTACTCCTAAGCAGGCTATTGCTAATGGCTCTGATTATTTGGTGATTGGTAGGCCTATTACTAGAAGTGCTGATCCTTTAGCTTCTCTTAAATCTATACTCAACGAAATAACCTAAATAGGATTAAGAATTTTTATTCTTTTAGATTAAGTTTTAAACTTATTCTTTTGTTTTATTAATTTATGTTGAAGATACCCGAAAAAGATTCAGTTAAACTATTTTTGAAAGAGCTTCCTTCAAAACCTGGTGTTTATAAGTTTCAAGATAAAAAACACAATTCTATATATATAGGAAAAGCAAAAAACATAAGAAATAGAGTAACTTCTTACTTTTCAGAATCTAAATCTAAGAGCAAGAAGGTCGAGAGTATCGTCAATGAATCAAATTATCTTGATTTAGTTATAACAAAAACGGAACTTGAAGCATTATTGTTTGAACAAATTAGGATTAAAGAAGAGAAACCAAAATACAATGTCCAGTTTAAAGATGACAAAGGTTATCCCTGGATAAAGATTGAAACTAGTAAAGAATTCCCTTCTGCTAGATCTTTCTTAGGAAAGAAAACAAAAGAAGATTTATACTTTGGTCCTTTTCCTAGTTCTTATTCCGTTAAAGGGGCGCTCGATCTAATACAGAAGACCTTCAAGTTAAGAGATTGTACTGATTCAACTTTTAAAAATAGATCTAGGCCTTGCATGCAGTTTCAGATAAACAAATGTTCTGCTCCATGTGTGGGGGCTATAGATAGAGAAGAATATTTAAAAGAAGTAAATGATGCTAAAAATCTTCTAATGGGAGGGGCGGAAAGTTTAATAGATAAATTTTATTCAGAAATGGACAAAAATTCTGAAAAAGAGTCTTATGAAAGAGCTGCTATGTTTAGAGATAAGATTTCTTCACTTAGAGAAGTTCAGAGAAATCAAAGTATTGCAGGTTTTGCAAATGAAAGGGATGCAATCACTATTTGCATCAATGGAGAAGATACTAGAGTAGGTTTAACCCAAGTAAGAGGAGGGTGGATAATAGGTCATCAAAATTTCATAGTGAAAGGAAATAAATTTAAAGAAGAACTAATCTCTACTTTCATTCAAGGACGCTATTTAAATAAAAGAGCAGATATCGCAGATATATTAACTACAGAAGAAATATCCAATAAAGCCGAGTTAGAAAGATCTATATCTCAGGTTCATGGAAAGAAAATAAAAATACTTTCTAAAATTTCTAAGCAAGATTCTGGTCTTTTAGAGATTTCTAAAAGGAATACTGAATTTTCTTTAAATAGAGCAACTAAAAAGAAGAGAGATTTGGTAAAAAAATTCAATTCCCTCAAAGAGTTTCTTAAATTTGAGGATAACCTTTCTTTAATTGACTCTATAGATATCAGTCATCACTCGGGTCAAAATCCTGTAGGAGGGGTAGTTACTTACAATACATCAGGAAGGGTTCCTAATGAGTGCAGAACTTATAATATAAGTAAGGAAAACTCTGGAAATGATATTGCTTCAACTCAGGAGGTAATTGAAAGAAGGTATGGAAACTCTCTAATTAAGAAAAAAAGACTTCCAGATCTATTAATTATTGATGGAGGAAAAACTCACTTAAAAGCCGCTAAAGAGAAATTAAATGAACTAGGAGTAGAAGAAATAAATGTAATTTCAATTTCAAAAGGTGTGCGAAGGAAAGCCGATTATGATCTTGTTCACATCATTGGATTAGAGCCCAAAGATCTACTTCAAGATGATCTTTCAAAACTCCTGATACAAGAAATAAGGGATGAAACTCATAGATTTTCTATAGTACGTCATAGAAGAAAATCAAAGAATAGACTAACAAAGTCCTATTTAGACTCTATTCCTGGAATAGGTCGAAAGAGAAAATCTATTTTATTAAGGTATTTTGGGAGTATAGATCAAATTAAAAGAGCAAGCTCAGAAGATATAGCCAATGTTCCAGGAATTGGAAAGACAACTTCTGACTTGGTTTATAATTATTTTAATCAATCATGACTTTAGCATCACTTCTCTCCTCAATTAGGGCTTTAATGATAGTTCCAATTATAATTTTTAATGGTCATCATTTATTGGTCTTTTCTTTATTTGTGGTTGCTGCTTTAACAGATTGGTTAGATGGCTATGTGGCAAGAAAGACGAAGACGGAAACAGAGATGGGTGCTTTACTAGATTTACTTGCAGATAAGATCCTGGTTTCTCTTTCGTTAATTTGGGTTATTTATCTGACCCAAGATCCTTTTATTTTATTACCTGCTGTCATTATCATTTCTAGGGAGCTAATAATCTCTTCTGTTAGGCAATACATAGTGGAAAGTAAAAATGGTCAAAAAATAGAAGTTTCTTTTATAGGTAAAAGTAAAACTACACTCCAGCTTATTGCAATTGCCATGTTATTTCTCTTACCTATTTTTGGAAGCATCTTTTATATATTGACTCTTTTTATTTTATGGCTATCTAGTTTTCTATCTATATTCTCGCTTTATAGCTATCTGGTAAAATGGAGATCTACACTTATCTGATTTGAACTTATGTTCTATTTTTTAGTATTTATACTTTCTGCTGTTGTATTCGCAATAGGACCTTTCTTGTTTAAATATTTAGGAATAGTTGATAGGCCAGATGGGGTAAGAAAACAACATAAAGGTGAAATAGCATTATCGGGAGGATTTTGTATCCTCGTTTCTTTAGGGTTGAGTTTTCTAATAGCTGAGTACTTAGATGTAACTGATTCCAATAGACCTTCATCATTAACCACAGCAGCCATATTTGGTATACCTGTTTTTCTTATTGGTTTATTAGATGACATTAAACCTAGAAAACCAGTTTTAAGACTTATCGTCCAGATCCTTTGTTGTTGGGGATTTATCTTAGCTACAGATGTGTATGTTAGAGACTTAGGAAATCTTTTTGGATTCGGTAATATATATCTAGGAGAGCTAGGTATCCCAATTACTATTTTTATGGTGGTTGGAATAACTAATGCAACCAATATGTTTGATGGTTTTGATGGAATCGTAGGTTCTGTAGCTTTTTGGGCTTGGAGTACAGTCAGTTTCTTTGCTTTCATGCATTCAGCTTACTCACTCACTTTCATGCATACTGTAATTTTTGGTGTGTATTTCTTTTTTGCTACGGGACTTCTAGGAAAGAAAGTAAAAATGTTTTTAGGTGATAGCGGTTCTATGGTTATAGGCTTTATTGCTTCATTACAGCTAGTTATATTATCTCAAGGAGATGATGCCATCATTAAACCAGTTTGCGCTCTGTACCTTGTTTTACTTCCGTTAATTGATGCGATAACAACTTTTATATCAAGAATAAGAGCAAGAAAGCCAATTTGGTCTAATGACAGAAATCACTTTCATTTTATTCTATACGACGGAGGGGTATCAAAGATAAATGTAATCTTAATAATATCTTTGATTACAATAATCTCTTGCAGTATTTGTGTTTATGGTCATATTTATCAAGTACCAGAATACATTCTATTTTATGGATTTTTAACCATATGGTTCTTTTATTACCTCTTCTTAAACGAACAAACTAATCCAAATTGATCTTTAACTTAATTGATAAACCAGATGATTTAGAGTTCCTAAATCAAGAGTTGTTGCAAAGTTCTCATGTAGGAGTTGATACAGAGTTTAGAAGAACAACCAAAGACAATATGAAGTTGTCCTTAATTCAAGTTAATGATGGCGAAGAAATTTATCTTATTGATTGCTTACAAATAGACTACAAAGAAGAAAATTGTAATTTTCTATTTTCTAAAGATGTAATTAAGATATTTCATTCATGCAAAGAAGATTTAGAAGCTGTATTTTCGTGGACTGGTCAAAATTTGGTAAATATTTTTGATACCCAGCTAGCGAATGCTTTTTTAGGTGGATCCTATTCAATAGGATATCAAGACTTAGTTATAGATAAAATTGATGTAAAAGTTGATAAAGATGAAACTAGATCTAATTGGCTAAGAAGGCCATTAACTGATTCTCAACTTAGATACGCTGCTTCTGATGTTGAATTCTTATCTGATTTATATATGGAACTAGAAGAAAAACTAATTTCTGAAAATAAGATAGATTGGTTTTATGAAGAAATTACTTCAATTATTGACTTAAAATCTTATTTAGAGACAGATTCTGGATATCAAAATCAGATCTTAAGTAAATCTCTTCAGGGAGAGTTTTTGGATGAGCTTAATTGTATAGTTGAGTCTTTAGCTCAAGAAAAGGAAGTAAACAAAACACTTCTTTTTTCAAAGAAATCGCAAAAATTACTTTTACATAAGATATTAAATTCAAATTTAGAAGAAGCATTGGATAATTTGACTACCTGGAGAAAAGATCTGATTTCAAATCAGCTTAATCAATTAAGCAAAGCTTATGATTTGATCTAAGGAGGTTATTTTGTATTGGGTTTTATATATTCTTTCTTCGCTACTTGTTTCATTCTTGCTGGTTAAAAATATAAAAAAAAGGAAAAATGAATTTTCTTTCTTTCTTTTTGTTTTACTGGCTACCCCAGCTACTGTAGAGATAGGCTCTTCGACTTTAGCTCCTTCTCTATTTATATTCTTTTTTGACCTTATTTTAGAATCGAATTTCTCATTCAGAGCTTTGAGGCCATTAGTCTTAACTTTGCCAGCTACTATCTTAGTCTTGTTCGTTTTTAGTTCTATTAAAAAAAGATTCTATTAATCTTTAAGGACGGAAATTCCACTATACCTATAGCATTTTTACCTTTCATCATTCCTGCACATTCTCCAGGATTGAAAACTCTAGTGCCTTTAATCTTTTCATTGAAATACCGATGAGTATGCCCATGAAGGACCAAATCTATGTCTTTATTTTTTTGTAAAAATTCTTCAATTGAATCTGGTTCATGAAATACTGCTATTTTCTTTCCTTCTATCTTTTTAATCAAAGGTGGATGTTGGAAAGAAAATCCATTTCTTTTAATTGCTTCTTCTAGACCTGATTCATCTAAATCATTGTTGCCAAATACACCAATTAAAGGACTCTTTAGGGTAGATAAACATTCAATTGTTTTTGGCTGACTTATGTCTCCGGTATGGATGACCAGCTCAACTCCTTCTTGGTTAAATAATTCCACTAACCTTCGAACATTCTGAAGGTTATTGTGGGTGTCGCTTACAACACCAACAAGCATCTAAACCTAAGGTTTTAAGTTTTTTCTAAGATGTGTATACCGCACGCACTTCCTAAACCAATTACGTGAGTAAGACCTATCTTAGCATCTTTAACTTGCCTTTCTCCTGCTTCACCTCTTAGGTGAGTACAGACTTCATAGATATTTGCTATACCTGTGGCCCCTAGTGGATGTCCTTTTGAAAGAAGGCCTCCAGAGACGTTTACTGGAATTTTACCGCCCAGAGCTACCTCTCCTTCATCTATCATTCTTCCTGCTTCACCATCTTCACATAAACCTAGGTTTTCATAATGAAGCATCTCAGCTGTAGCAAAACAGTCATGTAGTTCTACTAAATCTAAATCTTCTGGACCTATGCCTGCCATTTCATAAGCTTCTTTAGCAGCTTTTCTAGTACAAGTGTTTACATCTGGCATCACCAAGTCTCTTTCTTGGTAAGGGTCGCTAGTAATGACTGAGGCTTTTACTCTAACGGCTCTTTCCATGCCTAGTTCTTTGGCCTTTTTCTCTGACACTAATACTGCAGCTGCTGAGCCATCTACATTGACAGAGCACATTAGTTTTGAATTAGGATATGAAATCATTTCAGCATTCATTACTTCCTCTAAAGGCGTTTCTATCCTATACATGGCCTTAGGATTCATTGTTGAATGGTGGTGATTTTTGACTGATATTTTTGCAAATTGTTCAAAAGTGGTTCCATATTTTCTTGCATGCTCCATACCAGCTTCAGCAAATACGGCAGGCATTGTTCCAGAACCTAAAAGACCTTCTTTAGGTATTCCTTTTCCAGCTCCTCCACCACCAAGAAGTCCTTTACCCATTTGTTCTACACCTACAGCCAATACAACATCGTATAGTCCTGCTTTAATAGAAGTCCAAGCTTCT
>MDSV01183328.1_pt1 | contig 28278 bp, 25 predicted proteins | sample 810851 | NCBI WGS metagenome assembly MDSV01 (sample SAMN05326640, study PRJNA326480) | marine metagenome | isolation source: seawater | place: Atlantic Ocean: North East | collected 2012 | reverse complement strand
CCAGATCCATTATTGGAAATTTTATCTGAAAGTATTTTTAGAATATCTCTTGCAAGATCCAGAGCGTATGTTGGGCTTCCAATTTGATCCGAAATGACATTAATTTTATTTTTTTTCTGTAAAAGAAATAGAATTTTTTTCACAAAATTTTTTCCAAAAGGGCTAAATAGCCAAGATGTTCTTATGATCCAAGCATCTGCATTAGAGTTTAAAATAAATTTTTCTCCTTCAGCTTTTGTTTTTCCATAAATTCCTTTGGGTGATACCTTAGAATTCTCAACATAAGGTTTATTTGAATTACCATCAAATACATAATCAGTTGAAAAATGAATTAGCTTAAATTGATACTCCAGAGATAAATGAGTTAAAATTTCAACAGCATTAGTATTAATTTTTTGCGTCTTTTCAATTTCTTGTTCTGCATTATCTACATTAGTATAAGCGGCACAGTTAATTAAGAAACTAATTTTTTCCTTCTCTAAAAAGTTTCTAAGTTGATTTTCATCACATATGTTTAATTGAAAAAAATCTTTATAAACAAAATTAAATTTCTGATATTCTGAAGAACAGAATTTGAATGATTGGCCTAATTGACCATTTGATCCTGTTATTAAGATATTACTCATAAAGATTTTTTTTGAAATCGAAATGATTTACTTGACTAGATAAAAATCTCTTCTCCCCCGCATTTATATCAATTATTTTTTCTTTTGACATTTTCCAGTCAATTCCTAAATCTGGATCATCTGGAGAAATAGTTACCTCTGATTCTTTTTTATAATAATTGTCAACCTTATAAGAAACAATAGAGCTTTTTGAAATACAAATATATCCGTGAGCAAAACCTCGTGGAATAAAGACTTGTTTTTTATTTTGATCACTCAACTCAAGTGAAATATGTTTACCAAAATTTGGTGAACCATTTCTGACATCAACAATAATATCTAAAATTTCGCCAGATACAACAGAAACTAATTTAGATTGAGTAAAAGGTGGTTTTTGATAGTGTAATCCTCTTAAAACGCCATAAGATGAATTGACAAGGTTGTCTTGACAAAACTTAAGATCAAAACCAATAGCATTTCCCAAAAGATCTAAACGAAAGGTTTCCATAAACCAACCTCTTCTATCACTAAAAACTTTTGGCTTAATTACAAAAATCTCTGGAAAAATTGTTGGCTCAATAATCATTTCAACACTATAATTAAGTATTATATCTATTTAATAAATATTGACCATAATCTGTGTGAGAAAGTGACTTAGCATTTGATATAAGTGCTTCTTGACTTATCCAATTTTTTTCAAAAGCTATCTCTTCAAGACATGCAATTTTTATTCCTTGTCTTTTCTCAATTGTATGAACAAATTGACCAGCCTCAATTAATGATTCGTGAGTACCAGTATCTAGCCATGTAAAACCTTTATCTAAAATCTTCGCTTTTAAGTTCCCTTCTTCTAAAAAAACCTGATTTACAGATGATATTTCAAGCTCTCCCCTCTCGCTGGGATTAATATTTTTTGCTATTTCAATTACTTCATTAGGATAAAAATATAATCCAACTAGAGCTTTATCACTTTTAGGCCTCTTAGGTTTTTCTTCAATCGATATTACTTTCCCTTCATTATCAAACTCTATAACACCATATCTTTGAGGATCTTTAACTCTGTATCCAAAGACTGTTGCTTGTTTTGATGATTCTATAGCTTGTTGCATCAAAATATCTAACCCTTTGCCATAAAAAATGTTATCTCCTAAAATCATACAAATTGGATCTTCACCAATAAAATTTTCTCCAATAATAAATGCTTCAGCAAGTCCATTAGATTCTTTTTGTTCTTCATATTTTAGTTCTAATCCGAATGATGATCCATCTCCTAAAAGTCTTTTATATAATGGGAGATCAATTGGTGTGCTTATTAATAATATTTCATTGATTCCTGCAGACATTAATACTGAAAGAGGATAATATATCATTGGCTTGTCATAAACAGGTAGTAATTGTTTAGAAATAGCCTTGGTCACAGGGTACAGGCGACTTCCATAACCGCCAGCAAGAATAATACCTTTCATGGCTTATTTTTCCTCAAAGATAGCGAGTTATGATTGACAGGGAAATTAAATTATTGAAAATCCAAAGATGTTTTTTTAGAATAGATCTAAATAATTATTTGAAATATCATCCCATCTTCTATTTTTAATAATCCATTTCCTTCCTCTTTGTCCTATTCTATGAAGTTCGCTTCGATCCATATTAGATAAATCTATAATGATTTTTTTTAATTTTTGTTCATTATTAGATTCAACAAAAAAACCGCTTTTAGCCTCGTTTATCATAGATCGATAACCATTGTATGAAGCTAATACAGGTTTACCTGCCATCATATAATCAGTCATTTTATTTAATGACCATCCATAATCCCAAACTTTACTTGGTAATGCAGAAAAATATAAAACATCAAATAGGTCTAGATAGTACTTAACCATTTCTCTTTTTATCTTACCTGTAAAAAATACATTATCACATTTACTCAATTGATTTTGATATTTTTCTCTATATGCTCCATCACCTAAAAAAACAAAATTTATTTGATCTTTAGTAATGTTAAGTTTTTCAATAAGATTAATTATGTTGTCTAGTCCATTTGATAATCCAATACTACCAGCATAACCAACTGTAAATTTCCCTGTTAATTTTTCTTTTAAATTAATTAAATCTTGATCATTTTTTAAAGATCTTGAATCAAGATTATATTCATCAACCTCCAGTCCAAAGGGGATACAATAAACTGGCAAAGATTTATTTTTTAATAGATTATGAACATGATCTTTAAGGTTTGGCATTGTACCAACAACTATGTCAGACTTCTTGTATCCAAATTTTTCGATAAATGATAAAAAAATTGCAAAGGGATGATATTTAGAATATCCCCCTTCTTCAATTAAGGTTAATGGCCAAATATCTCTAACTTCACAAATGAGTTTTGCATTCTTGAATCTATCCTTTAATAAAATCCCATTTAAAATTGAAAATGGCGAAAGAGATGATGTAATAATTACATTAGGTCTTGAAATAAATTTTCTACAATAAATAAAAAATTTAATTTCAAAATCAAACCAGCTTAAAACTCTTCGTGTTGAACCAGTTCTCTTATATTTTAGTGTTTTTATCCAATAGACATTAACTCCATCAATATTTTCCTTATTAATTACATTGTTATAATTAGGAAATTTTGCCAAATGATTTGAATCAGATGTGTATAAATCTACCTTATGACCTTTTTTTACAAATTTTCTAGCCAGTGCGAATGTTCTTGTCTCAAATCCTTCTTGCTTGGAAGAGGCATATTTAGCAAGAATAATAATCCTTTTACTCATTTGATTATTTCCATTTAATAAAGTGAAGGTATAGAGTTAATAACTTTTATTGTATCAAGAAAATTAAGATTTATTGTGTCTAGATACCACTTAATATTCGCATATCGGGGTTGATTTTCATCCTCAATTAACCTTAATGCCTCAGCTCTTGATAATTGTCCTTCTCTAATTTGATTACTTCTAAAGGTATCATGCTCTGTAAAACCAGCTAACCTATAGTAGAGATAGTTATAAAAAGCTGCCGTGCCATCACCGATCCTCCAAGTCGTATTTGTATCGGGTGCTTTCTCCCAATCATATAATTCAAGCGTTTGATTAACTTCTTTTTCATCCCATTTCCAATAATCAAAAACATGAAAATAATCTGTTTTCTTTTTAAAACTTCTATAATACTCCCCAGATAATGTATCCCATAAAGAATTATTAAAATAAGATATACTTTTTGACATAGCCTGAAATCTTAATCTGTGGTAATGTAATTGTTTTTTAAATCCATTCAAGTAAACATTTTCCTCATGAAAATCTGGAGGTACTCCAAGAAATCCATTTTTAAAATGAGTAACCTCTAATGGATTTATACCCCAAAGATTTAAACTTATTCCTGTCTGTTTCTTAACGCTTTCTATATACCTGAAAAAATGCTTATCTCCCGCAGTAAATAGACTAATTAATCCTAAATTAGGAGCTTTAAGCCAAGCAGTTACATTCTTTCTTATATTTTCTCTTTTTTTATGAATATTAGCGGCAACAATAATATTTTCAACTCCTAGTTCAGCAGACATTCTTGAGATATTCCTTCGCCCTAAATCAGTAACCATTCCCCAATCATACGTATAGGTTATAGGTTTAAGTTGCAATTTTTTTACTATTAAATGTAAACTAAAGCAACTATCTCGTCCTCCGCTAAAGGGAACAATAACCTCTGATTCTCCATCATTTTTCCGATACGGATCAACCAAATTATAAAGATCTCTAAAGGGTTTTGGCTGATTTCTTTTTTTATAATTATTGCAATAATTACAAATGCCTTTTTTGTCAAATTTTATAAAAGGCATTGTCTCTGGAAGCACACATTTATTACATCTTTTTAGATTGGGAGAAATGAAATCTAATAATTTAGCCTCTGGGGATTTAAGATTAAGATTCGGTATTAAGTTTCTTTTTTTAGTAATTATATTATTGACTGAAATAGAATTAGTCTTTTCTTTCAAATCAAATGTCCTTGAGCCAAAAACTTGATCAATTTTTACACAACCAATCGATGTCAATGCAAATTTTTCAGAGGCAAAAAAATTAATACCATTTTTTATAGAGGTGTATAAACTACCATTATTAGAAACAAGAATTAATTTTCCCATTTTAGGGATAAATATTGCAGAGGAAACTACTCCTTTACATCTAGATAGAATTTGTCTTGGAAGATCTTCAACTTTAAGATTAGTTTTTATATGTTCTTCGACCAAAGCATTAATAATTTCTGTATCGATTTCAAGTCTTCTTTCCCTATTAATTTTAGCCCATATTTGATGGTGATTTATAATTATTCCATTATGAAGTACAACAACATTTTCAGTAACAACAGGCTGATTATCTTCCATTCCATCTGTAACTAACCTGCTATGCCCTGCAATTAGTGATGTTGATTTAATTTCGTTTTTTTTTAGTAATTTTTTTAATCTAAAATCAGCTTTAATTACTTTAAAATTAGAGTTTTGGATAAAACATAAACCGCTTGAATCTATTCCCCTTTGTTCAGATTGAATAGCCAATTTTTTTATATGATTTTTATTTATACTCCCAATTGTAAATGCTCCAAATATTCCACACATATTTTTGAACTTTAAGGTCTCTTATAAAAGAAGTAAATAAATTTAGTTTAAAAAAAATTATATAAATTACAAGCTGTAATAAAATCTCTACAAAAAAATTAAATTCTATTTTTCCAAATCATAAAACCCGTCATTATTTTTTTTGAATTTCTTTAACTTATCATATTTAATTTCAAATCTATCTCCCTTTTTCGGTTTTACTTTACTTTCAAATGAATTAATAAGAAGAACACCTCCATTACATTTTACTAAAATTTTTTTATCAGATAATATTTCTAAAATTAATCCTGTTTCAAAATCTTTATGTAAAAATTCAATCTCATCAAATATTTGCGCACTGTAAATTGTAAACATTTGTGAATTAAGAAAAGTAAAAGCACCATTAAATGGCTTAGTTACAGCTCTTATGAAGCGATCTATAAAATTTATTTCTTGATCCCAGTCTATCTGACTATCTTCAGGTTCTCGTTTTGGATAATACGTCGGCTTTAATGCTCTTTGTTTTTTCAGTTTAAACTTTTCTGAAATTAAAGGTGAATGATTTTTCTTTATTAATTTACTCATTGAAATCATATTCTTGAAATGCATTGTCTCTGCAGTGTCATTTTTATTTATACTAAATTTTATTGTATCTAAAATATTTCCACTATCAATTCCAGAATCATACTTGAATAAGTTTGTATAAAAAAATTCTCGCCCTTCAATAATTGACCAATTCATTGGAGACCTCCCTCTCCCTTTTGGAAGATCTTGGGAACTACCATGCATCCCAAAAACACCAATATTTATAGAATTTAATACTTCCTCAGGAATTAATCTTTGCCATCCTATTGCAAATCCAAGATCTATTTTAAGATCACTAATTATTTTTATATCATTACTGTCTTTAAGATCATAACGATTAACATGATAAACATCTATATTTTTATTTTTATAATATTTTTTAAGATCAATATAATCGGGAATTATAATTTTTTCATTTTTAAGTGGAGAAATAGTAAAGAGATAATTTACTTTAACTATGTCAGATAAGGAATCTATTACAAACTGAGTTGTTTTCTTACATCCAAAAAAAGCGATGGTTTTATTTTCCATAAAACTTGAGACTTTTTTTTAAATCACTATGGCTTTTTATCTCTTTTAGCTTTTTAAACCATTCAATCCTTTCATACTTATTATTCCCTTCTCCTATCCACCAAATAGGATGAATTAATAATTGAATATTTTTAGTTTGTTTAAATTCTATTGATTCTAATGGATGTCCTTCCGTAAATTCTCCGGTAGAATCTGCAAAATATTTAGTCTTTTTAAAAAAGCTATCAGAGTAGGTTGTATATATATTTGGAGAAATATCTTTTATTCCATTTAAAATTTCTTTTGAAAGAAAGCCTATTGTAGAAGGTCTATGAAGACTAATGATTTTAATTTTTACATTAAAAAAATAATTAAATAATTTAATTTCTTTTTGTAAACCCTCCAATACATTTTTATATATACTTGCATCAAAATGCAATGAAATATCGTGCCCTAGATTTTTTATTTCATCAATTAATTTTAAATTTTCAGATGAAAAAGGGTTATATAAATTATTGCTGAGCAAAAAAAAGTATGTGCTTTTAACATTCTCTTTAAATTCAATTCTGGCCATTTCTAATGCTAGTCCACAATCAAAATCAATATCATGTCTGAGAATAAGTTGGTTAGAAAAACTTGGTTTAAAGTCATCAAAAGAAATAAATTCATATTTTTTTTCTTTAAATCCATTTAATAAATCTTTATAATTTCCTAGTAGCATAATTTAAAATCGTTTCTGTAATTATTTTGCTTGCATTGCCTTCTCCTAGAATCCCCTTTGTAAATTCAGTGTTTATTTTATCTAATTGAGTAAATTTTTCAAGTATTTGATTTGTTAATGGTTTAGTATTTAGACCAAAATCAACAAGTTCAGGCCAGATTGGTTTTTCTAAAATTAAAAGACTTGGTTTTTGAAGCCAATATGCTTCTCTTATGGCGCCACCACTATCAGTAATTATATATTTGCACTTATCCAGAAACCCTAAAAAATTTATATAATCCATAGGCTCAAGAAGATCAAAATTCGTTTTTATTTTAAACATCTTTAATTTTTTCTTTGTCCTGGGATGAACTGGAAAAATAATTTTATTTGTTTTAGAGATATGGTTAAGGGCCTCTATTATATTTCTTAAGTTTTCTTCTGAAGTGTTACTCTCTCTGTGACATGTAACCAATACATAATCAGATTGGCTAGTGCCCTTGATTTTATTTTTGACTCTTAATAAACAATCTAACATTAAATCTCCAGAAATTTTGACTGTAGAATCAAAATTATCAAATCCTTCTGAAATTAAATTATCCAAATTAATTCTACTATTACAAAAAAGAATATCTGCAATTCTATCTGACAAAATCCTATTAATTTCTTCTGGCATCTTCATGTCATTATTTCTAATTCCAGCTTCTACATGAACAACAATTGTATTCATTTTTTTTGCAGCTATAGCTCCCGCTACTGTGCTATTTGTATCTCCATAAATAATTATAAAATCAAATTTTGTGTTAATTAAAATTTTCTCAATCTCTTCTATCATTCTACCAGTCATTGCGCCATGAGATAAATCATTTATATTTAGGTTATAATCTGGAGTAGGGATTTCTAATTGGTCGAAGAATATTTTAGACATGTTATTGTCATAATGCTGTCCGGTATGAAGAATTTTCTGAGAAAAATGATTTTTATCCATTTCAATATACAATGGAAGTAACTTCATAAATTGTGGTCTAGCTCCTACTATATGTAAAACTTTAATTCTCAAATGTTTTTTTTACAAATTTAAAAAATTGAATAATCTTTATGTATCAAAATATTTTATAAATAGAAATTAATTATGTAAGTATTTTTTTATACAAATTCAGTAATTTTTTTTCTTCTAAAGTCCAATTATACTTATTTAGAACTGCTTCCCTTCCTTTATCCCCCATTAATTTTGCTTTCCGTTTATTTTTTTTTAAATATTCAATGGTATTTGCTATTTCTTTTGGATTCTTTGGATTTACACAAACCCCACATTTATTCCCTTCAATGATCAACTTCCATAATTCAAAATTTGATGAAACAACAGGTAATCCACAAACCATATATTCAAAAAGTTTATTTGGCTGTGCCTTAATATAATTTGGAGCATCATAATAAGTAACTAATCCGGCAAAACATCTACTAATGATTTTTGAAGTTTTCTCTCTGTTACAAAAACCATGATATATTACTTGATTCCAACCTTTTAATTTCGAAAGCTTTTCTTTTAACCCTTTTTCAGTAAAATCTCCAATCAAGTTTAACTTTGTATTAATTAGTTCAAGACTTTTAATTAGACTTTCAATCCCCCTAGCTGAATTTATACCGCCCAAGTATATGATTTCATTATAGACTTTATCGTTTTTACTTATAATATCTAAATCTCCTATTAAAGGATAATTATTTATTACTTCACAGCATATGCTATTTTTTGAAAAATTATCTTGTATTCCTTCTGTAGCAAAAATTAATGCATTAAAAAATCTAGATAGATATTTTTCAAAATATTTAAAGAACATAGATAAAATCCACCTAAATCCTTTTGGAATATTATTGTTTTGAAGAAGGTGAGCCCATGTTGTTTCATGAATATCATATATGACTTTAATTTTTCTTAATTTAAGATAAATACCAAATAATATAAGTTCAGGGTCATGGAAATGTACTACCTCTGGATTTAAAATCTTTATCTTTTTATAGATCAAAAATGGCCCTATAATTATTTTTTCGATTCTATTAAGCGTCCTCTTTTTTTTATTTGCATTAATAATATTAACTCCTTTCAAAGATTCATCATCGTTTCCATCTATGACAATATAATTAGTATTAAACCCTGCTCTAGATAAAGAGATGGCTTGTTTTAAAAAAATTCTAGTGTCATATCTATCATGTGCAGAGCTTATATGACAAATTATTTTTTTCATATTTTAACTATATACTTTGAACTTCTTTTTAAAGAAAAACTTTACAATTCTATTAAGTAATCGAAAAAAATTTTGCCACACTAACCAATTCGGAAAATCTGAAAAATGCCGATTTTGATTATTAATTAGTTCTTCAAATTCATCTTTTGTAATACCTAACTTTTTTGCTATGTATTTTTTTTCATTCTCAATGGTAGATTCGTCATATAATGGTTTGCTAAGTTCCTTAATAGCATCTTTTCTGTTAATCTGGCCAGATACAATAAGACTTGATAAGTGAGGTAATCTTTTATCATAACCAAATTTTTTTGGAAGATAATATGTTTGAAAAAACTTTGTGAAAATTGATTCTCCATGTTTGCCCTCATAAGATTTAAATCCAATTTTTTTGAGTTCTCCTATCGCATTTGCCTTATTATATTCCATAAAATTTAAAGGCCTTACAGTACGCATTTTATAAAAAAAAGGAAAGTAAATGTAGTACTTGAAAAAATTAATTGTTTTATAATCTAACAATGGTTTTTTGCTTCCATATCTTTTATATATAGCTTTAAGATTGATAGCATCCATAGCGCTCCCATGCCAAGAACTTGGGAAAATTGATTCAGTAGAAATATTGCCACCACTAAGGATATATTTTATATTATTTTGTGTAGCATAATGATATAAGGTAGAAAAAAATATATGATCCTGAGGGACATCCTGATTTGAAATACCGGATTTAAAATAAGCCAATTGAAGATTTTTCATGTCTTCCCAATTTATAACTTCAGTATGTAAATCATATTTACAATACGTTATAATTTTCTGAATATTATAAACTGATAATTCTGAATTCCACCCTGCATCAACATGAACTACTAATGGTCTTAATCCCCACTCTTTTGTTTTTAGAGCAAGATAAGAACTATCTATTCCACCGCTCAGTCCTATAATGCAATCATACTCACTTTTTTTACCTTCCTTTTTTATCTTATTTAAGATTAAATCAAGTCTTCTCTTACCTTCTTTACCTAAAAACAATTCTTTGACTGTAACATCATTATAATTAGAACAATGATTACATATCCCTTTTTCGTTGAAAGTGATCTCGGGATCTGAGGTGTCCATTACACAATAAGAACAAACTTGATATTTTTTCATCTTTTTATTTATCATATGTAATTAAAACAGCATCATGCTTACCCTGAAAAACAAAACAAGCACCACCTGCCATGCTGTTGAAACCATTTTGTATAGATTCTAAAAAATCATTCTTCCCTTTTGATCCACCACTAATTACTAGTGGAATATTAATTTCTTCTGCAAATATCTTGAAATATTCGAAGTCATAACCTTCTTTAGTGCCATCTTTTTCTATTGAATTGATGATTAATTCTCCCACTCCTATTTTTTCAAGTTTTTTTGCCCATTGAAAAGGATCCAATTTAGTCTTCTCAGAACCTGATTCTATATAAACTCTTTTTCTACCTAAAAAATCTTTTTTATAATCAATAGCACAAGTTATTGTTGAACTTCCAAAATATTTTACCGCCTTCTTAATTAATGTTAGATCTTTCACCGCCGCAGAATTAATAATCACTTTTTCAACTCCATATAAGAGTATTTCTCGAATTAAATCTAAAGATTTTATACCTCCACCAAAAGCTAATGGCATAAAACATTCACCAGTAATTTCTTTCAGTTTATTTAAATTAGGAGACTCATTGTTTAAAGTTGCGTTAATATCAAAAAATACCAATTCATCTACCTCTTTATCGTTAAAAATTTTTATGGCATTTATTGGATCTCCAACATATCGGTGATTTTTAAATTTTTTTCCTTTATAAAGGCCTTCTCCTTTCAAAAGTAAAACAGGAATTATTCTTGGATAAAAACTATACATTATTAATAAAATATTTTAATACCTCTTTCCCATAATTATGACTTTTTTCAGGATGAAACTGTACTGCCATGATATGCTTATGCTTAAATCCAGCACAAAATTCAATTCCATATTTTGTCTTGATTAATTGACTTCCTTTTTCTTTTAAATCAATAAAAAAAGAATGTACAAAATAAAATTTTGGTGGTTTATTTTTAAATTCTATTCCAAACGATTTGTCAAATTCTACATCTCTCCAACCCATATTTGGTATAGGTAATCTAATATTTTTTTTGACGAATAAATCACTGAAGGAAACAACTTCTCCTTTAATAAAAGAAAGGCCGCTCTCCTTTCCCTCAGCACTTTTTTCTAACATTAACTGAGCACCTAGACATATTCCCAAAATTGGACATTTATCAATCATTACTTTTTCTTTTATCAAGGAAAATAAATCTAACTTTCTAAGATTATTAATTCCTGTATCAAATGATCCAACACCAGGTAAAACAAGCTTACTTGCCTTTTTAATTTCATCTATATTTGAGCTAATTGATGCAGAATAACCAAGATATGTAATCATGTTTTTTATAGATGCTAGATTACCCTGACCATAGTCTATAATTTTTATCATTTTAATAAACTTAAATAAATGCTTTTTAATTTTTTTTCCTGAACCTGCCAAGAATTCTCTTTAAACATTTTTAATGAATTATGAGCAAATCTAGAAATTTCTGATTCATTTAGATTTGATAAAATTTTATTAATTTCCTTATAATTATTAGGGGAAACATAAATACCACAATTATATTTTTCAATATAATTTTTATATTCAATATTGTCACTACTAAGAATTGGGAGACCAGACATTGCATATTCAAAAAATTTATTTGGCAAACACAATGCATAACTTAAAGGTTCTTTTTCAAAGAATAACAACCCTAGATCTGCTGATGAAGTATAGTTATAAATTTGCTCAGGGCGAACAGCAGGATGAAAAAATATATTATTATTATTTTCAGAATGAATTAAAATTTCATCTTCAAGAGGTCCATACCCCATAAAAACAATAACCCAATCATTTAATTTACGAACGGAAAAATTTTTCAATAGCATTTCTATCCCTCTTCCCCTTGATAATCCACCTTGATAAAGGCATATTTTTTGTTTAAAATTTAATTTAAATTTTTGTCTAAAAAGATTATTTTTTTTAGATAGTTCTATGTCTTCAGGAGAATTAATTATAACTAAAGGATCAAATTTCAATGAATATCTATTTTTATACCAATCAGCAATTGATTTATTTACGCAAATAATTCTATCACAAAATATTATTAAAACTTTTTCCAGAATTTTAGCAAGTCTCTTTCTAATACCTTTTAAACTTATTGTCTCAGTCTCTAATTCATGAGTGTCATAAACTAATTTGGCAGAAAATAAAAATTTTAATAAAACTCCTATTGGCATTAGTGCCAATACATGGATATTTACCATCGATACTTTTCTTGATTTATAGAAAAAATATAGTTTTAAAAAAAATTCAAAATATTTTATCAACTGAAAAAATATATTTTTAGGAAGTCTTCTTGTTCTTAATTTAAATCGCTTTAAAGTTCTATTTTTATCAATAATTTCTTCCTCTGCTAAACTTTCTTCATGTAAAGCTGCAATGAAAACATGATCAACAAAATCTAGTGTCGCAATTGTTTTTGTTTCCTTCAAAACACGTGATTCATGCTTAAATGCTGTCATAGAAATATGTAAATTATTTCTTTTTACATTCATTTTGATTGAATATTTAGTTTTAATAAATACCAAATCGGATATTCATTAATTTCTTTTAATGGATGAGGATAAATTTTTCTCCAATCCAATTTTGATATGACTTCAAAATTTTCTTTAAATCGAGAATCATTTTTTAATATTTTTTCAGACTTTATCAGGGCATAATCAAAATTTCTTCTTTTCATATTTGATATAATATCTTTAAAATCCATACCCCAATATTTATAATGATTTGATTTGTCATAATAAATTGTAAAAAAATATGGATGAAATAAAATTTTATTTTTTAAAGCAAAAAAATATAAGGGACTAAGCAATATATTATGATTATCACATATGTTTTCGTAAATCCCTTTGGGGTCTTTAGAAGGGAAAAATATTTTTGCTCCAGGATTAATTCCTTTATAAAACAAATTCATTTTTTCCTCAAAATCATCAATTTTTACTGGCGTAAGAGGTTTTTCAATTTTACCCTCAAATTTGTTTTTGAACAAGGATTCATATAAGGGATTCGCAATCAAAAACCAATAAAAAAATATTAATTCATAACTAACAGAAAGATTATAAAAACAGTAAATAGAGCAGATAATTATACACATATCTATGTTTTCATTATCAGCAAATCGAGTTAAAAAGATATTAACTACGAAAAAAAATAAAGCAAAAATCAAAAATACAGGTACTTCGCTATTAATAAAAAACAATATTATAAAAATAAGCAAAGTGGAAAAGTTAAATAAGTCAAAAACCAAATGATTAAATGATTTAGGGTTTCTTTTTAAATTTGAATCTTTTGATTTAATAAATCCTATTGACGATAAAACTTTTAGAAAAAGATCAATTATATTTCCTTTTTTGATTATGGGATAAATACGCCCTATAATGAAAGGAGTAACGATAAGGAAATTTATCATCACTGTTTTCAATGATATTTCAAAAAAAATAGTACTGAAAATCAGAAAAAATGATCCAATTACAAAAGCTGTTAATGATGTTTGAAATAAAAATATAGACAAAAAATAAATCAAAATATTATTACTCTCACTAATAGCTTCCAAAAAAGGATAGAAAAAAATCCACCCAACTATATTGTAATTTTGAGCTCTAAGTTGATGGAAATATTTTGAGCTAAATAAGGTAAGAATAAAAATAATTAAGTGTTCAATATATAGATCATCCCATGAGGAAATAAGTGGGTATGATAATATAAATATCCAGGAAATAAAAATTGTCAAAACTGAGTTTTTTACATATGGGTATAATGAAAATTTAGACACATGGAACCAGCTGCCTATTAAAAAAGGTTTACCATTAACTTGATTTGAATATTTATATCTGCCTTTTTTAATCAAAAAATAAAGATAAACGTCATAAAAATAATAGAGTAGTACATTTTGATATGAAAACATTTTATAATTTTTGCTCTTTGGGACTATTTTAATGATATTTATAAAGCTTAACATTATCCATTTAAGATTGTTAAAGAAACCAAAAAATGCATATTCAATAACCCCTAAAATTGCTTTTTGACTAAATAATTTCCTATTAAATATCATTTCTCAATTTTATAATAATATCTTTTTTAAGCTTCCAGGTTAAAAAAGAAAATAATAATAGTGTCAATAACAAACTAGCATATTGAAATAGTTTTGAATCGACTTGCTCGAAAATAAATGTCATAATTATTAAACTAAAAATTAAAATAAATTTATCTATTAAAAAAGAGCGTTTGTTTATACCCGTTTTATATAGATTTTCACTTATATTAATTGTTAAATAAATCCATAATAAAGAAGATATTGCCGTCGCGATTGCAACTCCAATAAGTCCAAATAGTTTAATAAAAAATATAGTTAAGAAAACATTCACTATACAACTTCCAAACATTATAATAGTCGACAAATATGTTTTCTTAGATTTCCAAATGCCAACAGAAACCAGACTATAACAAGAAGAATAAATTGGATGGACAATATAAAATCCAAGAATAACAAAGACTGATCTAAAGTTTTCTCCTAATAGTAAAAAACACATCAATTCTGAAAAAATGAAAAAAATTAAAATTAAAAAATCTGCAATCCAGAAAAAATTATTCTGTAAATCATTTATAAATTTATTTTTATTTTGATCAATTGCCTCAAGTAAATGAGGAAGAATTGCTAGAGTAAATGAAGACGTGATTAGGCTTACTATTAAACTTAATCTTGCACCTGCAGAAAAAATCCCTAATTGTTCATAATTCATATTATACTCAATCAATAAACGATCTGTATAATTAAAAATAAAATCGAAAAACGATGCTGGGAAGAGTGGGATTGCAAAAAGTAAAATTAATTTTATACTATTCCAGCTTATCTTTTTAAAATCGAAAAAATTTATATTCGTTTTCAAAAGTGGAAAGAAAATTATTATTGAAGATATTAACCTACCTAATAATAATTTTTCAATTGAAGTTTCCCAAAAAAGAATAAATGTTAAACTTAAAAAATTCGATAAAAGACCATTAGATATTTGATAAAAAGTATAAGTTTTACTTTTCGTTTCTAGACGTAAAATATTAAGAAGAAAATTTATTAATGTTTCTATAGAATATATCAGAATTATAAATAAATAAAGTTTTTTCACTTCAAAATTTATATCCAGAGAATTTAAAATAATCCCACATCCAATAAAAAGTAATATTCCCCAAACAATACTTATAACAAAAATTGAAGAAACAGTAGTTGTTTTTTTGTCATCAAAGCTTCCCCCAACTTTAAAGAAAAAAGATAGTGAGCTATCAAGTCCTATATTCAAAAGTGCAGCAAATAAAGAGCCTACAATTAAAAAAAATTCTAATTCACCATATACCTCAGGTACAAAAACTCTGGTGTAAATGGGAAGTGAAACAAATGCAATTGATTTTGTTAAGACTGTCCCTAAACCGTATACAAAAAAGTCTTTAAAGATTTTATTATCTATAAGTTTAATTTTTTTAATCATATTGGACCTTAAAATTTAGTAAAGCAACTTTTGAATTAATTTTATGATATATTTTATCATCTTATTAATATTGGAATAATATATTTCATTAAACTTCTATTTATTGACGGTGGAATTATGGAAAAAAGTCTTCGAGTAAAAGGATATGAGGGCTTTAAAGAAATCAAATTTGACTATTTTATTAAATAAATCATTTCCAATTTTCCTGAATATTAAATCACTGGATGTTATAATTGCTATTTTCATAATTAGTTTAATAGATTGGAAAATTTATGATTTGCTTACTGTATTTTCTTGCAATAGGAAAGTCATTAGTATAATTTACATATTTTTTATAAGATTTAAGTTCAGGAACTGAGTAATCTATTATTGTCCCTAGTTGTTTCTGTTTTTTTCGGTAAGCCTCGATCCACTCATTTCTATTTTTGACTAATGCAACTATGTGACTGTAAGTACATTGGCTATCATATTCTAGAAACTTTATATCATTATTCTCTTTAAATTCCTTAATAGTTTTTTTTGCACATTTTCTTCTATTTTCAATAATTTTATCATATTTCATTAATTGAATTCTCCCAACTCTTGCTTCAATTTTTTTTGGTTGCTCAGACCAATCGGCTGGAAATTCGATTGTATCTTCACTGTAGTATTTTGTGAACTTATCTAAAAAGTTTCTTCGTTCTAAATAATTTACGATTCCAAAAAAAATAGGCTTAAAAGCAAAATATACTGCCACGAAATAAATCAATCTTTTAATCTCTTTAAATGAAGAAGATTTTATTGAATTTTTTTCTCTATAATCTTTTAATAGTTTATTAGTTTTATCATTTCTGGTAATAACCATTCCTCCAAAAATTGAATTTATAATTTTACTTATATTACAACCAAAAATGGAAGCATCACCATATAAGGAGACCATTTCACCATCAAAAGTGGTTCCATAAGAATGAGCCAGGTCCTGAATAACGAAAATTTTATTATTGAACTTTTTTTCAGCAGTTTTTACAATTTCATCAATTCTTTTTACATTCATTGCATATCCAAAAAGATGAGTGACTACAATAGCTCCTGTCTTTTCTGAAATTGATTCTTCCAATTGATCGTAGTCCATATTAAATTTTCCTTTCTGACAATCAATGAATTTGGGATAATTACCAGAAAGTACGATTGAATGGGGTACAACAACACATGTATAAGCAGGAGTTATTATTTCCTTATCAACTAGATTCCAAGTTTTAAACAATGCATATAATGCTGAGCGACCATACGAAAACATAATGCCATGAGGACATCCAAATTTTTGAGCAAACTCTTTTTCATAAATTGATATTTCATTTTTCCAAAATGAAAAGGCGGCAAACCATTCTCTCCAATTATAATTGGTCTTAAATCTAGGTATTAGCTTTTTAATCATTTAGTTTTTTAAATACAAATTTTATAATAAGATTAATATCAATACTTGGAATGTAAAAAGGCCAAAAAGATATTTGAAAAACGGATAAGGTATATAGTTTCCTATACTTTTATAAATTCTCATCTTAAAATTAATTTAACAATTTCATTATTGTTGCTTATTACATTACTCTTTATGAAATAACCTGACGAAGCCATGTGAATTGATTTAAATTTATATCCTAAGTGAAGACTCTCTTTTTTCAAATCCTTAGGGAATTCATAAATAATCTGGATGTTTTGTTCTTCATATTCTATATTTGTTTTGAACAAAAATTTAGATTTTTTTTGTTTGTTATTAAAAGTTTAACTACGGCTTTTTTAAATAATTCTACAAAATAACTAAACCGAAAAATTGTAATTGACATAATTCTTATCAAAATAGTTTGAAAAAGGGATGGGTATTTTTCCTCGAAGTAATGTAGTTTTGACACGAATGTATTATCGTTGTCCATAGATATATTCTTATCAAATCTTTGAGAGGTTAATATTTTTTTATCCAAATATAAAACTCCTCCAGAGTCATATTTACATTTCCCAGCAATAAGGTCATATACCTTTATTGTCCCTCCTTTTTTATAATTTAAAATTGAAAAATAATTTTTATTAGAAAAAATTTCTATTCCAGCTTCTTTAAAATTCTTTTTATTTTTCGAAATATAAAAAGGCTTAATAAAATCTTTTTTAGTAGAAATCTTATTTTCATAGAGAGCGGCTAAGGCGTAAGAATTTAATAAGGGAATAAAATTATCTGGATCTATATCCTGAGGCATTATTGCAAATCCATTTTCAATTCCTTTTTTTAAAGCTAAATTGACATGATTCGAATATTTTGATATTGAATCCAAAAGTACAATCCCGCCTGGATAATATACTTCTGTATTTCTGGAACCATATAAACCACCAATACTACCATCTGGATGAATAAAGTAATATAAAAATTCTATTGATTTAGATAGTCTTCGTTTCAATTCATTATCCTTTGTTTTGTGAAAAATTATACTCAAATATTGAGTACATAGTGTTTGATATCCTGGATCTGGACCATCATATTCCTTAAACCAACCCTCACTTGATTGATTTTCATATATTTTGTCTAAAATATCTTTATATTTATTTTTATGCTTTTGGGTTAATTCTGTCCAGAGATATAATGCAGCAGCTGCAGTTGCTAAATGATTAGAAATAATTGCATGGGTTTCCTTATTTCTAATTAAAAAGTTAATTAGGGGCTCAACTATCTTTATATATAATTTCTTCTTTTTATTACCTAGTTTATCTTTCAATAAATCAATTGTAAATAAAACATCATAAGCAATAAGTGCTGTGACACAATAAGAACTTTCTCCAGGGAAAGATTCGTTTAAAGAATTATTTCTATTTGAAATGCTAGGAATTGCTCTTATTATTTTATCAATAATTTCAAGGTATAATTTATTATCATCTGAAATTCCCAATTTTATTGATATTCCCAAAGCATTTATACCTGACTGAAATGTGGCATTTGGAAAATCAATTGTTTTCCATGCCCAATATTTTCTGTCACCAATTCCAAGAGTACTTGAAAATTGATCTAAATTATAAAGATTTAAAAGTCTAGATTGATTTAATTTTAATATTTCTTTAAAAGTATTCAACTTAATTATTTCTTATAAAATTGGTTCAAAATATCTATACATCCTTTACTCCAATTATAATCCTTTGATAAAGTCCTTGGGTGCCATGAAATAGAAAATTCAGTATTCTTAAGATCTTTGCATAAATCTATCAGTTGAAAACACTTCTTCAAAACATTAAGTTCATTACCTTTCCCATAATCATATATATTTGAATCCATAATAACTTGAGGAATCACGAAATAATTAAAAGGTTTTTTTTCAAAGTGATTATATGGTCTATATTTAGAGGCAATCCCTGCTCTAAATCCGATTCGATCATTCCATCCTATTGTTGAATCTGTTTTAAATAATTCTTCATGATAAAAGGGAGTTTTAGACTCATCGTAACACAGCCAGTGTTGTCTTGTTTTATTTATAGAATTATTTATACAGCTTTCAAGGTTTTCCTTTTCTTTTTTTAAAAGTTTTAAATTATTATGAGAATAATAACTGCCATGTAAACCAATATCCCAACCATCATTTTTTATTTTAATCAACTCAGATTTTAATTTATTATTTTTATTTATGTCATAGGAAGGGTCATATATATTTAAAAATAATCCTTTTTTAATTCTAGAATAGATATAAAAAATTGATTTTATGTTATAATTTCTTTCTATCTCTTTCCAGTAATCAAAATTCCAGTAGTCCCCAGATGAAGTTGCAAAGTTAAAAGCGCCCAGAAAGAATTTCCCTTTTAGCTTTGTTATAGCGTTATAAAGATTAAAAATTGTCTGTTTTAAAACTAAAAAATTAGTTTTTTTAATATAATCTAAATCATGTGAAAATTCTAAAATTGCTTTTTCTTCTTTGCGAAAAGAAACTTCATTAAATTTTATCTTTATAATTTTTTTAAATTCCTTAAATAATCTATTAACATGGGGGATCTCCCAGATGAATGATTTAGGAAACTTAGTCTTAAATGAATAACTTGAAACTTTTACCCTCTCTTTATCTGATATTTCAAACTCGTGAAGACGACTTAAATAAAAAAATGCATTCCAAAAAAGATCAAAATTTATCAAGTAGTCATTTTTTGATATTGTCCCATCAATTATTTGGAAACCATTCAACATAAGCAGCTTTGTTTTCTTATTAAATCCTATTTCATTATGTTTGGCTTGAAAAAGATCACTCTTTTCATTCCTCAAATAATAAATAACATTTTCTTTGTTGCCAGGTTCTTTTAGGTAGTTTGTTACTCTAATTGAAAAATTAGCTCTTTCTATCCTGCAAAATTCATCCATTAAATATTTAAGCCAAGGTATGTTCTCCTTCTCGGTATATATATTTAAAATAGGCATCTTTAGTTGTTCCTTTGCCATAATTCTATATTTAATAATCCCCATAAATCTCTATTAAATCTACCATCTATCTTTAACTGACTTTCAATTTTATCAACCTGATACATATTCCTCTGTCTAGATTCATTACTTAGTAAAATATCCATTATATATTCCTTTAAAGGGCCTTTAAACCACTCATTCAAGGGTGTAGTGAATCCCATTTTATCTTTTCTTTTAGTTATTTCTTTAGGTAAAATTTTATCTGCTGATTTCAAAAGCATATATTTTAATTTCCCTTTTGCAAACTTCATATTTGGAGGAATAGATGCAGCAAGTTCTCCTATTTTTTTGTCTAATAAAGGAACTCTAGATTCAATTGAAACACCCATGCTTACCCTGTCTTCAACTTGGAGTAATGAGGGTAAAAGTACTTTTGTATCAAAATAGCTCATTTTGTTAAAATAAGAGGTTGAACCCGGTTTATTAAAAATTGATCTGAACTGATCAAAAATTTTATTCATATCAATTGAAAACAAAAAATCTTTATTATACAACTCCGATAGTTTATGAGAACGATTTATAAGCTTAAAATATCTTTTATCCATTGAATCAAATAATCCGCTTGAGAATTGTCTTTTAAGAAGTGGTACATATTGTTTTAACATTGGAAGATTTTTTGTCATTGAATCTAAAGTCGCTATATGTTCATTACTTTTTTGAGTATCATATATTGCCCCTTTTATACATTCCTCTAAATAAGCAATACCATATCTAGCATATCCTCCAAATAATTCATCTCCTCCATGGCCTCCCAAAACAACTTTAACCTTTTCTGAAGCGAGTTTTGAAACCATATATTGAGAGAAAAGTCCTGGGCCTGCAGATGGTTCATCCATTAGATATGTAAGCTTCTCAAAGTTGGAGATAAAATCCTTGTATGTAGGAAATATCTCATAATGCTCACTCTTTATCTTTTGAGAAATAATTTTTGCATAATAAGTTTCATCATAATCACTTGCTAGATATCCTTGTGATAATAATTTCTTGGAAAGCTTGAATGCTCCTGAAAAAGTTTTAATTCTACTCGGATAATTTTGAGCAGCTAGAACAGAAATTATACTTGAGTCAGTTCCTCCACTAAGATATGTCCCAACAGGAACATCAGCCCTCAATTGAAGAGATGTTGAGTTTTGAATTAGTAACATCAATTCGCTAGCAAACTCTTCTTCGGTTTTATTTTCATTTATTTGATAATTTAAATCCCAATAATTTTCATGTTTAATTATTTTACCCTCTTTGAGAATAATATATGAGGCGGGCTCTAGTTTTCGAATAGAATCATAAAGAGTCTCTTTCCCCATAGTCATTTGTAAGACTATGTACTCATTAATTTTATTCTGATTTTTTAAAAAGCTAACCTCTGGGTGCATTTTCAAGGATTTAATTTCTGAAGAAAATGCAAAAAAATTATTTTTATTAAAATAATACAATGGTTTAACTCCAAAATGATCTCTTGCTAAAAAAAGTGTCTTATCAATTTTATTATATATAGCAAAAGCAAAAATTCCATTGAGCATATTCAACATTTCTGATCTAAACTCTATGTACATATTCAGAAGAACTTCTGTATCAGAATATGTTTTAAAAATATATCCTTTTGATATTAATAATTGTCTTAATTCTATGTAATTATATATTTCGCCATTATATGTTAGAATATAATTTTTATCTAATGAAATAAATGGTTGTTTCCCTCCTTCAATATCAATTATTGATAATCTCCTATGGCCTAGAGCAATATCATGTTCCTGATCAATATAGGAACCTTCATCATCTGGCCCACGATGAACTATCTTGTCCATCATTCTTGATAATATACTTTTATTAGGACTAGTTTTTTTACAATAATAACCTGTTATTCCGCACATAAACTATATTAGGATTATTTATCATTTATTTTTTTTATTGATCTATATTTTTGCCTCCAACCTCCAAAAGGCCAGTGATATAATAGGACTAAGATAAAATATCCTAATGTTGTAATCGAAGTAACCATTTTAGAGGAACTCAACTTTTGATCATATCTTAAAATCATAGGAGCCTCAGCGAAGTGAGCATTTATAAGCTTTAATTTAACAATTTTTTCAAGCGTCCCAGTAAATCCTAATCCCTTAAGTTGAATAAAGTCATTGCCGTAGACCTTCACTGCATGTTTTAATACTTTTGCTGAATAAGCCCTATATCCTGATGAATATTCTTTTAATCCTTTAACTCTGAAAAAAAATCTCATGAATAATTGAGCAATAAATGATATAAATTTTCTATAATTATCTAATCCTTTTGTCCCTCCTCCTTTAACAAATCTTGACGCTATAACAACGTCATTACCCTCACTTAATTTTTCAATCATGCCTTTAATAAAAAATGGCTCGTGCGAAACATCACAATCCATTCTAATCACAATATCATCATCACTGGATATTTCAACAACATATTCTATTAAATCTCTCATTGTTTCTCCTAAACCTCTATTAATTTTATGACAAAGTATTTTAACAGGGTACTTAGATTTAAGTCTTTTTGCCTCACTTAGTGTATCATCATTACTCCCATCATCACAAAGAATAATTTTATATTCACTTTTCAAATCATTGACAAAAAAATGATTTAGTTTATCGAACAGGCGTTCAATTGACTCTTCCTCATTAAATGCTGGTAATAAAATAAAAATCATCTATTTATGTATTTCCAATCAAAAGAACCATTGCTAATTTTACTTACAATTTCGATAGAGGGTTTAGTGTCTAAAAGATTAAACCCTTCTCCATTCAGGATTTTATTGTAACTAGTGGTGTGTAGATCATTAAATCCTTTACTAAATTCAATTTCTTCATCACCAATTTTAAGTGCTCTGAAAGTAGGATTATCTACTTTTTTTATTTCAGCAGGAAGATTGCTAGAGTCTATACTTAAAAACCAATTTATCTTGGCTCTTAATAAATTCATTGATCCTGAATTAGTATATCTATTTTCAATATCAACTTTAAAGCTAGTCAAGGGTCCAAAAATCCATTGTAACATGTCAAAAAAATGAACTCCAATATTAGTAGCAATTCCACCAGATTTATCTTCATTTCCTTTCCAAGAGGTAAAGTACCATTTCCCTCTAGAAGTAATATAGGTAAGATCAATTTCATATATTTTATCTGGATCTTCTGAATCAACTTTCTTTTTTAATTTAATTATTTCTGGATGATGTCTCAACTGCAATATTGCATTAACCCTATTTTTATACTCTGCTTCTAGCTCAATTAAAGCATCTATATTCCATGGGTTTAAAACAATTGGTTTCTCACAAATAACATCAGCCCCTATTCTTAAACCAAATCTAATATGAGCGTCATGGAGATAATTTGGAGAACAAATAGAAACATAATGAATCTTTTCTCCTTTTCTTTTTAATTTTTCTAAATGTCTATCAAAACGCTCAAATTCAGTAAAAAAATTAGCCTGGGGAAAATAACTATCCATTATTCCAATACCATCGTAGGGGTCATATGCTGCAATTAAATTATTCCCTGTATCCTTTATAGCTTTCATATGTCTTGGTGCTATGTAACCTGCAGCGCCTATTAAAACAAAGTTTTTCATATTTTTTTAACTATTTCGTTTTTTAAAATATATTTTATTTTACTCTCAGGACATATAGCTATATTGTCACTATCAAACAATAATCTATGGCCATATCCGCTAACCCAACCAATTTGTTTAGATGGATTTCCAACAACAAGAGCATAAGCAGGCACTTCTTTAGTTACGACAGCGCCAGCTCCTATAAGAGAATATTCTCCAATATTATTTCCACAAACTATAGTTGCATTAGCTCCTATAGTTGCCCCCCTCTTTACTAATGTTTTAACATATTTATCTCTTCTAACTATTGCTGACCTGGGATTTATTATGTTGGTAAAGACCATTGAAGGTCCAAGAAAAACATCATCCTCACAAATAACTCCTGTATAAATTGAAACGTTATTTTGAACTTTAACATTATTCCCAATAATTACATTAGGAGAAACAACTACATTTTGTCCTATATTACAATTATTCCCTATTTTTGATGACTTCATTATGTGAGAAAAATGCCAAATTTTGGTCCCCTGACCAATTTTAGATCCCTTATCAATAACAGCTAATTTATGAGCAAAATAATTTTCCATAGCTTTATAATCTTCCATCTACCTTAGAATAATCAAGTACTGCCTTTAAATCAAAAACGGCTGATTTCTCTTCATTTTTTATATCTTCAATATTTATGTCCAGGAATTTATTGTGAGCAACAGCCAATATGATAGAATCATACTTTTTTATTTGATCCATTAATTTAATTCCAAACTCTTTTTTAACCTCTTCTTTATCAGCATATGGATCAAAAATTGAGACGTCCACACCAAAACTTTTAAGTTCATTATAAATATCAGGCACTTTTGAATTTCTTATATCTGGACAATTTTCTTTAAAAGTAATTCCTAAAATTAAAGCCTTTGATCCTCTAACAGTTATTCCTTTTTTAGTCATTATTTTGACAACTTTATTAGCAACAAAAATTCCCATAAAATCATTTACTCTTCTACCAGACAAAATTACCTCAGGATAATAACCTAAGCTTTCAGCTTTATAAGCTAGATAATATGGATCAACACTGATACAATGCCCCCCAACTAGTCCAGGTTTAAAGTTTAAAAAATTCCATTTTGTAGCAGCAGCCTTAATTACTTCGCTGGTATCAATGCCTATTCTATCAAAAATTAATGCAAGCTCATTTACAAAAGAAATATTTAGATCTCTTTGAGCATTTTCTATTGCCTTGGAAGCCTCAGCAACTTTTATGGAAGGGGCTTTATAAGTTCCTGCTTCAATTATAGTACCATAAAGGTTATCAATTTTATCAGAAATTTCTGGGGTTGAACCAGAAGTTACTTTTTTGATTTTTTTCAAAGTATTAATTTTATCTCCTGGGTTAATCCTCTCGGGCGAATATCCACAGTAAAAATCGATATTAAACTTTAATCCTGATGAGCTCTCTAAAATTGGAACACAATCATCCTCTGTACATCCAGGATATACAGTACTTTCAAAAATAACTATATCTCCTTTTTTTAAATATTTACCAACGGTTTCAGATGAGGTTTTTAAAAAACTAAGATCTGGAGTTTTAAATTCAGTTACAGGAGTAGGAACAGTAATTATATAAATATTTGAACCTGATAAATCTTTTTCAGTAGCTGTAAATTTTAAATTTTTATTTATAACAGATTTCAAATCCTCTAAATTAACCTCACCCGTTTTATCATTTAATCTATTAAGTTGTGAAACACGGCTCTTATCAATGTCATAACCTAAAACTTTGAAATATTTTGCAAATTCAACAGCTAAAGGTAACCCGACATAGCCTAAACCAATTATTGCAATTTTATCTTTTTTAATATTATTTTTCATTTGCCGATTCTATAATTTGACTCTTCCAAAATTAATCTTCCGTCAAATATTTTGGGATTATTATTGGTTATCTGATTAACTAATTGAAAATTTATCTCTTTAAACTCATCCCATTCTGTAATAATTGCAAGTGCATGAGTTTCTTTTATTGCATCTTTATAATTGTCAAAAATCTCTACTCTTAAAAATCTAGACGATAAATCTTTTTCTGATTTAGATTTAGACCCCCAAATATTATTAAGATCTTCCTTTATTTTCGATTCTTTTACCATTGGATCATATATATTTATATGCCCCCCAGATTCAATCAGTTTATCCGCTATCTTAATAGATGCTGATTCTCTACTATCATTTGTGTTTTTTTTAAAGGCCCATCCTAGTATTGCTATCTTCTTATTTTTAACATTACCGCCTAATTCATCAATTATTCTATTTGCAAAACGACTCTTTTGGTATTCATTAATTTTAATCACTTGATGCCAATACTCTGCAACTTCATTTAGCCCATAATATTTACAGAGATAAACAAGATTTAAAATATCTTTCTTAAAACAACTACCTCCAAAACCAACTGAGGCTTTTAAAAATTTTGAGCCAATCCTATGATCTAGTCCAATTGCATTTGATAACTCATCAATGTCTGCTCCCGTTTTCTCGCAAATAGCCGAAAGACTATTGATTGATGAAATTCTTTGAGCTAGCATTGCATTTGAAGCTAACTTAGATAACTCAGCAGACCAAACATTCATCTTAATAATTTTTTCATTTGGGATCCATCTCTTATAAATTTTTTCAAGAGCTTCTACAGCTTTTTCCCCAGAATCTGTTTTTTCTCCTCCTATAAGGACTCTGTCTGATTTAAATAAATCTTTTATTGCAGTGCCTTCAGCTAAAAACTCTGGGTTCGAAATTATTTCAAAATTGACATCACTCTTATAATTTGATAAAATTTCCTTAATCTTTTCAGCTGTTCTGACTGGTAAAGTAGATTTTTCAACTATTATTTTATCATTTTTAGCTACCCTGGCAATATTTTTAGCACAATTTTCAACATGTCTCAAATCAGCAGCCATTCCAGCGCCTTTTCCTTCTGTTTTAGTTGGAGTATTTACTGCCATAAAGATCATTTCAGCATCATCTATTGATTTATCAATTTCAGATGAAAAAAATAAGTTTTTACCTCTTGTTTTTTTAATTATATCGGCTAACCCTGGCTCATATACAGGTAGGTTTTGATATTCTCCGTTCCATCTTTCAATCTTAAAAGAATCTTTATCAACTACAGTAACTTTTATATCTGGACATTTTAAAGCAATAACTGCCATTGTAGGACCTCCTACATAACCTGCGCCAATACAACAAATATTTTTTATTTTCATAGCATAGTCTAAATTATTCTTTATCCAGTAACCAAGATGAGGACTGGATTTTATTTCCAAGTCCATCGAGAAATGTTATGCCCAATTCTTTACAAATTTTAACTTCTGGGGAGGTCTCTTTATTTTGATCGCCACCATTTCCAAAAAAAAGCTTATGGCTAGATGAAAAAATAGAGTGAATTTTTTCAATTGTTTTACAAACAGATCTATCTCGGTCCAATGAAAGAAAAACTTCATCAACTACTTTCAGCTCATTAATTATTAAAAGTCTTTCATCTTCTAACATAAATTTTTTAGAGCCCTTTAATTCTTGTTGATAATCACTATTAACTATAACAATGAGAATATCTGCTTTTTTCTTTGCTAATTTAAAATACTCTATATGACCTTTATGCAAAGGATTAAAATAACCTGAAACAATCACTACCTTATTCATTTCTAAATAATTTTTTTATGTTTTATCTTTAAAAAGGACTATGCTGGGTCTATCGCTTAAGAATTTACTCGCCAGATAAAAACTTATTTTTCTATTAATCAGATTTTCAATTTTTTCTTCTAATTGAGCTATATACTCCATATCGAGATTATTCCCAATTAAAAAAACTTCAATTTTTCCAGAATCAATACCGGTTGCATAATCACCAACAAGAATAATCTCCTGAACATTTCCCATTCTACCTAGAACAGTTTCAACAATTTCTTCGAGTCCCAAATGTTTAAAAACAACTTTCTTTAAAACATCAAATAAAGGATGCTTAATATTTGCTTTATACTCCATCTTATTATTAAGCTTAACCTTTTCAAGGTATCCAGCGTTGTGAAGATGATTTAATTCTTTTCTTATTGCATTGGTAGACTCTCCCATTTCGGTGGCTAGTCCATTTAAATACCCCCGGTTAGCCTGAGAAATGAAGAATTTAATTAACAAGCGTAACCGGGTTTTAGAAGTAATTAGCTCACCAAGCATTTTTATTTTTAACTAGAATATATTTATCAAGTACCAAAAGTACTTATTTTATTGTTAAAAACAAAGACTATTAATAAATAAAAAAAGTATTGTCTTAAAATATAAATATATTTAGGTGTCCTAAAAAGAAAACAAATAAAGAAAAAAGACTTAATAATCGCTATAGGCAATACTGATTAATAGT
>MDSV01016478.1_pt1 | contig 28288 bp, 18 predicted proteins | sample 810851 | NCBI WGS metagenome assembly MDSV01 (sample SAMN05326640, study PRJNA326480) | marine metagenome | isolation source: seawater | place: Atlantic Ocean: North East | collected 2012 | reverse complement strand
TGGCAAGGAAGAGTATGATGAGATTGATACTTATTGCAAAGAAAAGGGTATTGCTTGGTCAGCAAGTCCGTGGGATATGGATAGTTTGCGTTTTTTGGAACAATATGATCTTCCTTTTATAAAGATGCCGTCCGCTATGATGACAAACGAATCTCTGATGCGAGGCGCCGCCAAAAGCGGAAAAAAAATAATCTTTTCTTGTGGAATGTCAACATTAGACGAGACAGATCAAGCAGTAAGATGGATGGAAGAGGAAAGCGCAAAGTTTGCTTTGTTGCATTGTAATTCAACATATCCAGCACCATTAGAAGATTTAAATCTTAAATGTATACAAACCTTAAAAGAAAGGTACGCATGCGAAGTGGGATATAGTGGTCATGAATTTAGATTAGGCACCACAGTTGCTTCAATATATCTTGGAGCCACAATAATAGAAAGACACATCACATTAGATCGAACTATGTGGGGTTCAGACCATCTAGCATCAGTAGAGCCTCAAGGTTTAATAAAATTAGTTAAAGGCATTCGAGAGCTAGAAATTGCCTTGGGTGACGGCAATAAAGTGGTAACAGACGGCGAACTACCGGTACGAAAAAAACTTAGAGGTAATTGATGCTTTGGGGAGATTGCGAACTGGTGTTCAATAAACAGGATAGATTGCTTAATCCGAAATACCATTCTAATCTATTAAAGTACTTTACTCACTATAGGGATGCCTGTAATGAAAACATTTGGCTAGATCACGAAACAAATGCTTTTTTTAGTGCTGCACAGACCTTATCTGTTCCGCATTGTGGTCAAAATCATAACTTTATTTCTACCCGTGGTGATTTTATAAATAATATTTATCCAGCCTCTAGTGGGTGGATGCTTAATCACTACAATACCCTAAGAAACTGCTTTTCAGAATTACCGGAGATTGTAACAACTGAGTTTAAATGTGGGTATTGTGATTCAATAAAACATATACACAAGCAGAATTCTGTTTTTATCGTAGGAGGGGGTCCGTCTACCAGTCATATTAACTTTTCTGAACACGAAAATATCCCAAAATGGACAATGAATTCCTTCTTTCTAAATGAAAAGATTAAAGAATTAAATAATATACAACTTGTAACATTTCTAGATGATGTTGATATAAATGATCAACAAATACAGCTATTATTAGAACAAAAAAAGCCTTTACTTGTGCAAGAAATAAGTGATTTAGGATCTAAAAGAGTTAATGAAATCAAAAACATGTATAATAACGTTACCTTCATGCATACCAGATATCGCTCTAGACTTGGTGTGGGTGCTAGATTAGTTGTGTTGGCTATACTTTTAGGAATAGAAAACATTTACATATGTGGTATGGATGGATACAATATTAAAAGTTCCAATACTCATTCTTTTGAAAACAATAAATCAATTCCAAATTGGCTTAAACATGCTGGACCTTCATTACAAAAACAACAAATGGTTGTTTTTTGGGATTATATTTTAAATACATTATCACAAAGCTATAATTTTAAAATTCACGACTTGTCAATTGGGCAAGAGTCCGTGCAATACAACTTTATTCAGGATTTTATAAATGAAAAACATTGATGACATATGCGTGATTATACAAGCTAGGTTGGGTTCAAAACGTGTACCAGAAAAAATGATTAAAGATTTTTCTGGTACCACTTTAACTGATATAGCTATAGAAAAAATTAAATCTTGCAAGTCTTTTCCAATGGAAAACTTTTATTTATCTGCTTGGGAAGAAGAATTGAAAGCAATAGCTATTAACCATGGTGTCAATGTATATAACAGAACAGAAAAATCTGCCAAATCTGAAGGTACTCCAATGACAGAGATGTATGAATGGTGGGATAAATTATCATATAAATATTGTGTTTTAATTAATGCGTGCGCTCCGTTTCTAAATTCAAAAACAATTGATGAATTTGTATTAAGCTACGCTAAAAGCAATTCAGATGGAATGTTTGGCGTAATTGAAAAAAAGAATTATTTCTGGAACAACAAAAAGGAAATAATCACACCTCTCACCGAAGCGGTTATGAACACAAAAACCGCAAAACCTATATATGAAGCTGCGCATTGCCTATATGCTGGACGTTTGGATAAGATAGGTAACGGTGTATGGATGGGAGATTTTAATAATTGTGGCGAAATAGAATTGTTTGCAATGGAAGAAAAAGAAGTGTTTGATATTGATTATGAGTGGCAATTTAAGATGGCAGAATCAGCCTATAAAAATATAAGGGGTAGATTTGACAATGTTCTATAAACCAACCGATGCGCATTTTTATCGCGGCGGTCACACTTCTGTAAATTTTTATAATGAAAAATGTTTAGAAAGAAGAGAAAAATACGAATACAAAACAGAACAAAAATATCAAAAATATATTGATGAGGTTAACGAGAAAGGATACTCTAAAATTGAAAAATTTTTTGATTTAAATGAGTTAAATAAATTTAAACTAGAAGTTGACGAAAGCTTCGAAAATAAAACTAATACCAAATTTGTTCAAAACAATAGTCACGAACAAATTATAGAACCTTATCTCAATACAAAACATGCATTTGATATTGCAACTGATGAGAGGATCATCAACATGGCATCTTCCTTTTTTAATTGTTTGCCGGGTCTTGGTACATGCAATTTAAGAAGGAGTTTTCCAACGAGCAATAAACCCGCGGGAACAAATATGTTTCACAGAGACTTTAATAGTCCGGTTAAGATACTTAAATTTTTTGTTTATTTAAATGATGTCAAACCAAACAATGGACCGTTTACATACGTCGAGGGCAGTAATCGAGAAATGCCGGCTAATCCACATTGGACACAGTATCATAGATGGCCAGATAGTGAAATTGAAAAAATCTACGGCAAAGAACGAATAAAGCATTTAATTGCAAATTATGGAGATTTACTTATAGCCACAACAAATGGGTTTCACAAGGGAACAAAAATAGAAGAAGGTGAAAGAACAATGTTTACAATGAATTTCTTGATACACCCAGAAATAGAAGGTGGAGATATAAGGACTGCCAAAAATAGATTTTATGTTAAACAATCAAGAATTGATACACTCCCGGAGTGGAAAAGACCAGTTGCTGATTTTTTGATAAAACTTAGAGAATAGTAATCTTATGTTTATTAAAAAATTGCAAGGACATTCAGGTTGCGAGGTATTGCTGATGCGCACAGAGGAGAATTTAATAGTGAGAAAAATCTCCCCATCAAAAGAATATGACGCCCGCATAAGTAAACAAAGAATCAAACAAGAAAATTTTAGCTCATGCTTATTTAAGACACCAAAAGTTTATAAAAATGGTGAAATAAATAAAAGAAAATATTTCGATATGGAATTTATTAATGGTCAGACATATAACAGCTTTATTGAACACTCAGATCAAAAATCAGTTATTGAAACATATAAAAAAATATTTGATTTTGTTTATAAAAATAACTATATTGGGGAATCAATAGAAACTGAAGTTTTAAGTAAAATTGAAAAAATGTCAATTCATAAAAATTATGATCTTTATAAAGACTATTGCTTAGATTTTGATTGGTCAAAAATTAATAAATCTTATTGTCATGGCGATTTAACTTTTGAAAATATAATTGTTTCAAATTCAGAAACATATTTAATTGATTTTTTAGATTCGTTTGTTGATTCTAAAATTATTGATTACTCAAAAATGATGCAAGATATAATTCTTGGCTGGTCATGGAGAGAGAAAAAATCTAAACCATACATAAGGCTAGTCTGTATGTATGAACACATGAGTAGTAATATGAAAAATGACGAACTTGAAGCTTCTAAAAGAATGTTGGTACTGAATATGCTTAGAGCGCTACCATATTCAGTCAATAACAAAAAAACAACAGAGATAATAAATCAAAACTTACAGTTCCTAAAAAGAGAGTTTATTAATGAATAATTTAATTATCCCAGCCGCTGGTTTAAGTTCTCGTTTTCCCGGCATGAAGCCTAAATGGCTTCTTACTCATCCGGACGGTTCTTTAATGATTGAGAAGGTGGTTAATTGTTTTCAAAAAATAAAATACAATCGCACTATTATAACCATTCTTCAAAAACACTGTGATGATTATCAAGCTGATTTAATTTTAAAACAGATATTTGGAGAAGATGTAGAGATTTGCATTTTAAAAAAACAAACTAAAGATCCTGCTGAAACAATTTTTAAAACAATCAATATTATGAACCTAAAAGGATTTGTAACGATAAAAGACTCAGATTGTTATGTTTCCGCAGATTACCCAATTGAAAAGCAGTATATTTGCGGTTTGAAAATTGACAAAATGGATGATGTGGCTAGAATTCATAATAAGAGTTTTGTTATTAAAAATGAAGAGAACATAGTAACGGACATTATAGAAAAGAAAGTTGTTTCTGATACAGTGTGTCTGGGGGTTTATGGTCTACAAGTTGTTGATTTTATGATGGCATATGATAAAATTAGCAATAGTCCAATTTATCGTCATGGAAATGAAATGTATATTAGCCATATTGTTTCATATCTAATATCTCAAGGCGGGATTATACACTTTATAGAAGCTGAAAAGTTTATTGACTGGGGAACGTTAAAAGATTGGAAAAAAGAGCAAGAAAAATATCGCACTTATTTTTTTGATATAGATGGGGTTTTTCTCAAAAACACAGGTAAGTATGGTATCAATAATTGGTCCAATACTTTTGAGCCAATTGAAGAAAATATTAAAATTTTAAAAATGTTATCGGATAATGGCTCTCAAATAATCTTTACCACTGCTAGAACTGATAAACATGTAGAAAAGTTTAAAAAATTGTTGTCTGATATGAACATTAAGTACAAGTGTATCATCACAGGGTGCAATCATTCACAAAGGATTATTGTAAACGATTTTGCTCCAACAAATCCTTATCCCTCCTGTAGTTCGATATCTGTTCCTCGTAATTCTCGACTGTCAGATTACATAAAATAGTTTATCAACATTAAAAACTCATGATATACTGGTACAAATAAACAGGAAACCTAAATGAATATAGCAATGTGTTATTCTGGAAATTTAAGAAGCTATGAAAAGACTTTCGATAATCAAAATAAAAACGTTATTAGTAACAACAACGTTAATGACATCTTTGTTTTGACGTCTGACCTAAATTGCGAAAGGCACTATAATCCAACAAGATGGAAAGGTGAAGAGCATAGAATTGTAGGAAGAAGAAATCCTGAGCACGCCGCGTCAGGTGAATACTTTTTTAACGAAAAAAGAAACAAAGTAATATACAATGTCGAAAACATGGATATCCACTTAAGAAAGATTAAAGAATTATATTGTGAAAACTTAAAACAAATTGAAGTTAAAAATGAACCAGCCAAAGAAAATCTTTGGTATTTTGATGACTCCATGGATTGGAGTTTAAGAAGAAGATGCTTCCAAAAAACATATGAGTGTCATCATATGTTTTTAGAATATTGTATACAAAAGCAGAAGCAATACGATCTCGTTGTGCGAAATAGATTTGATTTAACATTTTCAAGACCCATCGATTTTTTAAAACTAGAAAATGTAAATCTTAAAAACAAAGTATTTTGCCTGGGTGGATGGAAAAATGGCTTAAACTTTTCAGTGCAAAAAGGATATTTTTTTGATGGATTTTTTGCAGCAGAACCAGAAACAATGACGAAAGTTATGTCAATATACGAACAGGTCAACGAATACCCCAACATGGCTTTAAACTTGGAAGTGCAAATGGAAAATCATTTGTTAAAAAATGACATTGAAATTAATTTTATGTTTAATTCAAAAAACAAAAGCCAAAGAAAATATGCAATTATTAGGTGAATTAATATGATTATTTATGTAGATATTGATGAAACAATATGCCTATCACCTGAAGATAGAAATTATTCTATGGCGATTCCAATTGTAAGAAATATTGACAAAATAAACAAATTGTACGACGAGGGAAACACGATTGTTTATTGGACCGCTAGAGGCACTGGTTCCGGAATAGACTGGTCTAAGGTCACTAAAGATCAGTTTATGAAGTGGGGTGTCAAATATCATGATCTTAAGTTTGGCAAACCTGTTTATGATTTATTTATAGATGATAAAAATATTAATTCTGAAACATTTTTTAAATATAAGGAGTAAAAATGGAATTTGAAAAACAAGAAGAAAGGGAGCTTTTAAGGCTTTCCAATCAAGCACTTGGAGCAGTGATGATGGCTCTGCAGGAATCACTTTTAAACGAAATGGATATTGTACCGATTCTCAAAGGATTTGAATTAGATTACAGCGATGAGGGACTGGTTGTAGTTAATCCCCCAACGGTTAGATTTTCAAACAACGCAGAGATAACTGAACAAGATTTAATTAATATGGTAGAATAATGCCAAAGTATTATTATCACTGTAATAATTGTCATGGAGATTTTTTTGTTTATCATTTAATGTCTGAGGTTCAAGAGGAATGTATTCTTTGTTCTCTGACGGATGTGAGTAAATTATTAACAAAGCCCCTGTTTTTTGATATCAAAAATCAAAAATCAAAAACAGGCGAAATAACAAAGCAATATATTGAGGATAATAAGAAAATTTTAGATGATATGAAAAAACAAGCAAAAACTGATGATTATGACAAAACTTGAAATTATATTAATTTGTATTACTTCTTTATCTATGTTGGTAAATTTGGGTGTATTTATTTACGCCAGAAATGCTATAGCTCAGCTATTATCGGTATCCGAAGAGTTTGGAGATTTAAAAGTTATGATTGACGCCTTTGCGACACACACTAGAGAAGTATACGGAATGGAAATGTTTTATGGAGATCAAACCTTAGAGTCACTTATGGAACATGCTAATTCTTTTAACGAACAATTAGAGACATTTGAGTACATATATTCTCTAACAGAAGAAGAAACAGATGAAGAACCAGAACCCCCTGACGAAACCTAAAACTAAAAGAAGAAAGAAAAAGAAAAATTACTACTTTACACAAGTACATGAAGATGCCATTATTAGATATAGCAACACTAATTGTATAAAAGAAAGAACAGAACTGTATGTAAATTTTATACAACCTGCATTTAACGAAATGGTTGATAAAATTGTTTTTACTTACAAGTTCACAAATCTGCCAAATATAGAATATTTGCGCGATGAATGCAAGATATGGCTTATGACCATTCTGGATAAATATGATCCATCAAAAGGCTCAAAAGCATTTTCATATTTTTCAGTTATTACAAAGAATTGGTTTATTCATAAAGTTAAAAAACAACAGAAACGTAACTCACGTGAGGTTGATTATGATAACATTGCCAAGCATTATGAAGAAAAGTATTTATCAACAGACGAGTCATATTTAACAGACCGCGAAAACATTGAATTTTGGCAGTCATTTTATAATGAGTTAAAGTCTTGGGATGAAACTCAAATGAAAGAAAATGATCTAAAAGTTTATAGAGCAATTAATATTCTTTTTGAATCTAAAGAGGATATTGAAATTTTTAACAAAAAAGCTATTTACCTATACCTGCGTGAAATAACAGGATTGAATACAAAACAAATTGTTAATTCACTTAAGAAATTTAGAAAAAGATATTCTATGTTTAAAACAGGGTGGCAAAATGGTGATTTATGAAAGAAGACGAATTAAATAATTTATTCAACGAAGCATTAGATAACATTAGAAAAGATAGAAAACTAGCTAGAGAATTTTTAAATGAAATAGCTAATGAGATTTCTAACGATTCAGAACAAAATAAATATCTGAGTCCTGTTGCGGCTAAGCATATCGAAACCATGCAAAGATCAAACGAACAATTAGTAAAAATTATTAGTTTAAGACAGAAAAACACCGAAGAGTCTTTCGCACTATCTGAAGACGATAAATCAAATTTATATGATTTAATACAAGGAACCGAATCCAATGGGTAAACAGTATATTGATTGGAGCGACTTTACATCTGGTCCGGAAGCGCTTGATTTATTGTCAAATTCCATTAGAAAGGGTGTTGATTATGATTCTTATGGTGATAAGAGAGTGTTTAAGGCGATTGTTTTATCGCCAACAATACAGATTACAGACACAGAAGCCAAGGCATATGGCGCCGCATTTAAACAAGAAATTAGTGCTGTAGGTAGAAAATTCAAATTTAAGGCAAGAATTGTCGGTGAAAACTCTCCTCATTCATTTATACCGAATCCATGCGATTTAGCAAAAAATGATGCCACCAAAGACTCCTCAATAAATCCTGAGTCGTTGGTAGCAATGCATACAGATGTCATAATGTTTCATGAAGGTCATGTATCTCCACCTTGTATGGGAGACATAGTAGAAATACAATTAAAGAAAAATGATTTTTCATATGATTTGAATACTGCGCGTTTTGTTAAGGTCTCTGCAAGGAATGCTGGACAACTTAGTTTGAGCAATGAGGCTGGCTGTGAAACAATTGCAAGAAGCTTTGATACAAGACCGGTTTACAGCGGTCCAGAACTTCAAGAATTAGCGCCAGCATCTGGTGCAGTTGAATTTTATAATAAACTAAAAAGAAATTCTCATTTTAAAAATTTTGGCGATGCGTTTTTAATTGGATTGGTAGCTAATGCACAAGCAGAGTCCGCATTAAAATCCGATGCTATGGGTGACCCTTTAAGTTTTTATAAGAAAAGGTTGGATTCTGGACGCATGGATCGACCTGCTTTTTTACGGGTAAAATCCCGTGCGCTTGGGAAAGAAGGAAAGCAAAAATGCTCTTTTGGATACTGGCAGCTTAATGTTTGTCCTCAAGATGCTGAGGGTTCAAATCTCTTAAGAAACAAAAATATTGATCCTGTAAGAAACAAAGAGTTAGCATATACTACTATCATAGATGAAGATAATCAATTTGAGTATGTAGCACAAAAAATAATAGCTTTATTTAGAAATAGGGTAAAAACCGAAAACGATCCATATTCAGCAGCTGCAGATATATGTGAATTATTTGAAAAGCCGGTAAACGCAAAAGAAAAAGGAAAACAAAGGGGAAAATTAGCAGCTAAAATGTACCAAAAGGTAACTAAAAGGTAAGTTAATATTAAAATTGTAATATTTATACACTACAAGAGGAAATATGTCTTTTCAAGATAAAAAGCCCGGCTACGAAAAAGTCGGCGACGAAACAAAACTTTACGACAAAATAAAAAACGCACCAGAATCTATTAAGATGGTGCCTACAAATAGCGGTGTTTTTCATACAAATGTTTTGATGAAAAACCTTAGCTTCAAGCTTGGTGATGGGGAATCTGTAATTGAGCACGGAGGCAGTTATATAACTTTTGGTAGAGATCGTCCCGGCACCATGTTTTCTGGTTTTGGCGCCAGAGGTGTCCAAAGTGCAGCAACCATAGATCTGGTTGTTGGTCGCGGCGCCAGTGCAAGAAAAGGAAAGGGCGTGTCAAATAATTCAGTGGTTCAAAATATGTTTTCTGCTGATGCTGCTAGAATTTATATTAGCCAATTAACAAAAATTGACAAAAACTTTGGAATTGCTAACGGAGTACCCGGGCGACACAAGCCGGGATCCGGCATAGGAATTAAGGCTGATGATGTAAGAATCATTGCTAGAAGTAGCTTTAAACTTTGTACAGGGAGAGGCGACGGATTTGAAGGTCACGGTGAACGAGGGGAAACAAATTCTCTTGGAGGTAAATCTAGTATTGCGCCGACAATTGAATTGATTGCCGGAAATTATTCTGATTCAAAATTAGTCTATGGTGGGCTTTTTAACCCTGTAGAAGAAGTTCCATATTTACAACATGCCGTTAAGGGAGATAATCTAGTCAAAGCGTTAGCAGAAATGAATGAAATTGTTGGAAATGTTTGGTCCGCAGTTTATAATCTCGCTTTAATGCAGACAAGTCATGATACTATTAATGGTATTGATCCATGGTGTCCATGGATTGCTGCCATGGCTCCAACAAAAAATATGGGTGCTTTATATTTTGTATTGATGAATTTGTGGGCTTCTAGGGTCAAAGGTACGATGTGGGAGCAATATTATCTAGACCCCTCCGGGTACAGATCAATCAACAGCCCAAATGTTTATTTAACGTAGGAATATTATGTCAGAATCAAAATTTTTAAAATTTCAAGATCTCGATAACGACGGATTAATTGACGTTTGTGATCCCGAAATATCTATCACAGAGGTACCTTGTAAGGCTCCTTGCACTCCCAATCCTGCAGCGGTTGTCCCAAATTGGAAAAAAAGAGAGGTTAATGAGCCGTTTTTGAATGAAAAGAAGTGTCTTTATCAGGTAACAAAAGTAACAAAATATACAACCACCGCACCCGGCAGAATTATTGATTCTGGAAACAGTTGGGAAATCGATGCTGAATTGTCGAAAAGATTTGATGAAAATCGAGACGAAATTGTTGAAAGTCTAATAACATTTTATGACAAAGACAACTCACCAGATTCTCTATTAAAGGTGTACGAGGCTCTTAGGTACGAAAAATTTGATTTACTACCAGCACCTCATTCTAGGTTAAAGTTGCTCTATTCGGTTCCGTTTGACGTAATTTATGATTTACCACCTGCAGCACCCGAGCCAGAAGAAGATGATGACGATGAAGTCGGAATTGTAAAAGTAAAACTAGATGCAGCGAAAATGACAACGGACATGTTAAGAGTTCGTAAAGGTCTCAATTTATATGGTCGACTTTTAAAAGTTTATAGAGGAATTGGAGAAGGAAACGCATATTATACTGCAGATAGAACTATCTTTAATCTTGAAGATTATGGCGACGATGCTTTGTTTGGCGCCCCGGGTATCATGCTTAGCTTGATGAACGATCTTGAGGGCTTTCTTGACGCTAAGGGGATTCGCCTGCCGGGTGGATTCTTTGGTAAATTTAGCTCATCTCAGAGGGCTACGCAGTTAGAATTTGTATTTGATGCTTATAAACTTAAAAAATTGAGAGTATGGACTGTTGAGTGTGGAAATAAACCACAATATTTTGGACCAAAAAGACTTAAGCCGCTAAATTCCCAATCAGCGTGGAAAGATACTACCGCAGTTGCATACTTGGCGCAGCTTCAATTAATGGCAGCACAATTTAATGCACGCGTACAGATACCTTGGCAAGAACTTATTGAAAAATATACATATCCAAAAGTATTTTTTGATATTAAGGAAGAAAATGTAGAGAAAACAGTAGGTTCATGTATTGCTGATGCATTAGCTGAAGAGGGAAAAGAACTTGGTCAAGATATTATGGACGAAGTTTTTGGAGTTGGAGATGCTTTAGCTTATCTCTTTAGAAAAAATATCTGTAGAAACTCAATTGATGAAACATTAGAAGATAATTTGCTATTTGGCACATATCCCGGAGAAAAACCAGCAGACATGACTCAGGTATATGGAATGGCTACAGAGCAGGCATTCTTAAAATTGGCACAAGATGATAACGTTTTCGTAATTCTCTGTGCTGGTGTTATGGCATCGACAACGAAATTTGGACCAGCTAAAAGCGCTTTAGAAAAATTACACAGATTTGGCTTACAAAGAATTAAAGTCTGCGGTCTTTTTGATATGTTAATGGATGTTATTAAGTGCTTAACTGGTGGCTTTACTCTTGAAGAAGCTCTCAGAAGTCTAATTAACAGTGCTCTAGGAAATATGTCGATAGAATTGTTTGGTGTTTTGTTTCAAGATCTACCGGCAGATAAACGAGCAGAATTAGAAGCAAAAGCAAGAAAGGCTCTTGAAGAAGGAACGGGATTAGTTGGAGAGCTTCCAAAGCCGTGGGAGTCGCAAGCTATCATTGATGCCGAAAGAGGAAGTATGGCTGCAGACAATTTTGAAGGAACCGTCCCTTCTGGAGATTATACGCCACCCAATCAAGGTCAACAAGATAGAACCATTGTCGAACAATACGATAGTGGCGTCTCTGAGATACAAAATATGGATGTAGACAATGTCATGCAAGTCTACGCTGTTGCCTTAATCGAACTTTATAGTGATAACTTGCTGGAGTTAATTGATGAGCTTAATAAGTTTCCCGGTGCACAAATTATTGGATCAATAATCGCACTTCTTGATTGTCCAAACCCCCCACTTCTCAACCCGGGTTTTGATGATTTTATTAAATCTATCGGATTTCCATTTTGTAGAAACATGAAAGAATTTCAGATTGACAGAATAGTGTTTGAAAACCCTCTTCAATATCTTCCTGATTTTGTAGATATTACAAAAGAAATTTGGGAAAAAGCAAAAGAAGCGATTACATTTCTTGTTTTTAAAATTATAATGCTTGTTATGGTTAAGATTTGTGAACTTATTGGAGACGCAATATGCAAAGCTTTGGAAGTCACCGGCGATATTGTCGCGGCACTACCAGCAGCTATGGCAGGCAAAACAACAATATTAGATGTTATTAAAGAATCTATTTGCGGTGAAGACGCAGAAGATGAAAAAGTCGAAGACACTCTTGTTGATATGATGAGCCAACTTGGTCTCGGCGGCGCAGCATTTGCGAACAAAGCGGATACCGTGCAATTCGGACTTGATCTGTCAGCCGCGGCAACCGAAAGGGAGCTTTCTAATGCATTACTTGGAGACCCATCAGCACAATTTTTAGAAATTGCTGATCAATTAGTTGAATTTGAGTATCCTCAATTTAGAACAGCACTGCCAAATCGCCAATCAATTGGTAGAATGTTTAAGAATATTGGAAATATAACACCGGTGGAATATAGAGATAAATTGGCTAACTATGTGCAAGAAGTGCCAGAAAACGAACTAACACCAGCAAACCCAAGTATGTGCGCTAGCCCAGAGCAACTAGAAAAATTTAGAGAATTAAGAGCTGAAATTTTAGAAGGTCGAGCTTCCCCAGAACAGACTAATAAGATGTTTTGTGATATGAGGGAAGATATGCTTGATGATTTAGATGATTTGGGAAATATTCTTCAAGGAGGCTTATCTAATCACGTTAAAAAGAACTTGCCACCACTTGTTGGTGAGCCCGGCTGTGATGACGGTGTTTTTCCATATGAATCAGCCCAACAAACCGCAGTCGCAACTCAGGTTCTCAAGGGTAATTTAGACCAACTTAAGATGGATTATGCCACCGACATGCTTGGAAATGGAAATTTTTGGGGGCAAGATTCGGCATGGGGATTTATAAACATGGTTTTAAGTGATTGTCAGGGAAATCCTCTTACCGCTCACCATAGAAAATCATATAATAATAAAGAATATGTTAATTTTGCAACAAACTTGTCAAATGGTGGCGAAGCGTCCTCTGGATTCTTTTCATTGTTTCAATCAAACGCAGGGTTTGGTAGGCAAATTGGACAATTTCCGTATTATGTTGGTGAATGGATGAGAAGACAGTTTTTAAATGCCGGATATCACCAATCAGAACACGACGATAAAAAAATTAAACCCGGCTTTTATAATCTTAGAACCATGGGCGATGATTTAAAGAAATCTATGAATTTTGTTTCTACAAACACAACGCTTGGACCCGTAAAATTTAGAATTGACGCTGAAGATCTCGCAACCAATAATCTCTTTGGTCCGGTAACATCAGGTGTTAATTTATTCATGATACCTGACTTTGGGTACAATACTAGCATTGACGTTGATATTGGTGCAGATGCAAGGAAAGAAGGTCGAGGCACAAAAGGACAAGTTATTATAACTAGAAATGCAAGAAAAGGTGCCAGCTTAGGTCCTAATAATAAAAAATCCGGATCCGGAGAAGGGGTTTCTGGGGCTGCAACAGCTGATCAGGATGATGTTGGATGCGATATAATTTTGGATTTTAAAGATAATGCAGCCGGTACCAGAAAAGTATCAAGCTTGGTTGTAAAACCGGGGGAGCCAAATAAGTGGTCATATGGTTACGAAGTGCAAGGCTTCTATAGTGATATTTACACCAATGAAGATGGGGTGGTATTAAACAGACCAGATGATAATATTAGAGTTGAGATAATTGAAAAGCTTAATTATGGTTCAGATTTTGTTGGACCACTTGGTAAGCAACTGGAAGATGAGATGACAAAAATGCCACCATTTGATCTCCCAGATTGGATTGAGTGGGTTCCTATTATTGGCTGGGTTGTTGAGTTAATATTTAATGCTATAATGATGCCTTTTACGCAAGCTATCATGAGAAATCTTTCTCGAATGAATAGAAAGTCAAAAAACTTGGTCATGAGAGTCAGAGAGTTTGAATTTTTATCAGTTGATGATGGATTAGATGTATTTAATGCAGATCCGGATCCAGTAGGCACGAAGTCGGGCTCTGATGATCTACCAGTTCCGGCAGATTATCCACATTACTCCAGAAGTCGAATTGGCTTGACAGATCAGGCACCGCAAGTATTGCTGTTAGCTGATATGCTAGGAAAAGGACCGGCTGCAGCAAAAGAACTTTATGACAGCACAACTAATGAGTTATATGCAAGATTTTGCAGAGAAATTGGCGACGTTAAAATAAGTGGAGATAAAATGAAGCCCGGATCCGGTGGAGGTTGGATGTATGGAGCAGATTACGATTTTCTTACAAATAGTGATGTTGAATATGGAGTGGATGAAGGCGGAGAATTTGTGCCGTATTATGCCACAAATTATGAAGAGACAGATATGGTTCTTGGGATTAGTCGCGACCAATTTAATTGTATCTATGACTCAAGCAGATCGATACAAGATGCTCGCGTAATATATTTAAATCCGGCAGTTTTTGGTGGAAGTTATTCCAGACCAGCTCTTTACATAAAACCACTAAAGTATACTGGTTGGATGGGTTTTGTTCAAATAATGTTTCCTGATTACACGCCTTGTAAGCCTCATAATCAAGACATTGTTGATTTTGATGAAATAAACTCAATGATTCAAAAATATTTTCCAAATATGGCAGAGGATCCAAGACTACAATTAGATCCGGAATGTGTAAGAGAAACCCCTTTTAATAGAATAATGAACCGCGCTGCTAAATCTGGTATGTATTCACTTATAATAGCAGCAGTTAGAATTTATGCTAGCGTCCATATCTTCAAAGCAATGGGCACATTTTCAAAAATTATGCCAAAATTTCCAGATAATTTTAGTTCAATTTATTCTGCATACATTGTTGAAAGAATGGAAGAAGACTTTAGGGACGCTCAAGGTGGGTTTGCTGAGGCGTTTACTACTTTTAAAGACGATGAATTTTGGTATGCATTTTTAGAACAATCAGTTGAGTGTTATGACTTTTTGGTTGAAAATGGAGAAATTGTACCACCACCAAGAGGCGGATATCTACAAGCAGCATTTGATGCAATAAATGATCTTCAAACACAATATGCATTTCCTTATAGACAAACTACGAAAAGAAAATATACAAATTCTGAGGGTGATGAAATTGAGCAGATTGTTTTGGGATTGTTCGACGCTAAAATGGCTGGTGAAGCTGGATTTTTTCAAAGCTTAAAAAGCTATCGATCGGACGAGAATTTAGAAGGAGTCCAATCAGTAGAAGAGCACGCAAAATTAATTTTACAACAGTTGGTGAATTACGAATTAACCAAAATGGGTAAAAGAATGGTTGAAAACATGAGACAAAATGGTTTTAATCCAGAAATATTTGACTTAGATTATTATATTTTTACCAAAATGTCCACAGGGGCTGAAGATCTATATTTTCTCGGACCAGAAGCAGTAGAAATATTATCAGATCTTCCTACGCCCGGCACGCCACATCCAGATGGAACTGCTTGGCCAGGACCATTTTACACGAAGGGTGGTGAGTTTAGAATAGCACAAGATAAAGATGAAAAAAATGATTTTGAATATGGAGACGAATATGTAGGGTACTATCATGGACATATTGATGATGACGGTGATATTGTTTTTATGGCGGGAGAATATCATCTTTCTGAGCCTCATGATGTTCTTACACCAGTTGATAACTTAGTTTCGATAGGAACTGAATCATTTGAAACTGTGAGGCAAAGCATTCATGAAGATGACGACGTTGCAGGTTCCGAAGCTCCAGGATATGGTGACGATTCAGACGCTGAGGAATACTTAAGAGCGCGCCGTTCTCAATCATCACCATACCCAAAGATTAAAACAACAACGGTACCACTGGGTGATGTATCGGTTCTTGGTGAATCACCGGCTGGTAATGATGAAAAACCATATTCAATAGAAAAATACATATCAATTAATGGCGTCAAGTATGTACCAAGCACGGCAAGAGATATAATAATGTCTAATGATCAGGAGTTAAGAATTTCAGATGTTTATCCTGGAACTTTAGAATTAGTGCGCGCACCTGACACCGATCAACCAATTGGTATAATAGGAAACATGGGAGTTAGACATGGATTAAACTTCTACTATTCTAACGGTGGCAAGACACTTATAACTTCAGTAGAAGTCGACGCTTTGGATTTAAAAATAAAACAATTTAAGACAATGCGTTCGAGTAGTAAATTACTTTTTTGTTTACTGAATAAATTAAAAGATGATCCAAAATATAAACTCATGACAAATTACATTTTTTCAATCAAAAAAGTAACTGCCATGCTGGCTATTTATAATGATTATGGATTTCTATCTTCAATTGGTGAAATTACACCCGGTAAAGGCGATGCTACGCAGCACCTTCCAATGGGTAAGCTTTTAGGATTTAAGCCCCTTAAGAGCAACAGGGCTGATAAAGATAATAAAAGTCATTGGTTAGGCAGCTCTGATTTCCCTCAAGTTCAACTAAAGCCGGGTTCGAGAGCCTACATACATAGAAAAACTCGCACTGATTCATTTGATCCTCCCGCCGGCAGCGACACGCGTAAACAATTGCAGCCAATTTTATTTAATGATGATCCAATTGAGTTTGATGTAGTGATAACAAATCCAAACAAAAGTGGAGTCACAGGAAACGAAGGCTGGGCGCACTATGATGATCGCCAGCCGGGATTTTTTGGCGGCATGTTTGTTAAAGAATGGGATATTTGGGACAGGGTTTTATTAAGGAACAGCAAAAGTCGAATAAAAAGATTATTTAAGACCTATTATTATTCTAGAGACTTTCAACCCGGTGACGATTTACTCGGATCCGAGGACGATCCAGCAAAACTTTGGATTAAAAACCTTAAAACAAGAATGTTCCCAACACCCGGCGCCGCAATGCTTCCTTGGTGGCAAAGAGGTCGACTTAGAAGCAATCCTTACAATGCTAAAGGAGAGCTTTGTTCTGGAAAAGATTAATAAGTCTACTTATTAGGAGAAAGTAAATATGTCTTCTTTAGGAATAAAATTACCGATAACTCGTAATACCGCTGATGGGTTTACTATGATAAAAGATTTTCAAACCCTAGTAAGGCAGAATTTTAAAATGCTTATACTAACTGCTCCGGGCGAGAGAGTTATGGAACCAGATTTTGGGGTCGGAATTAGAAATTATTTGTTTGAAAGTTTTAGTAACTCTGTCTATATTGACATAGAGTCAGAAATAAGAAGACAATCAGCTATTTTTTTACCAGTTATAAATATACGAGAAATAGCTTTTGATAGAAGTAATCCGGATGCTAATACATTAGGAATTAGAATAGTTTATGATTTAGCTGATATTGGAATTACAGATTTGCTAGAATTTACTATTTAAAAAAGAGGATTTTATATGGCTGATGAACAGAAAAAAATAATTCCGATAAACTACACAAGTAGAGAATTTGAAACAATTAGAGGAGATCTTCTTCAAATTGCAGAAAGGCTATATCCAGACTCCTTTCAAGATTTTAGTGAAGCATCTTTTGCTTCTCTTATGGTAGACTCTGTTGCTTACATTGGAGATCAACTTTCTTTTTATCTCGATTATAATGTAAACGAGTCTTTCTTAGATACAGCATACCAGTTTAACAATGTTTTAAGACACGGTAGAATATTAGGTTATAAATATACCGGGAGACCATCAACGTATGGCTCGGTGGCGCTGTTTGTATTGGTGCCGGCTTCTGCAACAGGTATTGGACCAGATACAAATTATATTCCAATATTAAAAAGAGGAACACAATTTTCAACAAGAGATGGTCTAAATTTTTCATTAACTGAAAATATCGATTTTTCAAATCCAAAAAACCCAGTTGTGGTTGCTAGGGTTAACGAAACAACGGGCGCCCCGACTTACTATGCAATAAAAGGTTATGGAACGGTAGTTTCTGGAATTTTTGTAACAGAAAGAGTGTCTGTCGGTGCTTATCAGAGATTTAGGAGAGTTTCGTTAGCAACTCCGAATGTTTCTGAAATTATTTCTGTTTTTGATTCTGAAGGCAATGAATATTTTGAGGTCGATTATTTAGCTCAAGATATTGTTTACAAAGAAGTTAGTAATAAAAATTATAAAAATGATAATGTTCCGTCGATTGTCAAGCCACATTTGGTATCAAGAAAATTTGTTATTGAAAGAGAAGCAGAGGCTGCGTATCTACAATTTGGCAGCGGTAAGTCTAACGACAGTGATGTAGTAGCTAACCCCCAAAGCGTAGCAATAGACACTCATGGAAAAACCTACACAACTTCAATAACGTTTGATCCGACTCAATTGTCAAAAAACGAAAGTTTTGGTATTGTCCCTTCTGATACCACGTTAATAGTTACGATGAGAACCACAAACCCAAGAAGCTCCAACGTATCAGCCGGATCATTAAACGAAGTCGTAAACGCTTTTCTTGAGTTCGAAGATAGGAGTGTGCTGTCGACTTCAGTAATCTCAACAATTAGAAATTCCATAGAAGTTTCCAATGAGACACCAATAGTGGGAGATGTTCGAGCCCCAAATTCAAACGAAGTAAAACAAAGAATTTTTGATACTTTTCCGACACAAAACAGGGCAGTAACTCAGGCAGATTACGAAAATATAGCATACAGAATGCCAGCAAAATTTGGCTCGATAAAAAGATGTTCGGTACAAAGAGATCCTGACTCCCAAAAAAGAAATTTAAATATGTATGTTATTTCTGAAGATAAATTTGGAAAACTTACAAAAACAAACAATGCTATCAAAAATAATTTAAAAATTTGGCTAAATCAATATAGGATGATAAGTGATACAATAGATATATTAAATCCATATATAATAAATTTAGGAATTGATTTCTCAATTAAGACAGTTACTGGCGTCGATAGATTTAGTGTTGTAAACCAATGTATCAGCAGATTATCCAAACTCTATAAAGATGGATTTTTTATTGGAGAGTCTTTTATTATAAGTGACGTCTATAGTGAACTCAAAAAGGTGAGAGGGGTTCTGGACGTTTTAAAGGTTAATTTGCGAACTCAAACTGGACCAAATTATTCGGGTGCTACAATAAACATAAATAAAAACCTTTCACCAGATGGAAATCAATTAATTATTCCAAAGAATGCAATTGTAGAAATAAGATTCCCAGCAACAGACATAAGAGGAAAAGCTAGATAATGGCCATTAAACGTTACGTCGCGAATGCAGACAATACAATTGTAAACGCTTACCAGACCAACAATCGAACAAGGGCAACCGGTTCAAATTCTGGACAGTCGGATGTACTAGAAGTTTATTCTATATATGGAAGACAAGCATCCACTAGTTCTGCGGCAACTGCGTCTCAAGAGCTATCGCGCGTACTTATAAACTTTCCTATAACTGATATTTCAGCCGATAGAACTGCCGGAAAAATTCCAGCATCTGGAAGCATTAGCTGGTTTTTGAGAATGTACTCTGCAGAAACATCAAAAACCGTACCTAGAGAATTTGATATAGTTGCGGTTGCTGTTTCATCTAGTTGGCAAGAGGGTCTTGGGCTTGATTTAGAGAATTATAGTGATTTAACTTCAAATGGAAGTGGTTCAAATTGGGTAAACGCAAATGGAGATGTTAGAGGCGCCACGGCAACAGTGACAGCACAAAGCGTTGGTGTTGGTGCTGCGAACACAAGACAGTTAAAAGTTACAGATATTGCAGGAAATTCAGTAACATTTCTTATTGATAACAGTATTAGCACATCTACGGCTACAAATATCGCTTTCTCTGGCGCAGCGAGCAACGCAACGACGTTTGCTACAAGAATAGCGGCAGCAATCAACGCTGCAAATTCTGCCGGCACTTTAAATGTATCTGCGACATCATCTGATGCTGTTGTTACATTAACACAAACTACTAACGGACATGCCGGCAACGGAAATAGTAGCCTGCAATTAGCTGGAACAGCAGTTAGCGAGGGCGCGTGTGTAACTGTCGCCAGTACAGGTGGTTATCATTTTTCTGGTGGTAACGGTACTTGGAAGCGCGTTGGTGGAGATTTCTTGACAGGGAGCGAGTACAACCCTCATGTTTATACTCAATCGTTTGGGACCGGCTTGGGAGACATAGAAATGGATGTATCGGAACAAGTCGAAGATTGGATTCGAGAAGCCACCGGTAGTTATGGTTTTGGGGTAATGTTAGCAAGCGCTTACGAAGCATATACATCAGAATCTTCCGGAGTTGATGGCGGAAGTGTCATACACAATCCAGATGGAGCAAAACGCTCTTACTACACAAAAAGATTTTTTGGTCGCGGTAGTCAGTATTTTTTTAAACGACCAGTGCTTGAGGCGCGCTGGGATTCCGATATTATAAGAGATGATCGAGGAGATTTCCAGTATAGCAGCTCTCTGGCAACCAATGATGAAAACCTGAACACAATATATTTGTATAATTACGTTAGAGGTAGATTGCGCAACATACCCGCAATTGGCACAGGAAACATATACGTCAGCTTATATACCGGCTCTGTTACATCTTCTGTTCCATCTGGTGAATCTCAAAGAATATTATTAGAAGCAGCACCCGCCGGGATTGCAACCCACACCGCGGCAACCGGTAGTCACGTTAGCACCGGTATTTATAAGTGTGAGATTTGCTTAACTAAATCTACTACGGATAATATACCGAGATTTTATGATGTATGGCATAGTGCCGACAATGCTTCAACATACGTAGAATATTTTACTGGCTCAATAAAGCCCAAAACACTGCAAGCCTCAACTGGAAAAAGAGAGCCAGTTTATTTCACCAATATAACAAATCTTCAAAATTCATATATGCATAACCAAAATGCCAGATTTAATATTTATGTTCGCGAAAAAAATTGGAATCCAACAATTTATTCAAAAGCAGTGGAAACACCAGAGACAATTAATATTCGAAGCGCTTCCTACCGCGTAATTCGCATTAAAGATGGGTTAGAGGCAATACCTCATCAAACTGGCGCTGTGCTAGCAACCGGATTGTCATACGATATAAATGGCAATTATTTTGATTTTGATATGAACTTATTGCAACCCGGATACGAATATGGATTTAAAATTGCATTTTATGATGATGAATTAACTTCTTGGCAAGAACAAGATCGGTTATTTAAATTTAGAGTGAACAAGAATGAGCATTAAAAAACTTTTCGAAGATTCTCGAAAAACAAAAAACTTTTTAGCAGAAACCACCAAAAAGACTAGCTTTGATGACGCTGAGTCATCAGAAAATATTGTTCAAAAGCAAGCTGATTATGAGCGCTATGTCCCACAAATTGATTATTCAGATCCGGTTAATTTTGCTAAATACGGTTCAGCTAGACTATATTATGAATCTGCATTCACAAGAATTTTAGATTTTTATCCTTATGATGGATCTGCGGCAGAAATTAACAAGTTTCACAATGAATCGTTGGATATTGAAAAATATATTTTTGACAATAAATACCCAAGAACAACCGGCTTTATTACATTAGGAAGAGATGGATATTCTGTAAGCTCTGTGTCTAATGATGGATATGGAGTACCCACCACAAGTGAATATATTGATTTTAAAGGTGGACCCGGTACCGGCTCAGCAACTAGTTTGAATTTAAAAGATCTGTTACCCAATCCAAACAATAGCAGTTACAAAAGCTCAAACTTGTATGATGAGTCAGTTTATCAAACAGAGGGTCTTCCGTCAGATTACGGCTCTGGAACTCGCACATCAAATTTAAGAGCAAATTTTGATGATGGCGTCACGGTAGAGTTTTGGTTAAAGACCGGTTCATTTACTGAAGCTCTTACTCAAAAACAGGTGGTTTTTGACATGTGGAATCAAAACGCTACCACTGCTGACGATTATGGTCGCATTACAATTGAACTTACAGGTTCGAGTGATGCCGAGACAGGCATAACAAAAACACAAAGACCATTTTTGCTAACTGTACAATCTGGCGCCAGCACAGTAAAAAATTATTTAAGCTTGGGTAGTTCATCTATTCACGATACTATGGGTGATTGGAATCATTATGCAATTACAATGCACAATAGTGCCTCTAATTTTATAACTCATCTTTATGTCAATGGTAGATTATCAGATACTGCAAATAGAGTCGCTTATGATTTAAGCACCAGTACACCCCACGCTGCCCGGGCATGGCCCCGAGCAATCGATGCACACTATTCATCCTCCGCAAACCTGCAAGGCTGGTGGAGATTCAACAAGAATGACACAGCCGGGCTGCTTGATATGACGGATAGCAGCGGCAATGGAAACGACGGTACTTCTGTCGATTTTATACCAACCCTTAATACAACACACTATCCTAGTAAATATGTGCAGTCTGGTGAAGCTAGCGCCCAATGGGATGGTACCAACGACAGAGTTGTTATTGGTTCCGCAGAATTATGGAATGGTCTTATAGGAAACGATCCATATAAACCTTCGACCCAGCAAATGACACTTGCTGCTTGGGTAAGAAAAACAGCTGCAGATGCCACCCCTGCAGAGTCTATAATTTTTGACTTTGGACTCGCTGATATAAGATTATTCGTCAATAATGATGAAAAAATTATTTTCTCCGCGCGCTGGGGTCCTGAAACGGTGACGGGTGACACCGGTGAGCTTGTACAATGGAAAACATCAACTGGTGCAATTGACATCAATGCGTGGTACCACATAGCACTGACTTACGATGTTAGTAGCCCGTCTAATGCGCCAATACTTTATGTTAACGGACAAGTAAAAAATTGGGAAGTCGAGGGAACACCTACCGGAGTTTTTGATGGAATCAGAATAACAGATTGTTATATCGGTGGAAACAATTCCGAAACCAGTAGGCGGTGGGAAGGACAACTAGCAGACTGTGCAATCTGGAATTCAATACTATCAGAGGACGAAATACAGTCAATATATTCCGCAGTAACACTTACAAGTACAACATACACGGTTGGTGAATTGGAACCAAAAGAAACTATTGGTAGAATTGGGGCGCTTCAAACCAGCCCTGTGGGCTCAGACACGCCAGCCGGCGCCGGGCGATTAAGTGGCTCCATGGATGAGTTTAGGTATTGGAAAGTAAAAAGAACAGGAAAACAAATAGGAAGAAACTGGAACGATCAAGTCCGCGGAGGAGCCAATACGGATGTATCAAATACAACTTTAGGAGTTTACTATAAATTTAATGAAGGAATAACTGGAGATTCAGCGATTGACAGTATAATACTAGATTACGCAGGAAGGGCAACCAATGGTTCTTGGACAGGATACTCTTCCGAGGCAAGGCACACTGGATCTGCGATAGTTTCGTCTAGTGCTGCAACAAAAGAATTTTTAGATCCAATTATTAGACCCAGTCACCCAGATGTTGAATTATTAAAATCTGAACTTATCACTTCTGGTACTTCCCACGATTATAACAATAACGCATCTCTTATATCCTTGGTCCCGGGATGGATTCAAGACGAAGAGGCTGAAAATGAAAATTCAGATTTGAGATATATTGCGCATATAATGGGGGCATATTTTGATAAGCTTTACTTACAAATATCAGATCTGCCCAAACTTAGACACTTGAACTATGTTAGTAGTTCTCATAAACCTGTACATTTTGCTCATCACTTACCTCAATCTTTGGGATTATACTCGCCTGAATTATTTATTGAGTCTACAGTTCTAGAGAAATTTGTGGACAGAAATGATGAAATGTTGTTTGAAGATAGTTTAAATAATACTAAAAATTTAATCTATCAAAATTTATACAATAATCTTGTTAATATTTTCAAAAGCAAAGGAACTGAACAATCTATAAGAAATGTTTTTAGATGTTTTAATATTGCGGATAACGTACTTTCAGTCAACATCAACACAAACAACGAAGAATTTTTGCTGAAAAACAACCTCAAGTTAAACTTATTAAAGAAAAATGTCATAGATTTTAGTCATCCCGATAACACCAGAGGAGTTATCTATCAGGCTTCCTCATCTTTAGATGGAATGAATAATGCTGATGCCTCTGGCTCAATAAATGGTTTTCCAGAACAATTTCCATATGGATTTACATATGAATCAAGAATTATTTTTCCAGACTATACAAAACATATGTCTAGGTTGACTAGAGATAAAACTTTTAATCAAGTATCTCTTTTTGGAATGGTAACAGTAGACAAGACATCGATAACTAAAAAAACTGGTGCTGATACATCATTTGAGAGTGCTGCAGATGACGTATGCAACTTTAGAGTATATGCGATTAGAGAGTCTGAAGGCTCTAAAAATGCATATTTTAAATTAACCTCATCTTTTCCAGAAGCTGAGCTTCCTAGTGGTGTTGATATCGCCGGAATTAACTTAACAAGTTCTGTTTTTCATAACGTATATGACGATGAGCCATGGCACTTTTCGATAAGAGTTAAACCAAAAAATTATCCAAGATCATATCTTATTCTTACTGGCTCTGATTCTGCTACAGCGACGTCTCCAGTAGAAACATATGATGTAATATTTACAGGAATAAACCCCAAGACCGCAGATATTAGAGATGTATTTACTCTTTCTCAGAGTATACCAAATTCCACTGGTAAAGCCATGATAGCTGCAAGAAAAAGAGTGTTTGTTGGTGCGGATAGGACTAATTTTATAGGAGATGTACAATATAAAAGTGATATTCAGGCTTCTTCTCTTTCTTATTGGGGTAAGTATTTAAGTGATCACGATATAACACAACACGCTGTTGATTTTGAAAATATAGGTATTTCTGATGGTCACGAATCTCTTTCTGTGTTAGATGGGGTAGGCAGTGGTGATTATCATTTTTTAGATATACTAAATAAAAATGCTTTAGCTTTAAACTGGAATTTTAGAAACGTAACTGGCTCAGGCAATCACGGAGGATTTGTAGTACAAGATTTTAGCTCTGGATCCTCCGAAATAAGAAACAATTTTGGTTGGCTTGGTAGCTTGTCTGGGTTTCAATATACTGGCGCTGGATATGGGTTTAAAACTTCTTCTCTTGAGGTTGCAAACAAGAAAAGTATAAATACTTATAAATTTATTAATCCGGAAAGAGTAGTGTCTTCAGACATGATTCAATTATTCTCAGAAGAAGATGAGTTTTTTCCTAATTTAAAAAGAGAAGAGTTCGTTCCAAATCATGTATATACGATCGAAAAAAGCATTTACAATGCAGTTACAGAAGAAATGCTGGACTTCATGGCTGGTGTTAATGATTTTCACTCTTTGATCGGTGATCCAGTAAACAAATATCGTGAGCGATATAAGCAAATGGAGAAACTAAGAGAAACATTTTTCAGAAGAGTGAATAAAGTAACAGATGTTGAAAAGTATATGAGCTACTACAAGTGGTTTGATGATGCTGTAACCTCCATAATTGCACAACTAGTCCCAGCTTCAGCAGAATATATTGATGATGTTCAAAACATTGTTGAAAGTCATGTACTAGAAAGAAATAAATATAAGTTTAGAATTCCTATAATAAAACAAGATGAAGCCGCGTTTGATGACCTTAAGGCTAGCCTTAAGGGAAAGACACCAGACGGATACAGTGATTACGATCCAGATGACAGACCCGCGGGTCCGAAGAAGCTTACAGGCGGAGCTGATTTCGATCCACTTGACATAAAAGACGAACTAAAAGAAGAAAAGGATAATAGAGTAATTTATGATGCAGACGGTACCGTCTTTGTCGCTCCCCGAGGTTTTTTGGAGACCGATCGCGACAAGTCAACAGATGCATCCGTTATGGGCGCCGCTTTTGTAGCAGATGCTGGGCACAAAAGAGACTCACCTTTGGATCCAGTCGCAGCAATTAAAGGCGGCGTTAACTTTACACCATCAAAAAATTTAAACTTCTCACAAACCAGATTAAGACCCGCAGGACCAGTAGATACAACAGATAATGTTTTTGTTCCTTTAAATGTTATGGTGGGTTTTACAGCCGAGTCTGTTGTCCCAAGAAATACTACTCCAGTCGCGCAGCCTTCAGAATACATAACAAAAGATATGAAAGTTTTCCACGTACAACAAGGAAAAGATTGGGAACTCGGTATTGGTTATAAAAATGTTAAATCTACCATGGTGTTGCCATTTAATGTGGTAAGTTCTAATGTTGAAGTTAATACTGGATATAATAAGCAAGTTATAGACAAGGTGGATAGAAACTTGCAAATTACTAATCTTCATAATGACACATATGGTAGCGAGCTTGAAATTCCAATGCAAGGTCCGTTTACGAGTTACGCTGTTGGTGGGCACCAATCTAGACATATATCACTAAATGATGGCACAGACACAGAACTGACTAGACCAGAGGCATGGCGCATTCGTCTGGGAACATGTGCAGATTTAAGAGAAGGTGATGGCACCCCTGATTATATTTTGGATAAAGTTACACCACAGACCGGAGCCATAGGGCTAGTCGGACCGGACTACCCACCACCATGGTATAATCCTCCACGTGGAACCGTACCATATCCATACAACCGTTTCCAGAAAGCATACTTATACAGAGATGGAACTGCAAAAAGACCGGTAAACATTAGAAACATTTCTTATACCACTGAATCAACGTCACCCGGTAATTTTAGACACAATTACGAAATTATTCAATCACCCGGCGCCCATAGTAATCCACGTGCTTTTATAGAAAACCAACCAAGTTTACCAGCCTTAGCTTTCAAAAATAACACAACTAGCTCAACTGTAATTCGAACAATATTAGGCAGATATCGCGACGAAGAAAATCATTTTAATTTTATAGATGATTACGATATTGGATATCTAACGGGTGCAACAAATAGAAGCATTATAGTCACAAGATTTTCAGCTCATGGTGGCTTTGAGACGCAAACACGTGGCATGCAAGATTTTAGAGCATCTGAATTTTCAGTTTACAACGCACTTAACAATAGGTATACGACTGTTAGGAAGCCATCACAGGGTCCATCTGGCACCTTATCGGAGCCTCACGGTGGAACACCTGCTACTGCGCGAGTATATGATATTCACGGAAAAGATTACGGTCTCATCTCTCACTTAGCAAGACACACAGCAAAATTTGGCAGAGATTCTAATTTAGTTAAAAATCCCGGGACATCCGATGACGAGTCTCCGGGATTTCACAAGTTACACAGAAACAGTAAACAAGTAATCATATCAACTAACGAAGATAACACAGCATTCGCAACTAGTTCTAGACATGATAATTATTATGTTTTTCGACCGATACCAAGATCTGATAGGCAATACAGATGGCTTAGTAGTTCGACTATAGACGTTGGTGATATAAAATATTGTGGATATCAAGAAACTCGCCGCGGCTCGATGGCGCCTTATCGAACTTCTTCAGCAGGATTAGAACCTTATTGGAATTTTGTAACCCAATCTGACGCTATTAGTGGGTCGATTTTTCAGCCTGCAAATAGATTGAATGTTATGGTAGTCGACCCAGTTGATCGTGCAACAAACACAATTGGGCATCCAACTGGCACAGATATGTCGGATTATGCTAATTCGGAATTGCTTGGTTTATTGGGCGATAAAGCTAATACGAATTATTTAAATCAACTTTTATGTAAAAGACAATCGGTATATGGCTGGGGCTGGCAAAAAACACACCAATTAGATAACAAAGTCTTAACAGAGCAAAGAAAATTTAATGAATTAGTTTTGGTTACAGATTCTAAAAAAACCTTAAGCACACATAGATTGCCGCCTGTCTCAATGAAAGGTAGGCATGCAATAATCAATTTTGATGTCATAGACGAGCGCCCGCGGATTAGAAGTAGCGCCCCGATTTACAATAACGTAACTTTAAAAGCTACCAATACTAATGAAAAGATATTTTTCAACGAAAGAGACTTAAATATTTTAATGGAAACTGATCACTATCGCAACCTGATAAGAACCCCCGCACAGCAGATACTTGCGATTGCTGGTAGTACACCCAATAGATTCAATTGG